>Ga0247758_1001672_pt1 | contig 15176 bp, 19 predicted proteins | sample UWRJL156409C4_FD_180950 | JGI IMG/M metagenome (GOLD analysis project Ga0247758, IMG submission 180950) | Plant litter microbial communities from Arlington Agricultural Research Station in Wisconsin, United States - UWRJ-L156-409C-4 | ecosystem: Environmental > Terrestrial > Plant litter >...
CCCCAAACAAGCCAACCCCGCCAACCCCGCCCACGGAACGGAACCAGCACCGGCCCCATCCCCATCGAGTTCAAGACACACACGCGCAGACTGTGTGGACGTCAGCCGAGTATACGTCAACTGGGTACATCAAATGACTGGCAGTAAACGGTGCCGGGGCAGAGTCTTCTCGGCGGTTATCAGTACGGATTACCGCTTTTATTTTCCTCCTTCCTTTCTCGTCACGTTGGAAACCCCGCTCCCAGCTCTGGGGGAGGCACAGGGCATTCTTTGCAGGCAGCATCCATAAGTCTCGTGCCAGCCTTACATTGGGCCGTATCACACTCGGAGCTAGCACTTCTGCGCCATTGGGGGAGTTCTGGCTTGGCCTTACTCAGGCTGACTTCCGCTCAACGGTCGCATTACGTGCCGTTGTGCCACGGTATAGTGACCAAAGTATAGCTGAATTTTTACATGCAATGCTATCTTTGGCGTGGAGCCTGAACTAACAGACCCAAACAAACAGTGCCGCCCAAGTTTGTGGCTCGGCTGGGTGTGCATTCTCATACTCGCGCGAAGTTGGCCCTCTTCCAATTTGACATGTCTTGTACAAACATATCCAAACGGAAAGTTCATCTCCCCACCTGAACACCTCCTTTTATCTTACCACCCGATTCAAGTTAATAATCACCGCCGTCAACTTGCACAAACTGGTGGCAAATTAATCATCCAAGAATAGCTAACGATGCACTCAATACGTACTCCTAAAATCCAATAGCCGCTTGTTAGAATACCTGCCCGGTTTCAGAACTTATGCGTCACAGGAAAGGATTAAATAGCCTACGATATCTGGGCCACTATCTGGGCCCGACCCAGTTGGCTTCGCCGATGCTAGACCAAGTGCGAGCAGGAATGTACATAGCATGCGTATGGTCATCGTCGTTGGTGTTTCGTCGAGCATGCTGAATATTGGCAGAAAGGGGTAGTCGTATGAAGTAGCTGCCTGGAAAGGGTCAAAAGTCATGCCGTCAGGAACTTATGAATTGCAACAACAGGTTGGTTCGTTCATGGCGTACTATATACATATAATAGAGCGATCATGTAACATGCTTGTACTGGGGTGCTGGGATCGCAACCCCGCCACGGATCATGGGACCAAGAGACTCTGTAGGGATCAACGGATCAGGCCCCTGACTGTCCACTGGACGTCCGGAGGTGGCTTGGCGCACACATGCAAAACACTCTCGGATCACAATTCCGCCGATGCCACAATGTGAGTGTTATAAATACCTAGGTGAAGGTAAGCTCGTGGTGGTGAGACCACAGACGCACAACACGTATTGACGAAAAGAATCCACCCTTAAAGCCATACATACCCTTCCGACTTACTTACCCGTTTTACCCCTGGCTCCCAAGTCCCCCACGCCTCAAAATGATTCAAAACGACCGGGAAGTTATCCGCCCATCGCGGTCCATGAGCCACACACAAACGGAACTTTCCGCAAAGAAGCCTACGTGATGACAACTTGCAAAGAAATCACAACAACAACCAACAACCTCAACACTCGCAGAGGCCGAGCCAAAGCACAAGTATCCACCCTCTCCGGTGCCATGAGTACCATCCTGCAGGCCGTAGAAGAAAACCCATCCAAAGAAGGGCTGCTGCAGACCCCTGAGCGATTCGCCAAGGCCCTGCTATTCTTCACCAAGGGGTATGGCGAGGATCTGGCGCAGATCCTCAGGAGCGCCCTCTTTCACGCGCACCACAGGGAGCTGGTGTTCGTTAAGAGCATTGAGTTTCCTAGCCTTTGTGAGCGCCACCTCGTGCCATTTATTGGGAAGGTTGGTCGCCCAAAATAAAAAAAGCATTGTGTGTATTCCTCCTCTATTCTGACAAGAACCAGGTCCGTATTAGCTACATCTCCAACGGTCTTGTCGTCGGCCTGTCCAAAATGGCGCGACTGGCCGACATATTTGCGCGGCAGCTGCAGGTACAGGAGCGGATGACACAAGAGATCGCACGTTGCATGCTCGGTGTGCTCCAGGCACGCGGGGTGGCGGTTGTGATCGAGGCGACGCATCTGTACATGGTGATGCAAGGTGTGCAGAAGCAGGGAGCCACAACCACCACCACCTGTATGTTAGGAGAGATAGAGAAGGACAACGTGCAGATGGATACATTCTGGAAAGCTTTGAACCTCAATCAATAACCCCTCACATGTACCTAGAACTTTCAAGGTGCCTAACGCCAGTCGTTACCCCGTTCCCAGACCGTTACCTATCACATGACCTCATGGTACTTCATCAAGACCCCAATCTTATCTAGTATCCTCGCGTCTTCCCTCAAAGCCGTATCTAAAAACCCCGGATCCTCACCCAACTCCGCCGCCAAAGCCGCCCCAATCGCCAGCCTCAGCACCGCAAAGTCCCCTAGATCCACCGGCTGTCCAATAAAGTAACTCGCCCTCGCCGTCCCCCTCTCCTCCTCGCTCGCCTCCTCTGGCAACAGCCCCGCCACATCGGCCGTCAACCACCGATGAATCTGCTTCAGCGCCGGCGTCTTCAGCGGCACCCTGTCCTCTCCCTGCAGCAACTTGAACGCGATAATCGAATTCACCCCGCCCAGCTGCGAGGCGTGCCCCCCCTCCCCGCTGACCTCGGACATGAGCTCCAACCACCCATACTCCCGTGTGATCAACTCCCTCACGCCCAGAACCCACTTCCTGATCCCTTCCCTCGCTGCCCCTCCCGCTCGCGCAACTCGCTCCATCTCTACCACGCCGCATGCCCATCGCAGTAGCAACCCCACGTTCACCGGTTTCGCAGGCAACGCCGCCCGCAACCCGCCTAATCCCTTTGGGACCTGCGGCCTTGTCAGGTAATCACCCAGTCCCTCCGGGATAGTGACTTGAACAACTCCCTGTCCCTGCCTCTTCCCCCCTTCACCACTACCACTCCCAGCACCCTGCTTCAACCCCCCCGCCACACAATCCGGGACAACAGCCATCCCGCAGAACCCCGGCGCGCTATAGAACTTACTCGCCGTACTGAGTACCACCGCTCCCCGCTCGAGGTACCAATCCAGCTCGTCGGATTCCGTGCGCCCTTGGCATGCGTCAAGGACAATCAGGACGCGGTTGCCCAGACGGGCCTGGATGTCCGTCACCAGCTTGCGGGAGGTTATGCGCGAGCCGAGCTTGGAGCCATCCACAGCGTGGAGGATGAAGAATGGCTTTGCGCCATTCGCGGTAGGGTTGGAGGAGGGCTGGTCCGCTGCGGTGATTGCGTCGAGGACGAGCGCGTCGAAGTCGGGGAGGAGGGAACCATCCGGCAGACGGGCTTTGAGTTCTAGCACGGTAGTTCCATCCGGGAGGGCGGAGTCGTCGCGCACGAGGGTGGATGGGGTGGGTGTTCGGACATTCAGAGGGCCGCTGACGGGGACGAACTCGCTGAAGTGGTTGCCTCCCGCGGCGTGCGGGGTGTTGGAGCCGACCTCGCCGACGCCAACGACGACGTTGATGACAGAGGAGCAGGACAGGGATTCGGCGGCGAGAGTGGCGATTAGCAGCGGGGTGTACTCGGCGTCGGTGCCAGAGGGGTGGAGGATGATGTGGTGGCGGGTGCGGAGGCCGAGGGCGGCCGAGATGCGGCGGCGGACGTCGTCGAAGGCGTCGTCGAGGGATTCGACGCCGTTCCAGATGTCGTTAAGGCGCGCGCACGCGGCGTTGAAGGAGTTGCGGGAGGGGGGTGAGCACGTGCAGGTGCCGCGGATGACGGCGTCGGGGACGGGGTACGGCGGGCAGTAGTATTTGTTGCCGGAGGAGGAGACGTGGAGGCGCTCATCGCCACCTTCTGTGAGATGGCGCGCGACAGCTTCTTGGAGGGCCTCGGCGGCGAGGGAGGAGAGTGCGTTGCGGAGGGAGGGCTCGTCGCAGGTGCTCAGGGCGAGGTCAAGGGTGAAGATTCCCTTGGATTCGGAGTAGGTCAGGGTGGAGAGGGCAAGGTCGGTGCCGCACTCGCTGGAGAGCGAGCTGGTCTGTTTTTTCCGCCATTCTGTGAACACGGCGAGGCCAAAAGTCGCGTCGATGTCCTCGCCGACGAGGCTTGGCGGCCGCAGGGCGAAAGAGACGGAGTTATTGGGGGATCGGATGCTTCCGGGGAGAACACGAAAGATAGGGCCTCCATTGCGAATGCAGTTTTCAGCCTCAGGGGCTGACAGGCGGTGAGGGCCCGTCTGGAGAGCTGTGGTGGGTGCTGTGGCCGTGGTAGCCATTGGTGGTTCGCTTGCTGGACTAGACCCCTGGTTGGTAAGCTGTGAGCACGCAATGAGCTAGATGTATCCCCTCATCATCCGAGCCGGCGCGGCCCCGGCCAACTTATATGGACGCTTTCCCCACGCCCAGTTTCTCCTTCGCTCCATTTCATTGACCACCGTCTGCATCTTCGCCAACCCCGAGCCATCTCGCCCGGTGAGACACCGCGACCCGCTTCGCCGTCCTCCGTCGGCCCCCCGTGGAGCGGCCGTCCCCCCATTGGCCTTCCCCCCGGCCAGACCGTGGGGGTTGGTCGAATCCGGGGAAGCTACCCGCACGGCCGCACAGCCTCCCCGCAGGAGAATTTTTCATCCTCCCACGCACGTTCTCAAAGATGACGTACCCGTGGAACGTGCCTTGGTGCCGTTACGTGAGAGATGCAGCATCTTTGGCTCCCCCATTCGGAAACGGGGTCACATGCTCGGTCTGGACGTCGCCACGTCGATCTCAATGCCGGTGCAGGCAGCTCCGCAACGCGGGCGATGATACGAGAAAAAGGTGAGACGGCCTTCGCCGGCCGGCCTGCCCCTTCGTTAGCTCGGCGGCTGAAGCTCTGTTTGTCTCGTGTCGCGTGCCCAGTCGCCGCATTCAAACACTTGCACAACTCGTGATGAGATCGATCGGGACCAACGTGCATACCATTAATAATGGTGGCAAACCGACAGGGCCGAGACTGTATTCTGGTCGAAGGAACATGCGGCTAAGGTTGAGAACCCGCTATTTTGCGCTAGTATCGGGCAAGCTCCAGCCGACTCATCATATTTCCATCGCAAACCTTCCATCTCCCGGTCATCGCTCGGCACGCGCCGAGGAAAGCACCGGAGATGCTTTTCATCTTCTGCCCTCCCCCTCCTGGTGGCATTCTGGCCATTGATCGTGTATTCCAGACGTGGGATATGAGCTTCGCACATCAATATCTGAAGGACACCGGTGCAAGCCGTCGATGGTCCTAGACGAAAATGGCAACGGCGAAGGAACGTGGGAGACTTGGTTCTCGTTGTGGGCTCTCTCGAGGCTCAGGATTACTGACGCTTGTGGTCATACTAGTTCGGTCTAGCCACTTGAACGGTTGGGTCCGGTATTTGTGACAGACGTAGCGTCGCTTGGAACTGACCCCCACTGCTCCGGGGCATCAAAGAACTCCTCTTCTTCCTCCTTCAAGCTCTCATCCCGTACAGTGCTGCTGTGTTGGCCGATGGCGATGCTGTGCCCGTTTGAAGTGTCCTCGTTTTCTACTTCCGCATCACAGTTCCGAGTGCTAGCAGCAGGCAGTTCTCGGTATATCTTCTCCTTAACATCGGTTTCATCGCTCGATGCCGCATTCGTGCCGTCTTGGTGTTCGTGCCATTTCAGCATTGGGGGATCACACTTGACCCGCTGAGTTTGTTCTTCCAGCTCGAACAGTTGCCGCTGTTCTCGAACCCATCTCCACAAGCGGTAGTGACTACCATCGCCTTCAAGTCTCTCTTTGCTATCCAGGAAAAGCCCCTCCTTCCAGTTCAGCTCTCTCAATTTCAGGATGACCTCAACAAAGCTCACGGCTTCCCCAAGCGACGGACGAAAAAGGTTAGGCACGCTACCTTTGTCTGCAATAGACTGTTCCAACATATCCAAGGCCGTCTCGCCGTAGCTGCTGACAACATCGGGGTCGAGCCCCCTGAGAAGAGCCACCGGCATCTTTCTGACAAGGTGGATCCCTTTCGGATTCCACGGTAAAATATGTAGCAAGGATTGCCCATTCTCACAGAGCGCGCCGGGCTTGGCTCCAAGTTCAAGGAGTGGTTGGACGAGTTCAGCAGCGCAGCAGGTGGCGGAAATGAGGGATGGCCACCCGTCGAAAACTTCACCGATATCAACCCCAGCCTCGGCGTATACCTTCAGCGTCTCCACCCGCTGAGGGTTTGATAATGACCAGCTCTTTACCAGGCCTCGGAATGGCGTCGTACCCTTGTATGTACGTTGAGCAGGGTCGACTCCGAGGCGCAAAAGCCGCCTTGCCATGCCCGGCGCCGCATTGCATGCATGTAGTGTAGTGCGTCCATTTTTGTCCAGGGCATGAATTGAAGCGCCAAGATCCAGTAAAGCCATGCCTATCATTTCATGATTATGAAAGCATGCCAGGTGCAGCGGCGTCTCCCCGTATTGCCCAGTCGGTTGATTCAAATCCGCGCCCAGGCTTGCGAGGGTGTGCACAGCGTCCAGGCTATTGGTCAGAACAGCCAAGTGCAGCGGTGCGAATCCAAGGTCATCCAGGGTGCTGATATAGTGGGGTAAGAGGGAGATACAGTCTTTCAGCGAAACGTCGCTCCTCCCCAAGACCGCGTCGTGAATGGCACTGATTGACGTTCGCTTCTCGTTTTCGGCGTCTGAAGCGATCAGTTGCTGGAGTATGCGGTGCCTCGTGAGGCCAGTCTCATCATTCAAGTTGCTCGGGATGTAAGAAAGCTCCCGTGCCAAATCCGCGGGGCTCCTGCCATAAGTACATGGTTAGAATGGTTAACTGTGTACGCTGCTATACACAGGTGGTGTCATGAGTGAAATATCTCACCTCCCGGTCATCAGGCTTGGTGTTGTTGCGTCAGCCCCAAAGCGAAGAAGGGCAGTGACAGAAGACCATATCTCACACGACACAGCGTACTAATCACATTAGTAGAGTGAATCTTCCGTCTGGAAACTTGAGTCCTACCGCGAGTGGTGAGCCGCCGACTTCGTCAACATCTGTCGGAAGAACCCCCAAGATTGAAAGATTTCCCTCTACGTCATCTGATTCTAGGGCCAGACGTAAGAACGGCATGTGCAAAATTCTGGGAACCCGGATCCACAAGGAAGCACCCGTGCCTGTCAGGGTGTTCCAGGTGAGGGAGGCAAGCAGACCCCGGGCTGCCAGCCACTGGGGAGGATAATACTGCATTGCGATCGATGTTGCAGATTTTGAGCGGCATGCTGGGCTATCGCATCCGTACCCAGGCAAATTGTTGTACCTGAGACAAGCGACGCCGCACATCACCCGTAGCCACGGCGGAGTCCGTGAAATTCTGAGCCGGTGGCATGAACATTTGCAAAATCGTGGGCACTTCAGGCTTGCCGATCTTCTCGTAACGGTACCAGAGGATGCTAGGATCTTTCCAGATCCCTGTGGCGCGGGTATCCCAGTGTTGGTGGCCCCTTCCTTTGACCCACTAGAATGACGGATCACTTGCATGTTGCGCTCGCCCGGTGTGGTAACTGGGGGATCTAGATGTCTTTGCTTGGTCAGTGTCTTTGCCGGTTGTAACCATTGTCTCCAACAACAGACCTTGATATTCGACCCAGCAACACTTGAATATCGTCCAAGTTGGCGGCATTCCGATCGGTCATCTCGACACTCTCGACGGTTCGATGCATGATGTGCCCCAGGCCTGATTCCGCCGTTTGCAGGACGGATTCTCTTGGCGGAAGGAGCATGTGGCGACGATCTGGACAGGATCTTGAAATGTCATCGCAAAATTGAAGTTGTTGCAGTTTGTAGGAAAATTCAGTCAAGCTGGCATTCGACATTTCGATGATGCTCTTAACATCGGACACCAGAAGTGTTTGTTGAACTCTGTAAATATGTAAGAATACCATCCGAATATGTCTGGGAAGGCGATGTTCCTCACGCCTGTGCGGTGTTGACAGCAGCAAAGCAAGTCGAGAGACCGAGATGCAGCCGCTGAACCCTGGCGCGGAGGTCGGCAACAGTGTCTTTCTCGCGCAACCACCGAGTTCTCGAGACACGAGGTTGTCCTTTTTTGTCAACACCTTTGCTACCAGCCAAGAGACGTTGCGCTAGCTGTTCGATCTTATCTGTGCAATGGCGGAGCTCCCGGTGGAGAGTCTGAAGAGCGGCAACGCTTCGGGCAGGAAGTTGGGAGCCCAGCGTTTGCAATGCCTCGATGCTGGCGCGAGTGAGCTCGAGGATGCCTTCGAGGGACGTCAAGTCTTCGAGAAGCTCCGCGAATTCCGTGGGTCCATTGGCGAGAGACCTCAAGGTGCGAATCCCCAGGGCAACCATAGAGGCCGCCTGGGTGATTGCGATGGCGCCGGCGGCGATCGAGAGGGGGTCCATGAAGCGCGCGAAAGAGGGCAATGTATGGTGAAAGTCGCATGGGCAGAAGTTTCGATCAGAGGTGCAGCGACGTCGGGATGATGCTGCCAGTGAGAGGGGGATGCACACTGTCAGAGGTTTAACCGTTTGGAAGGCAGTGCAGGTCAGGTGAAGGGCCAATCGTTGGCACCCGTCCAATCGGGCAGAACCTGGAAAGAGCAGCGGCGCAGCGCAGAAGTCGCAACCGTATTGGGCAGCTGCGTGAAGATAATGAGCCGGCGCGGCCCCCACAATTAAAATACCGCCTTCGCCGCACCAAAAGTTTCTGTCCGTCAACAAGCGGCGTCTGCCAAATCTTGAAAGCTCGTGAGGGACTCGACCCGTCAACCGTTCTGCGCTTCGAAGAACCATGCATCAAAACCCCACTCCCGACCCCGACCTAGCAGGTCCAGATAATGAGGAGAATATACGCCACGGCTATCAGAAGAGCGGGAGGCTTTGCATATGTTTCTTCGATAATGAATACTTCCAGAGGCTGTGGATATAATAAGGCACAGTGTACGGCGGCACAGCACACGTGATCCAGAGGGGAGATTTAGCCAAATTAAAGGCCATGCGTTATGTTTTCCTGATACCTTACCTTTTATCTTTAATTATGAAAATTCACCAAGTTCCATTCCCATCTCCTCCACCATCCGCAGCGGCGAATTAACTTAACCTATTCCCCGAGTCTGATGCGTCACACATTTGCTGCCGCCCTGTCGGTTTTTGCCATCGTCCGGGTTGCAGCGCAGGTATTCCCTGACCCCAAACCGCCAGGGCAAAGTAGGGTGGTAAATGTCACCATGGTAATCCCTGAGTTCAACCATGTCAAAAACGTCTATGCGTGGGTTTACACGGTTGAAGCTGGCCTCATCACCATTGGGCCGTACTGCATCACCTCCAGCACATTGGTATGGCATGACCCATGCACTGATGTCCCCCATCCGCGACCATCGTCGTGGCTACGCCGGCGTCAAGCACCGTGGGGGCAATGGCGACCCGTTACTTGTTTGACAACGATTAAAGATGGGGTGGAGAAGCTAGGACCCGAGCCGACTGAGCCGGTTGGGAAAAGTACGGCCAATCCAGGAGCGCCGGTGGTAGCAGCACGAGCGGTTCTAGCAGGTGTTGTTGCCGTAGTAGCGGCCCTGTAATAGCGTTGCGAAATGGGATATTTCATGCTGGAAAACACGCTGATGAAAGGGGACAACAATGTAACTTCCATTACGTGCCTGCAACCTGCCTGAAAGTTGGGGTGGTCCGGGCCCTACACAGCACTTTGGTTCAATGATTGACGAGCAACTCCTTCAAATCTCTTGCCACAGCTTCCTCCAAACAATTTCTCACCCTTCATCCGGTGCATCCCCAAGATCTCGAAATGGCTTCCAACTACCCACAAGAACTTTATTCCGCGCAGCACGCATACACCCGACAGGGAAAGCGCAACGCGCTGTCCTCAATTCTGCAAACCTGGACCTCCCGCCAGGCAAACACGACTCCCGATGTGGACTACCGCGCCGTCACCGAGGTGCTATACCACGCCATCCCGCGCGGCCACACCAGTGATGTCCAAGCAATTTTCGACGCTGGCGTACCTCCCACGCTGCGCTCCGACACAGAAGACTACGAAGGGCCCAGACACACACATCACTCTTGACCGCGGCCGAGTCTGGACAGCGTGATGTGGTGCGATTGATTTGGGGGTCGTAGGTCCGGAGGGGCGACTTTATCCTTCTAATGAGGGGCGCCCGGCGAGCGGCTGGTCGTGTATTGGGATCGCGGCGAAGGCGGGCCACGCTGCCACGGTCGCGTACCTTCTGGAGCTGTGCGACGGCTGGACCGCTATCGAAATGCGCAAGGCGCTGATCGCTGCAGCGGCGGAGTGGCAGAGCGACGTGGTCGGCCTGCTGCTCGCCACGTCAATCGCAAACTACACAGCAGATGGCATCCAGGATGCGCTGGCCGCAAGTATTACGCCTTCCAGCAACTTTGAAGACGACAGTGTGCTAGCGCGGCAGCGCGATGTGGTGCGCCGGCTCGTCGATGCCGGAGCGGACCCGAACGGGTACACTCCCCGCCAGGAGTGGCGTGCCGGGCCAATGCTTATCGTCGCGGCCTGCTCGGCGGGGTCGCTAGGCTTGCTCACGGCACTGCTGGAGAAGGGGGCGGACCCCAACGCGCAGGATTCGAAGAATGGACAAACAGCTTTGCAGCAGTATCGACTACACGGCAGGACACCGTCCTCCATCGCAACCCCCAAGGCATTGTTGGAAGGAGGCGCATCACCCGAAGTAGCGGATCACGAGGGCGAGACTCCAGTGCATGCTATCGCACTCGCAGGGAGGCCGGAGGAACTCAAGCTATATCTCTATCACTGCGTCGACGCAGACGCCGCGCTTCGCCAGCAGAACTCACACGGAGATACCGTGTTGCACTACGCTGCTGTTGGCAAACACATGGACGTTGTTGAGTTTCTGGTAGCCCGCGGCCTGGACGTCAACGCCGCCAACAATAACGGCTGGACACCGTTGGTTTGCGCGCTAACGCCTACAAGCAGAACCCACATCTCCGCCGCTGAGGATGTCGCCAACTTGCTCCTCCAGCATGGGGCCCGCACAGACACGATCACGGCTGAGAACTGGACACCCATGCATGCACTTGCCTCATGGGCGTATCCATCCCGGCACAAAGAGGATGAGAAGGTGGATGTGCGTCTTGCGAAGAAGCTCATCTCGCAAGGCGCATCTCTCGATACGGAGACGAGTGTCCTGCGCGGAAGACGTGTCACAAGCTCCCAAGTGTGTGGAAAGTGGGGGTTTAGAATGCAGAGATTTGCAGAGACACGGAACAGCAATGAGGAGACGGTGCCGAACGAAGAGACCACGGCGCACATGTGGGCGTACCGGGCAGGGGTGAAGGCCTTATTCCAGGCCATATTAGACCACCGGGCCGGTATCTAGCATCCAAACCAGCTTCTACACCACCCCCACGCAACAAGACGTATCCAGCCATAACGACTGACAGTTATTCCCCACCGCCAAGCACAACATTCAATTATCTCAAGATCTTCAGATTATGTCATACGTCTAGATCCGAGATCTTGGAGTTATGGAGGGTATTCCCATCTGGGTACTGAAGTGGAACGAGGTTTCACCGTTAAATGGGTGCCCCAAGCCCCTCGGAAGGTGGGGGAATTTGATTGCCTCTGGGATCCGGGCAGCCACGTACAGGAATCTCCCACCTAGCCCTTGAAGGTTTTGCCATAGACACAATCGAAGCCCTAGGCCAGTCCTGGACGCAGAAACAGTGAGCAACCACGATGACTGGACGACGGCCGTTGCTGAGGCATTTCGTCGCATGCGCTATCAATGATGCCAATATGTTTCGTCTGTGGGACTTGAAGCCCAAAGAGCCGGCTTCGTCAGTCGGTTGGAGGCAAGCGTACTCGGTCGGAGATACCTTATGACAAAGAAAGGAAACTTGGGAATCGGACCAACATGTCTTGAGGAGAATGATATTGTCTGTGGTATCAGCTGCCTGAGGTACAAGTAATGGGCATCGTGCCTACAGCAGATCTATATTGCAAACTATTAGTGATCGGGTGGCGTCCAGTCCCTGCTGCCACTAACCTGATCGGGCTCTACAAGACACCAAAGAAGCCCCTGAGCTCAGCCGCACCTCCTGAGAAAGAAAGACCACCACAAGCCCTTCACCGGGCTGCGACAACATTTGGACATCCATGGGCAACTGAACGAAGTAATCCACCAAAGAAACCGCCATGGCCAACCAACAAAATTCTTCGTTTTTCGACTTACTCCTCGGCAAAACACGACCCCGGGGGAGAGATCCCCTCCCAGCCCCTGCCGCCCAAACTCCCAGCAAGCCTGCCGACTCCGGCGTCAAATGCCTGCGACTCCAGATCGAGAACGGCGCCGCGGCCGTTTTCACCCCTCTCGACTTATCACGTCGCCACCCTGAGGAAGCCCTCGAGGAGCCCCAGCGTTATGATCTGATTTACATCGTGGAGGGGCACAGCGGTCTCGTCCCCGCGCGCCTCGCGGAGATGGGCCTTCAGTTACCTCCGGCATTTTTCGCCGCCCATTTGGAAAGGGGCTCAGGATATAGGACCATTGTCGAGCCGGAACTTGAAATGGGAAGATCCGCAGGAAGCCTCTTTGCCAGCTGGTCCGTCCCAGCGACGCAGCAGTCTGAAAGTTGGAGAATGGAAAAGAGCATCCGCGCTGGGAGGCCATGGGACAAAGACCAAGCCGCTGACCCGGAGTCATTGTACGAAAGTCATTCCCGGTGGGGCACATTTCCAGAGAGCCTTTACCGGTCGTACCACCCGCTTCATCCGTCCGGGGACAATCAAGAAGGGAGTGTTGTGCTTCACCACGCAAAGACATGCATGTCGTTCTATTACTCGAGAAAGAATGGCGGACCGCTTGTTGGGTGCTTGCTGGTCGACCCGCGGAGGATGCATACTGTCCGGGAAGTCAACCTCGATTTGTGGCGCGGGAACATAAGTCGTAAATCATTGCCAAATCGGCACTGCTTCGCAAATGAGACGGCGGGCCTGGATCGTATCAAAGAGGCGTTGCAAGGTCCAAGTGTCTTTCGAGGCAGACAGGCGGAAATGGCGGTCATACAGATCATAGTGGGTTTTGTTCTGGAGGATATGCCAACGGTTCTGTTCGAGCTCGGTCGGGGGCTGGACGAAGTGGAGTTGTGTTTGGGCAAAGACCAGGAGCTACGGTCTTCGGTGCCACAGTGGAGGGACTACCCCGGCCGATGGCGCAACACACTCGCCCATCTCGGAAGTTCGGTCTCTTACATGATGGAAACCTTTGAGCAGCAGCACACTGGGCAGAGACAAGGCCGATAGCTGATACACGGGAGGCTCGACAACGCATCGGCCCAGATGATGCTGTGGCGTATTGGACAAGTCAACTCTGAGCTCAAGGCTGCCCGCAGCAGAATCGAGACAGCCTTTCAAGCGCTGATGTCGACGCTCAGCATCCTCGAAAGCCAGCGAGCCATTGCACAGGCCCAATCGATATCTAAGCTCACGCAGCTGGCCTTTTTCTTCATCCCTCTCAGCTTCATTGCGACAGTTTTCGGGATGAACGTAATCGTCCGTCACTCGTTCCCTGCGCTTCACAGTCAGCAGCTAATATAAGTGTGTACAGGAGTTCCAGGACCAATACAGCTGGCCGCGGTGGCTAGGTGCTTCCGCGGGCGTAACAGGCGTGACGTACCTTGCGCTGTATTACTCTACTGTTTACACCATCGTCACTAGCACTATCCCAGCCGCCACTTCACATATCATCAACTGGCGATCTGTTGGATGGATTGGCCGTCACCTCATATCGCTCTTTACCATCCTTACCGCCTCTACAAGCCTCTACATACTCTTGATGTTGACCGTTCTCTCCGGTATCCTCGCCGGTCTCGCATTTGTGGGTTCTCGGGTTCAGATGCCACTTGGTGGAGCGGTAGCCGTGGCGCTGGGAATGTCTATTGCTGTTGTGGGGATGATTGTTATGTTATTTATCTGGATGGATATGCTGCGGAAGGCAAGAGAGGGGTATGTCCCAGCACCGACTGCGATATATGACAGGGATCGCAGTGTTTCTGTTGAGAGTCTGAATTGGGATTCTAAGGATGGCAGGTTGGAGTCAGATGCCTCTCTGAAGAGACGTCTGACAACGGATTCCTGACCACCCGGGCAGGTATGAGGTTTGGGAAATGAATGAACAACAACAGGGGCACTCGGCATCATCGCCCCATGTCACAACGTCACTCGACGGCCAAAATATACCACACCTCTCGTTTTAAATAATATCATCTGTCTTTGAGCTGGAATACGGGATCGCCATCGAAACGGGCCCATTACCCAATGTCGTTTTTTTAGTGCGAGCTCTGACGGTCTCCGATTCCGGGACGATAAAGGTGGGCCTAGGTTGCATCTGCGCGGCCAAGTCTGCGATTACACATCGCCCAAGACGCCCGTCACACCCCAACTGCAGTCCCATCTATCTTGCGGCCGTTATTAGCCGACCAAGGAGAGGGGAAGCCCCTCAACGCCGTAGTCATAGCACCTTGTGGCGTGGGGGCACCCATCATGATGATCTCATTCCTCGGCTATTGGAGGTCCGGAGGCGGAGGGGTTGTCGAGCAATGCATGTGAGCAAGGAGCATAAAGGTAAGCGCCCGCAAGCCAACCATCACCAACTGGTTTCTTCCCCAAACTTCCTCGGCCAACCCGACTCGAAGATTTTCCAAACGTGCGCAGCGTTACCCCCAACATTTCCCCCTTCCCTCAACGTCCAGAACTAACACCTCCCCACCACAGACATCGTACAACGTACGGTACCCTCACAATGCTTCCCCATTTCTCGCCGGCTCCGGCTCGCCAGGGGGTGTGGTCCACGTCGCGGTATTCCGAGCCTCTCGGGTGATCAAAGTCAATGAATGTATCAGGTAACTATCTGAACGCATGAGCCGGTGCCAATTCCCCCTCAACCAGGGGGAAGCGGCTGAGATTATACGGCCTTGAACTTGATCTGGATAATACCAGCGAAAGGATCATGCTTCATCATCCCCCCATTTCCTTGTCCGTCGTGCGGAATACCTAACACTCGCAGGCAGCATTCCATCTCTTCTCAAACCTGAGCCACCTCCTACGTCACCATGGCCCCCATCGCGACCCCGGCTCCCGGCCCCACCGGCACCATCGATAACCTGGCCGTCAAGACCAAGACCACCCCCAACCC
>Ga0247758_1001673_pt1 | contig 15150 bp, 18 predicted proteins | sample UWRJL156409C4_FD_180950 | JGI IMG/M metagenome (GOLD analysis project Ga0247758, IMG submission 180950) | Plant litter microbial communities from Arlington Agricultural Research Station in Wisconsin, United States - UWRJ-L156-409C-4 | ecosystem: Environmental > Terrestrial > Plant litter >...
AGGGGTTGCAACTGCGTGATTGTATTGCTTGTGTTCACTCTGTTCCTCTGGCTCTGGCTGGAAGCCAGAGGCTTCTTTATAGACTATTCTGCAGGATTCAGGCTTCGTCACTCTGGTGGCTGAGGCTTACTGGCGTACTGGTAGTGCCAGGTATCCAGTCAGCTCCGCTGACTAGATGCCCAGGGCCTCTGAACCCTCTTCTTTCTGACAACTTCCGCTGCTCCTGAGCCCCTCGTTCCTCAGCCAAAACGTTCCACACTTTAATAACAATTATATATATTCTACTCTGTTAAAGAAACACAGCTACATACACACATATATACATATTCTTCACAATCTTAAATAACATAAAGATCCTTATTATCTTCTTATACCCTAAAGACCCTAACCGAGTCTTATACTTCGTACTCACAGTTATTAAAGCGCCTAACCTTCCAATATATCGTCACATACTTTTGCGCTAGAAAGGTTAACGATAGGGTTAGTAACTATAGCTTTAAGATCGTCTTTGGCTTTAATATACTCTTACATACCAGTTTAAGTCTAGATATAAAGGAAAGAATTAAGGAGATAAAAATGTTAATAATAAAGATAATAATATATGATCTGGGAAATATGTGGTTTAATAAGCTTGGAAAGGACTTTAAGTTATTTGTGGATTTTGTAGAGAATATGTCAAGGCTAGTAATTAAATGGGGGTGCTAAGGGGGGTTGTAAACGGAGTGGTCGAGTGGGTTTGTTTTATAGAGTAATACATATGGGCCTTCCGAGGAAGGGAGCCTCGTTGGATAGAAGGTATTCTCTGACTGAGAAGTGGGCCAGCTGTAGCGTGGTTGTGCATTCCTTGCGGTCATGATGTTTTTCATCCTCCACCGCCACAATCAGACTTCCGCACTGTTTGGTGATATCGACGGGGTTGGGCATTCGATTCTTAATATCAGACTTCAACGAGCTGTCCACGGCAAGCACGTCGATTACTTCAGCGATCCAAAGCGGCCGATCGGAGTAGGCCAGAAACTGCAAGAGACGCTTGGTGCGGCGTAAGCTGCTCTTCGGCAGTCTCGTCAATATCCGTATCTGGCTGTACGTCTCGTTCAGAGTCGGTGGCATCGAACTCAAGGCCTCTCGAACGGATTCAGGATCGATGCAGTTTGCTAATACGTCGAGTTGGCAGGAAACCCAGCGAAACCTTTAGTCTGTCAGTCTTTCTCCAGGTGATGGAACCATAGGTCATATACTTACATCCCGCCAGATTTCTTCGTCAGTGCCACCTCGATCTCCTTTTGAATGGATTCCCGTTTACGCCATCTGCTAAGCCGCTCTCCATGTCTTGCTTCCCAGCGGATGAAGGAGGACACGTCTCTGTGCACCAGCTCGCTCTGGAGCGCAAAGAAGTTGTCATCGGAGCCCCACCCAGCTACGGCGAATTGGATGTCTGGTCCAGGCCGGCTCGCCACGAGGATGTGTGCATTGTCGCTCTCGGCACGGAAATCCCGGATCCAGTCGAGTACCTCCTGTCGGGCTTGTTGCTCCTCTTTGCACTCATCAAGGGCGTCTAGGACGACCCAGAGTCCCTCCGCGGACTTCGCCATCTGCTGGAAGACTTTGTGGAGCGTGTCGACGCTCGGTTGCCGCTCGCCATTATTGTGCAAGCTGAAACATGCTTCCAAGTGTTTGCGAACCTCAGCGTGGCCAGCGCAGTAGAGCTGACCAGCAAGGCTGCGGATTGCATGATCGAGATTCTGTTTCTGGGCGTCGGTGAAGGCAAAGTAGAAATAGAGTACAGCTTTTGCTCTTGGGTCGTGGTGGAGATTGTTGATAACCGTCGTGATCAGTACCGTTTTGCCGCAACCCGGTATCCTGTAGAGCCAGAGGAAGGAGGCAGAGTTCTCTATCCACCGGGAGTACCTGGGGTCTCCGAGAAGCCACTCGCCTGTTCCGCGATGCCGTTGCGAGAGAGCTTTGTTGAAGTTTGTGGATGGGTCGGGAGCGGACAGCCACCTCATAATCTGATGATGGAAGTTGGTGGAAAGAAGTTGCTTGTTTTGTTGATTTATGTCCGCGACTACAGTAAGGGTCTGACGAATGACTGTTCAAACACTGTCGCCTTAGCACATCATCTTGATGCACCTGCCAGAACCAAAGCGTTCCCTTACTGAGCTCCGCTGTTTACTAATGAGAGAGCTCGAAAAATAAAATTTCCTTACCCTCCGAGATGATCCCCACGGCCTCCATCATGACCTCATTGGCCTTCCTCTCACCCTCGACCTTCCCTCGTGGGATCCTCTGAAGGAGCTGTTTGGCATATACCGCAGCCACCAAAGCAGCATAGCCCTGCCATTCCAAGTTCGTGTGCGTGTCGCAGTAGTTGCATATACCTCGAATCACGAGGCAAGGAACGTGGTTCATCAGCCCAGCGGCTTCCATCTCAAAGCACAAGATGTCTTGTTCCTTCGCGAGGCTATCGCGCATCTCGGCGTCCTTCAAAAGCTTGTTACCCGACGCGATGAGGCCGTAGTGGATCTTCAAGCGGTCCCATGCTTCGCGATCGTCCCTTTTGATGAGCTTCGACTCGGAGCTATCCTGGCACATTTCCGTGCAGCTCTTGTGCTTGTCGGGATGGACGAAATCCGGCTGGTATAGTCTGTCATTCTCGGCATCCGGGCGCCGGTACGTCGCCTGCATCGTAGGGTTTTGATTTTGGAGCATTTTCTCAACAGTGTGATCTATCCCATGGCCGCGAAGCATGTGGTCAGATTTCAATCCGGTGATTGCCGCCAATAGCGCCATTGGCGGCTGGTTCAGATGTCCGGTCGTTCTAAAGCGCTTGTTCTGGTCCGCATGCCCGTAGTCGTACTGGATGACTCCGCCGTTGCCGTAGCCAGCCGAGCTAACCACGACGTCGCCGAGACGGATGTCATGTTTTGTAGGAACCCCGCCGCCGACCCCAACCATGAGTATGAACCTGATGCTGGAGAACGTCCGCGCCATGTCCTTGGCGACCGCAGTAGCGTTGACGAGCCCGGGCTGCCAGTGTGGCAGAGCGGCGATGACAACCTTGTGAGAACCCATCTGGCCCAGGGTATAATCGTTGGTATCTCGGATATCGATGTCGTCGATCCGCCCATGGTCGTTGTCAAGAAGTGCTCGGGCAGCAGTGTACTCTGTATCGAGCGCAGAAATCCAACCGATCGTGTACTCCTCGGGCTCGGGCATGACTGATCTGCGTAGGTTTCTAGCTAACCAACAAGCATTGCGTTAGGGTGTAAGTTCGCTGTCTCTTGCGAGACGGAGGCTTACGTTTCAATTGTCTCACGCGAATACGAAGGTTGGCGACGGGTTGTTTCGATCAAGGTGGCGTGCTACCGGGCAATTCGAAGACCGGGAGCTGAAGCGACCTTTATGTCTGCTCGAGTTGTGCGGCCAGGGCGGCGTATTGTGCTTGAAGGCCTGAGTGTTGAATGGAGGGCTGGCTGGGAAGGGAACGCCATGGAAGCCGGAGAGGTCTTCGGGCATCCGAAACCTGCCCAACTGCGAGTTGCCGTGGGCCTCACAATGCCAAAATGCAGCCTGGCCGGACGTCCAATAGCCGACAGCGAGGAAAAGAGGCGGCCAGTGAAGTGTGACAAGTTAGATGCCCACTGCATCGCAGCGATGCCGTGCAACCTGAAATCGGAAAGACTGTTTCAAAGAATGCTTGATCAGGGCAAAGGTAGGTTACCGTCGGGGCACTGCGGCGGTTGGCCTGGGAGACAGCAATAAAGTGGGGTTGCACCCCCAGCGCTCTTCCCACACTCCTCTTCTTCGTCCAGTCGCGTTTGAATTTTGCCCAACGCGGCGCCAAATCATGGCTTCTTGCATTTCACCGCAAACCGCAGCTGATTGTGGGTACAGCATGCTGCCGGGCCCCTACATATGCGTCGAGGCGCTGCCGTCGGAAAACGAAGACGGCAAGCAGCAGCCCAAGGCATTATTCAGGACTGAAAACGATGGCAATCCCGACCGACGCAATCCCGGTCGACGCAGAGCCTGCCCGACCCGCAGACCCATGGCGAGATTTCCCCACTCTCTGGCGGACCAGCTCTGCCGATGATAACATCACACTGTACGGTTTCCGCCGGTTCAAAACGCCACACCTCTTGAACCTCCGCTTTCTTGAATCCGAGGTCGCCGAGCTTGATCACAAGATCTTTCAGGTAAGGCTTAGTTTGGGCGGCCAGCCGTCGCCAGCCGACCGGCTCTGGCTCGGGCTCGGGCATAGTAAACGAGATAACGTTGTCCCACTTAGTTAAGAAGTCATCACCCAGGACCTCGTCGTCCAGCTACGGGATCTGCTGAGGGAATACAAAACCAGGCTTCTCCGCGTCGACCAGGGCCTACGGATACGACATCACCCGCTGCAGCGCTGGCTGCAGAAGTGGCTCCGGCGCTTTCAGTATCGCAGCTTGTCCCGGGAACAGCAAGACCCGGAGAAATGGAAGACCGTGCCAATGTCGGCATTGTACCAGCACACCCTCCTCATCGCAACTTTTGTCTGCCGCATTGGTGTCGCGCTAGTCACGGCCGCTTTCCTCGTCATTCCTATGGCTCTGTTGCCGAGTGCGTCACAGAAGGGAACGCAGATCCTCGCCGTGTCAATCCGTGCTATCATTTTCACCGGCTTCGGCTCTCTCCTGATGAGGACGTCCAATCTGGAGCTGATGCAGATTTTGGCTGCCTATGCCGCAATCTTGTCCATGTTCATTTCTAATGCCTCCATTTGTGAGTAAGGGCGCTCCGGTGCTGGGGGTAGTACGTTGATGGCCTGTCAAAGGGGTTTCGCTTGGGTAGTATTCCCTTTGTGATTCATGGCAACCAGAGTATTGCGGTCGAAACAAACATTATCTAAAAACACAACGCCGAATATGAACGCCCAGTTGTGAAGAACTTTGACATCATCTAGTCCCTCATCTTCCTCGTTTTCCCGTCATGTCTTCGTGCAATTAGGTGTATGTCGGCCTCGAGGCTGTCGAAACAGGATCAGGTGCCGCTGGTGGCGCAAAGTAGCCCTCAGGGGGAGGCTGGTGCAAAGCGGCAACGTCGGCATCGGCAGTAGCCCCTGGCGGCGCATTCGGTGCATAATGTCCTTGGAGGTCTTGAAGGTGTTGTGCTGGCTCAGGCTGGGTAATTGTACGCGGAATCTGATCCTGCGTCGTCATAGTTGCGGGTTGTGCTGGGACGGGGATATTGTTGGCATGGGAATTGCGCTCATTTTGGAATGATCTAATGTTGGCGTGATGGGATTCAAACTCGTGCGGCCACCCAGTCGCAATGTGCACTTGAGAGAGTTTGCGACGGTCGCGTCGCCGGAGGTAGCGTAAGAAGCAGCACCCGCAGATACCGAGGAATCCTAGGATGCCGAAGATGAGAAGGATGATGAACAGTAACGGACTGTTGTTTTGGCCTCCTCTTGATTGACGCCGACCCAGTGGGGAGAGCTGATCGTCCATTTGAAGTTTGTCGCGGCGAGAGATATGGAACCGGACGACGTGGGCGCGACGCGAGCTTGACCTTGTCCCTTGAAATTTGAGTCCTGCTGTAGGGCTGCGAGGTTGGGGCACAGTTGCATCGGCTGTGGTAGAATTAATATCGAGGTCGGCCAACCAAACACAGCCCCAAGCGCGAGAGATTGCCAGATTGACAGGCAGACTTACTGCACCTACATAATGGGATCTAGATCTCCTAGGCGTTTGATGGTTTTTGCTTTTGAAGATCGAAATGGAACGTGCAATCGCTAATGACCTCCATCAAATGCGGTCCCGTCGGCGTTGGGCTCGACGAATTAGACTTTGGAATTACCCACCCATGGGTTATGTGGATGGGTAGTGTCAGATATGACAGCAATTACCAGTTGCCAGAGTAATGAACGTTCCGAGCTTTTTAGTGCAGTGGTAATGCGCGACAGGTAGTGAAAACCCATAGGTTACGTGGGTGGGTAATGAAAGCCTATAGGGTATAAGAGGTTTATAACTAGATCTGAAATTATAGAGTAATAATGTGTAAAAATCAATGTGTTAATTAGCAGTAAGTCCTTTATAACTATAAACAGCTACTCTTTATAAGATAATTACATACACTTAATAATATCTTTAATAAATAAATAAGAAAGATTACTAGTATTAGTTAAAGCTAGATAAGATAAGTATTAATATAAAGACAAAGTTATAATAATCTGTATAGTAATTTAGGCAGTTAATAAGGGTTAGTTGAGAAGTTATAATTCTTTTATTAAAAAATAATATTAACATTCTGACTTATAATGTTACGTGTAAGAGTACCTAATATTTTATTTAATCTATTATAAATAGTAATATAAGGACTTATAAGTTAGTTAATTCTTTATCTTTAAAAGTATCTATAATGTTATTTTAAGATTTATTACTTTTAATAATAATAGTACTGTAAAGTAAGCTTTTCCACTCCTTCTTATTTTTGTTAACCTTATTAATATTATTTAAGTATATGTTAATTTCTAGCTACTGAGTGCCCTGTGGGCTCCCTGTATTACAGGAGCCTCTAGCAAGTAACAGCCTGTAGCTGTTGTGTAGTTACGTATCCCGTAACCACTAGTCAAATCTTTTAGAACCCTAGAGGGTACTAGGAGATTCTAACCCACTCCAGGGCCCCAAGGGGCTCCAGGAGTACTCAGAACTTATTAGAATCCAGGAGGGTGGAACTCCTTGAATCCAGTGGAGCTACTGCTCCACAGAACTAACTAGAGCACCACAGTAGCCACGTTAGCTACTACGTCAGCAGAACCACAAAGTATAGTTCAGAACAATACTATTCCATTATTATATTAGTTAGTTTTTGTTAATTTTCTAGCCACTGAGTACCCTGTACCGGGTATCCTGTAGTGTGGTTAGGTACCCCGAAACCACCAGCCAAATCTTTTAGAACCCTCTGGAGTTCCAGAAGATTCCAACCCACTCCAGAGCCCCTTGGGGCCCCTGGAGCACTCCGAACCTTCTGGAATTCAAGGGGGTGGAATCCCCTGAATCCAGTGGGGCTACTGCCCCACAGAATCAACTAGAACATCACAGTGGCCACGTCAGCCACTACGTCAACAGAACCACGTAGAATGGTTCAGAACAGTACTATTCCATTATTGTATTAGTTAGTTCCACTTCACAGAAGGCTCTGGACTTCTTCCAAAGCCTCCCACAGCCTATAACAGGCCCTCTCCTCTCCTGTATCTAATTCTAGCTAAAGCAAGCAACTCTACTCAATTTCAGTCATTATACAAGGCACTGCCTTCTAGATCCTCTTGTTTCCATCGTTAATATTCGCTGTAACACCCTTATTTACAGTGGCACTGCCCTGTAATTCAGGCCTTTATTTGCTTCCTACAGTGCTTACGGTACTGTAATACGGCTTGGACCAGTACGCACTTCTTCCTCTGAGCTACAGCCGCTGTACTACAGCCCTGTGGGTTCCTGAAGTTTAACAGTTTTACTTTATAAAAGTCTCTGGAATTCTTCCAGAGCCTCCCACAGCCTATAACAGGCCCTCTCCTCTCCTGTATCTAATTCTAGCTAAAGCAAGTAACTCTACTCTATTCTAGTCATTGCACAAGGCACTACCTTCCGGATCTTTTTATTCTACAATGTTAAGATTCACTGTAGCAACCTTTCTTATAGTAGCACTGCCCTGTAATACAGGTCTTTATTTTCTTCCTACAGTGCCTACAGCACTGTAGTATGGCTTAGACCAGTACACACTTCTTTCTCTGAGCCATAGCGCTGTACTACAGCCCTGTGGGTTCCTGAAGTTTAATAGTATTCTACGCTTAAAGAGTTACTGTACTGTTAGTAACTCGGAGCATTTGTTTAAAGCGACCCTGTTATTCTTTTTAAGCTCTGTATGTAATATTACTATAGCTGCTTTTGTACATAGCGATGCGTTCTCTAGCGCGTGCTACCGTCAAAAAGGAGCCGCGCCGCGCAGTTCTTTAAACTATGCTTCTTTTAACAATTATTAATCTGACGATTTTCACTACGAAGACCTTCTATTAAAAGCCCAGTGACATTCTAGCCCTTCGATCGAAGGAAGATAACCTAATCTATAGTAGCGATTCCTTTATTATTTCATGCTAAGCTCCGTTCTATACTAGGCACCATCACATATTAGGTTTTATTCCATACTAAGTACGTATCTGTTTTTCTACGTCAGTTGCATTTATGTCCTTTCAATTGGAGGACTAGTAGTCTGGGAGTCGGCCTGGAAGGCCAACTGCGACGTTCTATAAGTGTAGTTCTCTTTATAGTTTCTTCCCTGTTGCGCGATTGTACCAGTTCATTAGTAAGTGGAGATGGAGAGCTGTGGGGTGCTTATAACTGGAGAGGTATTTCAGGCTTATACTGTTAAGATTTGAATACGGTTAAGGCTGTACGTAAGGGTGCCTTTATTAACCCCCCCCCTTACTTTTAGCCCTAAGTGGCTAGCCTTATTTAAGGAGAGGCATAGTATTAAAAGGAGGATTTTCCACAGAAAGGTTAGCTTTGTTTAATAAGATGCTAGTGTTAAGGTGTAGATAAAAGCTATTTGGAATGCTATTACTGATATTTTTATTAGTAACCGTTATAATATAAACTAAACCGCTGTTTTCTAGCGTATATTCTTATTATTAGGCTTTGCTACTGCCACTTGCCTTGGTTTAAAGAAGGATAAGGCTTGGATTTCGCTCGCTTTTACTACTAACGATATAAGAACAGACTGTTTTAAATTATAGGCTGTTAATAAGGCTAAGGAACCTTAAGCGTTAAAGAAGTTTAACTTTCAGGCTTATAAAATCGTCTAGAAAGTAACTGAAAGGCCTTGTTTATATCAGTTTTAATAAAGTAGTAGTATACGTATTTTTTTACTTACATTTAACGTATTAAGTTAGCGTAGAAGGTTCTTCTTCTACTAGATAACTTCTTAGCTTATAAGAAAGCCCTTTAGGCCTACCTCGCCCTTAAAGGTATTAATGTTCTCTTTATTCCTTTTAATAACACCTTTTATTAGTAACTGCTTAATTAAGGTATTATCTCCAGCTGGAAACGACTCTACTGTAAAGCCTTCCTTACCTAGATTGTTAAATCAATAAAGAAAGAATTAACAGATTTCTATTTAATTAATAATATAAAACTCTGGCTGGCATTACCCTAAGCTGCATAGGCTTAGTTTAATTAAGTAAAGGACTTAACTACAGAGGCTTGTTTGAAGAAGTCTATTGTTATTAGGCTTAATCGTACTTTGTAGAACTTCTTTAATACTGCTGACGGCGTTGTGGAAATTTACAGCTTGTTTATAAGTGCTGCGGAGGCCCTTAGAGTAGTAGATTGTAACGTTATAGCTATTAATAGGTAAAGGGTAAGTGGGGCGGTAACGCTCCGACTACACTCCGACAGCAGACAGTTAGCAGTAGAGGGACCGCTTACTCTTATGGGCGGAGCTTTCAGCTCCTACGCTATTACTTCGCTTAAAGAGGCAATTTACCACATGAGGGATTTACTTGATATTGCTAACGAAAAGGTAGATTTAATGGATTTTAAGGATATGAAGGCCTTACAGCGAATTAAGCGCAAGTTGGAAGGAGTGGTGGTTAATTCACGTGAGCAGAAGACTCTGGATAACTGATTGGCCCTGTAAATAGCCTCATTTCTACTGCGTTTGGTGTAATTATACTGCCTGGAACCGATTGTTGGAAAATCAAGAAAAATGGGCCCTGCAGACCCCCCTTTTCTACAAGACATCCACAAAATGCAAGCGGTTGGGCGGTCTGGAATCCTTGCGGAAACAGGGGTGTTAACTGTACCCACTGCAGTTGCCCTTTGTCACAAAGAGTCATGGAGAGGGTGCCGGTTATTAAAGAGACAGTAAAGAAGACAAGGCGGATGTAGCTAGAGGAGAGAGGGGTATAAGTAGAGGGTTCTATAGTAGTTTGAAGAATTAAAAAGTTGGGCTAGCCGAATTAAATTTTGGTAGAAGTTTACTGTTAATCTTTTTAAAATGGAAAACGGAGAAGTTAAAAGTAAAATACCGGACAGGGTAAGGCAGCCGTTAAGGTTCGCGGCTTGACAAAGGCTGTGCATCTAGCCCATCTTATGCATGCCTGTGATTCGCTGTCAACACACTCCGCTTTTGTCTTGATCTGCGTTGATCTCGGGTCCAAAGTGGAGTTCGAATTTAGCTTGCCTTCAGAATCTGTATACGGGACGTTTTTTTACGTTCGGCGTGTGTGCAATGCGATTAAACAATACTGATATCTTCAACTGGGCATTGTCTAGCTAATTTGAACTCCTAATGGTACCCCCATCAATGACTGCCTTTCTTCGCTCCGATCAAACCATCTTAAGAATCGCCAATAGCCCTCCTTAAACTGGACCAAAGCGTCCAAAAAATCCTGGGGTTTCTTTTCTAGAAAATCCTTTGTGTTGTATGCAAAGGTGTCTCCCTATGCGGTATGGTTAGATAAACCGAGGAAGGCACCGCAATCTCCGGGTAGAAGCTTTAGTTAAGGGACCAAAATTGGGGCCCACACGGCTGTGCAGGATAGGCTTACCCATAGCTCACCCTAGCTCAGGAGCGGCTCAGGGTCACGCACGAACACGGAAATTGCCGAAATCAAGCTTCTCCTGTTCTGTCGACAACTCCTCGCATTCGAAACTGCTCCCTGCGACACTCCTGGCCAACAGCATCGAGCAGTTCCTCGCGGAAAAATCTATTGCAGACTTGGACCTGCGCGATCTCTGCCTCAAGGTCGAGCAGCCCAGTCTCCAAGCCCTCCGAGACACTCGCAATGCTTCTAAGAGTTCAATTCTGAGGACGTTGCAGCCCTTGGCTGCAAGCTGCCTCCAACGCATCTGTCCAGACCCCTATAATGCCGGAATGATGAAACACGATGTGGTCGCGGAAGTTAGCGGCCCACTGGTAGTTGCTTGTGTTTCCGCCACATCCCGGGAAACTGTGCATCTCAAGATGGCGTATTCGCTCTTCCCAGTCCGTCTCAGACATTGGACGTGGGTCTCCAACAGTTATTGGTCTGATGGACCTCCGAAAACCCCGACCACAGAAGCCGCAGATGTCGATTACCCCTGGCCAGACGCGACTTTCGTGAAAAGCTTCGTCGAAGCTAGTCAGCGCTATACACGGCCAGGTTCGTCGGACTCCCTCATGCCAGTTCTGGTGAGTCTCAAGTTCATTCGCAGCTGTGAATGTAGCTCCACAATCACTGCATATGCATTTTGGATGTCTCTCTTCCTCCATGTCCCTGCGAATAGGTAGTCAGCATCGATTTATGTCTGAGACGGGAATCAGTGTTGTTACCTGGGTTTATCCACTGGCGTGGTCTTCTCGGAGACCCCAGGAGAGCATTTAAAAATGACGGGTGACTGAAATTCAGTGGTAGGTGTAAGTTTGAAGCCGCCAGAGAGACCAGCTACATCAAGCTGCTCTGACACCCGAGTCATAATAGTATTGCCGTCGTTGGTACGAATATCCCCTGGCCCCTTGGGTTTCTTCCGTCGTCTTGTTATGCGCTCTCGAGTGATACCCTTTTGAGACACGTCGACTCCAGTTGTCAAGGGCCGCTCCGTGGTGTTGAGCTTGAAGTTGAAGCCGAATTTGGCGTCATTGAACTTTGCCACATCGAATCTAGAAACACGCCACAGTGCAGCTGGGGCTCCGGACGCCAATCCCGCCATCGAGTTTGAGAACCACCCGGCTTCTGGGTCCCCGGAGCTTTTGTAAGTATGTCGCCAGCGATGCCGGGCGAGTTTTCCGACATATAGAGTTATGCGTCGCCGCGATGCTATCCAAAAGACACAGATCAACATCATTCCCACGGGGAGTAGAGCATTTGGCTCGTTATCCGCGTGGCTCGAGGATCTTGATTGCCTTTTGTCGACGATCGGAGGTGGGTCAAGGGTCATGGTTTTGGCAGCCTCGCAACCCGACGACTCATACCTGATCTAGCAGAGTAAATGAATCAGCCAAGGCAAATGCTGGGAATCCCTGGGAATGGAAAGTCGAAACTCGCTACTGACACTCTGGCAAAACTCCAGGAAATCCTTCTTTGCTGTCCATTCCGCGAGTATCTTTGACTTCCGTCCGTCGCTTGTTGCAGATATGGTGTACCACAATGCAACACAAGCAACTACAAACCCTCCTGTCCCTAGAATCGTTGACATGCTGGGTTTCCATGTCTTTCGTGGGCTCCGGTCGTTGTTGCCATTGCCTAGAAGGACCTGAAGTAGTGTCGCCGTGAGCGAGTCTCGCAGGGTTCTTGAGTTCGACGAGCCTGGTGTCTCAGGACAATTGAATTGATTTTCACTGCCACCAGGAGCAGAAATTGGGTTTACTTCGCCTAAGCCCGGACATAAATCGCTCAAGGTGAGTGTTTCGGCCTCAGCCGTCGTAGGCTCTTCAAAGGATGCAGTTGATGGCATTGGCGGGTGTTCCATTGAAGTGAGATTCAAGTTTCAATCTGGAAATCGTTGGAAGTCTTCAGCTTGCCAGGAAACCAGTTGCTGTGGCACCGCAGCTGCGCTTTGACCCCTTGCCAAAGCCGGGAAAGCGCGGACGCCTCCCTTGCCCCTTGTCAGCTCACAAGGCAATCTTAGCTAACCCTACCCACCATTCGCCGCAAAAGTTTGCAAGCAAGGATGAAGGGGCTTGCCAAGATCCAGTCAACATCCTAGGAAACAGAGACACAGCCGCCCAAGGTTCTGGTTTACGTCTGTTGCATCGGGAAACAAATCAATGCTGGGTTGGGCGATGCGTTCATTTCCGCCCGCAAGTAGAACCTGCCTTCGGCGGCTTTTATTGCCCATTTTTATACCTCCTATTGGCCGCACCCACGGCATCTCGGTCAAAACCACACCAAAATCGACATGCTATACAGCATTCGAAAGCGCTCGAAAAACCTATCTACCGACACCCACAACTGCGCGCAGGCACGTGCGCGTAGGCAGTGGGCGTGGAAAAGGGGGTTCGGAGCGGAGCTGGCGCGACGCGACGCGACTGATCGGCAAAGCACAGACCACCCAGGCCCCTGCCTTTTCTATTGAGCTAACGATGGCCGATAACGATAACTGCAGAGGCGCACTCTCACCCGAGGAAGCAGCCAAGATTGAGACTCGGAGACAGCAACATGTGTTCGAGGTAGCCATACCACAACGGTGAACAAACACAGGCACACTACAGCCCACACACCCCACAGAGCCCACAAGCTACCCCACAATTCCCGGAGCGCCTAGAGCACAAAGGAGTGCCAGCCTAGAGGCTGTAGCACGACAGAATACGAAAGAGATCCGCGGACTCACGGTACCCAGCAAAGCCGGTGCCATACCTATAGCACTTAATACTTCAGGAGGAGGGCAGTCTGGCCAGGTCAGCCTCAGGGGCACCAAAGATGGAGGTGCTGGCCCTGGGGGTCCTGGCTTCGGCTACGAAAGTAGAAAGGCTAGTGCGCTCAAGCTTACAAGCGGTGGCGACTGACTAACTGTTCAACACAGTACTCCTTCTGAAAATTGTACTTCTATAGAAGGTGGTAGAACAGGTACTAGCTCCAGGGAGCCAGCAAGTGCTGGATGTAGCCTTGGAGAGGTAAACTCCTGGCTACAAACTAGCCCTCCCTAACTACATAAAGCTGTAATCAGCAAAGCCCTAGCGACCTTAGACGCTGAAGAGCCTACTACGAGAATAGAGCTAGACTTGGAGCTCCTCTCGGACTCGGGACTTGAGTCTTTAGAGCCCGAGCCGGAGCCGGAGCTAAAGCTACAGCTAGAGCCAGAGCTACTAGACCTTAACACCGACTTAGACCTAGAGTCTGAATTTCTGGAGTTGGATCCAGAACCCCAGACTATAAAGCCGGAAGACTACACTACAGTAACGGTAGTCAGCCTACTGAAAAGAGCCTTGGCCTTAGTGCAATAAGCATACTTACTAAAGCTAGGCTTTACAACTGAGATACAGAACCTACAAGCTGCCTTAGATCACTACTGGCCTTTACTATCACAACTACTACTACTGCTACTACTGCCATAAAGGCTTTAAAGCTTACATACGCTGGAGCACTAGCAAAAGGTCTTCTAAAGCTAAAAGCAACCCTGAGCGTTACCCACAGGATGAGAGACCGACCCTTGAGGCCGAAGTACGGCACTATGGTGATGGATGCGGGGACCTGCCGCCACAGGTAGTAGATGGTGTACATGCACATCGTAGCGTTTAGTGCTGTGACTGCAGCATTGGGAGGATAAAAGAGTAAGATGCTCCCCGCGTAGCCGTTTTGTATCGACCAGAACGGAAAAGGAGTGTGCTGAGCTACGGCTGACTCGTTGAGAGTAAAGTTCGAGTCAGCCACAACGGCGCTTCTCACGTTATCCGCTAGTGGGCTGGCGGAAGTGCAGTAGCTCTAATTCGGAGAGGCAATGGCTTGTGGCGTGGAATTGAGCCGCCTGTATCGAGCTAAGAACGCCACCCATCACGGCCGTGATATCTGGTACACTCCCAGCCACCATTTCCATCAAGCCTACTTCGCCGCCAACAACGCCTCAACATCCCCGGTGATATCCGGCATCGGAAACCTCGTCCGATTCCCTGCCACTGTGCCCTCCACCCACGGGAGATCCCAAAACCCCAAAATCGTATAAATCGCCCCCGGCTCCCCAATCTGCACCATCGCCGTGACCACACTCCCATTATACTCCGGCCCCTTCCTGTGCGGAATCGTCCCCAAATTCTCCGCCCTCCGCCAGCTCTTATCACTCGACCTGAAAACCTGCACCCCATCCGGCCCAACCGCATTCAGCAGCACCCTCCCTTCATACTTCGGCGGCAAATACACCGCATCATTAAACTTATACCTCACCTCCCCCACCACCGGCACCGCCACCGGCCTCCCCATCTCCTCACGCATATCAAACCTCCACAACCCGCCCTTCCCATCCACCGACAACAGCACCTCCGTCCCCAGCACCGCAGCCAACCCACCAAACCCCACCTCCGTCGTCTTCGGCATCGGCACCGGTAAATACCAAGGCTTCACCCCCCTCCCTCCCCGTCCCACACGCAGCACCGTCCCCGGCCAAGACCCAACAACATACGTATTCCCCCTCCGATCAGTCT
>Ga0247758_1001674_pt1 | contig 15138 bp, 11 predicted proteins | sample UWRJL156409C4_FD_180950 | JGI IMG/M metagenome (GOLD analysis project Ga0247758, IMG submission 180950) | Plant litter microbial communities from Arlington Agricultural Research Station in Wisconsin, United States - UWRJ-L156-409C-4 | ecosystem: Environmental > Terrestrial > Plant litter >...
AGGGAGGTTGGAGAGGCTGAGGGGGGGTGTGTTGGTTATTATTAGGGGATTTGTGATGATGATGGTGGTGGTGGTGGTGAGGAGCAGGAAGGGAAGGGGGAAGAGGTTGGGTTGGAGGTTGCTATGAGAGCTCTACTATTCTGTTTTACTTATTACAGAGGAGGAAGGGTTAAATTATAAACTTTCTAGGATTTTACGATCATTTGCGTTTTGGAACTTGATTGCTGTCTCACGTTGAGGTAATATCACAGAGGGCTATCTAATGTAGGTTATCTGAGTCGGCCTAGAGGATGGGTTCAGGTGAGGTCATTGATCTAAGAGAGATTGCACTCTCTGTAAGGTGGCTTGATTTATTTGAAGTGTCTCTAGACTGGTTGAGAACAAAACAGGCTCGGAAGGAATACATGCCGGCGAGGCTTACACCTCAAGTACCAATGAGACAGACAGCTGCACGGCATTCGATCAATCAAGAATCTTCACAGCCATTTCAACGCTTGACATCAAATCTACCTCGCAAAATGCTAGTGTTAACTTCTTTCCGCCGTTAACAGCATGGGTGCATAAGTAAGTGCCTAGATTTATAACAGGGGCTTTGGGACGAACCCCTGCGCAGCGTCACATCGACTTACTGTGTTTTTGTTGAAAACTGCGCTAGCCAAGCCATGAGGTAGCCCATCTCGCATCGGCCGGGATCAGGTACATACAGGCAGGCGCTCTCCTTCTCCTCCCGACAAACCGCAATCTCGCCATTTTGCATCCGCTCGGTATTTAGCCCCGATTCACTCCAAGAACAATGGGAGGCCAAGCCCTAGCTCTGCGCGGCACAAAACGGCGTGTCGATGCGCAATTAGGGCCATCAGTATCAGTATCAACGGCCAAGCGACGTCGGCCGATTTCCGAGGACGACAACAAGCTGTGTCATAGCTGCAGGGCGCTGGATCTCCTGAAAGCCTTCACCGAAGCCGACGAGTTCTTCGAGTCAAACTGGAACCTCGTCCTGGGGCTTCGACAGCGCAGTGAGCCGGGCAACGTTGAGTTTAGCGGACTCCAAATCGCAACGCTTTCAAACCCTACGGCGCCCGAAAATGCTGACTGCAAGTTGTGCAAGTTTCTGCACGATGTCCGGATCGGCAACAGCCCAGATGCCAGGTTTGACTTACGCGCTTTCCCCTGTTTTTGGGCCTTGCCGTTTATCAAGCTCAGCGGGAGTGCCCTTCGCCGCCACCAACGCCGAGCTCAGTCGAGCGTCTTAGCCGTCGTTCCAGCAGACATGAGCGATCAGGCCCAAATCCGCGCCAGGCTTCTCGCGGGTCCGTCAGCCATCTTCCGGACATCCCCTTCGGCCACCCACAACGACTGCATCACTGCGAGACAAGTCCCTCCGATGGCTGATCTGGGATTCCTCAGCGACTGGATTGGCTTTTGCTCCAAGAATCACGGACCGACGTGCCCAAAGACCAAGGGCGGCAAGGGGGCCAAGAGAATTTCTGGGTTTCGCCTGCTCGACTGCAAGACGAGGTCTGTGATGGAGGCATCCGTTAACCGTGCCTTTGTCGCCCTGAGCTACGTCTGGGGTGCCCCAGAGACCGCTGTCGACTCCATCCCGTGGCCCCCAGTCGTTGAGGATGCTATTGCCGTCACCAAAAGCCTGGGTTATCGATACCTCTGGGTGGACCGGTACTGCATCAACCAGAACAATGCGCAGGAGAAGCACCAGCAGATCACAAACATGCACGTCATCTACCATCAAGCCCAATTCACCATAGTTGCAGCTGCTGGACGCGACGCGACATATGGTAAGACTTGATTCTTTCTACTTGAGCAGGAACTCTGGCTGACATTCAGTGACAACCAGGCTTGCCCGGTATAAGCCGTCCCCGTCAAACTCTCCCCTCCATCTCAGTCTCTGGCTTGGATTTGCTGACTGTTCCGCGGGACGCGCACCAATCGATTCAGACTTCAGCATGGTGGGATCGCGGGTGGACATACCAGGAGGGGGTGCTGTCGCGGAGGAGACTTGTCTTCGCCGAAGACCAGATCTATTACGAGTGCGGTGCCATGGTTGGTTACGAATGCTTCCAGCTGCCTCCGGGGAACCTCCACTCCAAGACCATGCGGAACCAAGAGACTTTCGTTCGAGGCGGCCTATTTAGCGGCACGGAAGAAGGCAGTACCAACTCGTTCAGGCAGGCCGCATCTATCGACATAGATATACGACGAGACAGGGCGCTTGCACACGTAAGGAACTACAGCCACAGAAAGCTAACGTACAATAACGACATCCTCAACGCTATTCACGGCATCCCAGCCTCCCTCCAGGTCGACAACATAGTGGGCCTCGTACTTCAATCGCCTCCTTCTCAAATCATCAAAAGGGAAATGTCCGACATCGTGCCGCACTGCATTCCGGACCAGACAAGGCGGGACTTTGGCGCCGGGCTCGTCGGTTGGTGGCATGAAGGGTTGCCCGAGGTCCGCATCCCCGAGTTTCCCTCCTGGTCCTGGGCCGGCTGGCGAGGCAGCGTCGGAACACCCCGCCGATTGGCAATGCCCGACAAACTCCGAGTCATCTGTCATCTCTCAGATATAAGCCAGTCCGAGCTACTTGAGCCCACCATAGGACTGCTCAGTAGCGCCCTGGCCGACGAGCCGGGTCCCCCCAGAGTTTTGGTCATCCGCGGGCACCAACGACTGAACCTCGAGCGCTGCCGTCTGTTAGTCTCATGTTCCTCAGGGCTCAAAATCCAGTGGCGTCATCCGAACCCTCTGCTAGGAGAGTTCCTCGACTTGCGGCTGGAGCTGTCTGTTCGTCTGGAGCCTTCCACCGAGATGGGAAGCGATACACATAACGTAGGCCCTCAAGAGGTGAACCCCGAAGTTGGTACACGATTAGTTTTCATGACGAAAGTAGCTGAGGACCTCCTGTTCATGGTCATTCGCCGTCTTCCGAACTCGAAGCACTACGAGAGAATTGGGGTTGGCTTTCTCAAGCACAGGGTGTACCGGGCGGCGGTTGCTGCAGGAGAGGAGAGACTTTTGGAAAAAGTTCCCGTTGATTTCCGTGCTGCAAGTTACTTTATTTATTGATCTGAACTAAAAGCACGACGCCGAGGGGCTTTGGGACGATGAATTTGAAGCTCTCGCGGAGGGAAACACTGCGAGTGTCTCCGGGGACCCGGGAATTTAGGGAAAATCTCGACAGGATAAACGACGACACTGTATTTTAGACATTCAGAGACGAGAGGGAGCTTGGGCGCTGGGTTGTGTGTGGTCGTTGTGTCCGATCTCGAAGACACGTGCGCACATCATGACCAAGTTGGCACCTACAGTGCACACAGTACGTATTTAGCTAGACGGGACTTACCCTTGCAGAGAAACGGCCACCGGGAACGCCTCTCGAACGTCTCTCACCAGTTTCAGCTGGTCTTGGCGTCGTGTTGTGGAACACAAACATTGCAGCCTGCCGGGCACTCGGTGAGTGCCTTCCCGATTTTCTCGGGGTGCGCGGAGCCTCCCACCAAGCACAAATTATGACCACGCCCTGTTCCTCTCGGATCAAGTCCACTCTCAACACCGCTGGGATCTTCAAGTTGTCTCTTACACCCTTCTCCAAACGCTCCGTTGCATTCATCTGATGGAGCCCATCTCGGCGATTGGCTTGGTGGGCGACATTATCGGCCTGATCGACGCAGGTCTTTGTTCCGTTGAGGTCGCTTGCCGCATCTACTGCTCGGCGACGGGTAGGTAGCACATCGGAGAATGAAAACCTCGCTTTCATTGCGGCCGAGGTATGAAAGCGCGCGACGGCCATCCAGACCAACAACCAAGACTGGAAGAGCCCGAGTCTGGCAACTTTAACGGACAACAGCAGCGACACGTCGTTGAGCGATGACGAAGAGTCGCTCAACTCTGTCGCCAATCAGAGCCGCATCATTGCCGACGAACCGCTGGCGCTGTTATCCAGCTTACAGGCAGCGCAGCGCAAGTCAGTGAAACACTCAGCCCTGGCTACGTGGCGGAACTTCCGCAAGAAGAGGCAGAGGGACGAGCTATCGTCACAACTTGAGAAGTTTGCGGCGCAGATCCAGCATCAGATGACCCGCGTTACACAGTTACAGACCAACCTGTCCAACAATAACATTCTGTCGAGTCCTGCCAGTCTTGCAGATCCAAAACCGTTTCTCACCTCGAAAGTCTCGTCGCTGCAGCAGAGAAGAATTCGACCGTTCTTTGCCGTCTTCAGGCGCAAACGGAGACCCTCAGGTCCAGCATAGAAACCAGCAGTCTCGATTCAGCGGCATCCAAGCAACTTTAGTTGATCCTTGACCGTTCTGACAACCTCGTGCTAAAGCGCCGCAACGACATGATCAAGATCGCCTTGCAGGCCCCCGAGCTGGATTCGCGATTCTATGAGGTGTCGGACACCCATACCAAGACATTCTTTTAGCTTTTACATGACCACGATGTTTCTTCAAAAACAGTAATTCAACCCCGGGATCCGGACCCCATAGAGAACGAGCAACGTTTCAAGAGACACGACGCATCCGTGCTGTTTGTTAACTAGCTAAAGGCTAGCAGCGGCACCTTTCACATCGCGGGGAAGCCAGGCGCCGGCAAATCTACGCTGATGAAATTCCTTTGCAAGAGCTAGCAGGCACATGACTATCTCCGAGGCCGGGCTAATGATACCAGCAAGACATTAATTTTGTCGTGATTCTTCTTCTGGAACGAGGGCACCAAGGCCCAGCGGAGTTTTTCAGGCCTCTTGCGCGTCCTGCTTCATCATCTTCTCGATGCTGCTCCTATCTAATCTCTGGGGCATTTCCTGATCTGCGGGATAGGACAACCACCCTCAGCGTCGCGTTGCCGACCATCCTAGATGATCGGGTCGCAATGGCCTTCAATCGGCTCATCTCCACCCCGGAAACGTATCAAGACCACCGATTTGACTTCTTCATTGACGGTCTTGACGAGTTTGAGGGTGACTACCACCAGCAAACCAAGATGATCGAGGACCTGTTCGAGTGGGCTAAAGTTGGGTAAGGAGATATCAAGTTGTGCATCTCGAGCAGGGAGTGGAATGTTTTTCTCGACGCTTTCTCGGCGTGCCCAACCCTCAGACTTTAAGACCTTACGCTGGACGATATGCGCGTCTTCGTCTCCGGTAGACTTGCTGCCAATAAGCAATACCAGGCTCGGTCATCAGAGCTCTCCTTCCTCGAAGAAATAATCGTCAAGAAAGCAGAGGGCGTTTTCCTCTGGGTCCACTTGGTACTCAATGCCGTCGAGGAAGGAATTTGTGATGGCGCCGACAACGACACTCTGTGTACCGCGCTCGACCTTCTTCCCTCGGACCTAGAGCAGCTCTTTGAGAAGTTGTTTGCCACAATATCTCCTGCGAACCTGCCCAGTGCGGCCCATACGTTCGTTCTCCGTGGTCCTCTAGGCGATGAAAGACGAAGTACATCTCCTCCTTCGCTGTTATCCGTTTCTGGATCAGTACCGCAGGGACAAAGACTTTGCGATTCGATGACACCAGGGCCTCTCACCTCCCAGCAGGTTAAAGATGCTTTGTCGCTTGCGCGGAGGAAAGTTACCGGTCAATGCGAAGGGTTCTTGCAGATTCGAGATGACAGATATTACACCGGTCCCGAACGGGAGCATGTGACCACAACTCATCCATCTTTGGTAGAGTTTTTGCGACGTAAATTTTGTTCTTTGTTCTAAATCGACGATGGCATTGAAATGGGTACGGAAAGGAACTGCCACCAGGTGCATCTGGATTGACGCTGTGTGCATCGACCAAGCCAACGACAGCGAGCGAGGCACCAAGTCCGGCTCATGCCTCTGATCTACTCCCGCGCCACTGCCGTGTTTGTGTATATTGGCGAGTCCACCGTAACAAGTTCGTCGACGTTGATGGCGATCGCGACCTATGACGATGACGGAATTGATCCCCTGAGACTCACGCCTGTTCGAGAGGGGCTCCTCGAGCTGTGGTCGAGGAGGTACTTCTCCCGCGTCTGGGTTCTCCAGGAAGTAGCCTTGGCACGGAAGTTTGAGTTGATATGTGGCGACACAATGATACCATGGCGATATATCGGACGCGACAGCCTGGCTCGTCTGGGGGTTTTCGGAATGGCTTGGCAGATCCCAATCCCACCGGTCCTGCACTTCGACCACCGCGTATTCACTCAGCCGGATCGATTTCTGGATCTGCTCCATTTCGCGTCGTCCAACTGCGGCGCTCATGATCCCCGGGATATGGTGTATTCGCTGCTTGGCCTCGTGATCGGGTCGCAGGTTCAGGGCCTGGAAGCCGATTACAGCCTGAGCGTGGACCAAGTGTACGTGAACACGACGCTTTCTCTCGGCCGCCACTTTGGCTGGCGCCTCGTCTTCCAGCACGCCCTGGCTAGAAGGCCCCGGATCCCTAATCTCCCCAGCTGGGCGCCTGACTGGAGCGCGCCACGGTCTTCTTCGAAGCTGCCAACTACCCGGCCGCTGGAGGACACCGTGGCCATCACTGACCCACTGCGCGTGGAATTGAGAGCATTGGTTTACTCGGCTCTTCGCGTTTTCACTCGGAGCGAGACAAGCTGGCCTGTGTGAGGCCCTCCCGCGTGTCCAAAACCGCGACCATTACCTTTCACGACTTGACCGAAATTCTAAGCGTGTATGTGGGACAGGGTATCGCATTCCTGCTCCACACGAGGGAATGGAGGTTTGTTGTGTCTGGTAAAGATTGAGGCGAAACCACTGCTGCCTCTGCCTGGCGATGTCCTTTGGCATCTGCGTAAACAAGTCTAGCGCTCCCATTTGGCCACGTTATACGCCTCGGGGGTTTCAAGGTAGCTCCCCACTGAAAACGTCAGTATCTGTCAGAGCATCAGAAGGCAGAGAATGTGAAAGGTGAGATGTATGTACTTATGCCGTCTGTGGAACGTTTGACTGAGGAACGAGGGGCTCAGGAACAGCGGAAGTGCAGTTGCAAAGTGACTTAATTAGGTAGAAAAGGGGAGTGCGAAGCACTCCCCAGTTATATACAAATGGAAGCTCCCTGTGTGTGGGGAGAGCACATGATCCAAGGCCCCTGCGCTCCAGCCAAGCCTGAGCGAGGCGGCTGCAGTTCGACACCGTCCCAAAAGTCCCAGTAGTACTGCAGGCTACCAAGCCCGTCCCACGTGATTTCTGCCCAGTCTGGTAGCGAGTAGATAGACTCATCGACCAGCCCGTGGAGGATGTGGATGGTACGAACAAAGATGGCATGCCACGGGTGGTTGGGCGGGATCACATTCATCATGGTGATCATGCTTTCCTAGCAGGAACTGAGAAAGCATTCGTACTTAGGTGTAGTAATCTGCCGGGCCCCCTTTCGGATGAAGTTGGCTATGGCAGTCGCTGTCATTTCCACAGCGCTATCGTCATCTCCAGTTACAGTGAGCAGGTTCCGAAAAGAGAAGAAAAAGTGAGCATATTCAGCTCCCTCGGTTGTTCCCTCCCTCTACTCTGCGACAGCCGCTTACCCTCTCTTGCTATTCTAGTTCTTAATTCTACGATCAGCACTCCGCGAGTCATTTCAACTCAATCACAAAGGGCATGATAGCCTGGCGATTCGTCCCAATGGACAGCCGCGCCTAAAAGTCGGTCCCATCTCATCTCGATACCTGGCTAGGTGTTCTAGGGAGGGAGGAAGGTCGGCGCAAACTCCATCAGAAAAAGACGTGACAATTTGGCGGCGTAGTGATCGATAGTCGCGGGGCGTGCTGAGCCATTCAGGTCACGTATCCGAAGTCAATCAGGTCGTGCAGCGCAAACTCAATCAGAAGCCAAGTCAATCAGCGGCGGCGCAGCAAGGCCTGCACATATTCCCACGGGCATCTGTAACAGATCAGTCGCCAGGCTTATCCTGAGTCGGAGTCAGGTGATGCCAGGCCGGTGCGAGGTCTTCCGTCTCCCTTCGCCGACGCAGCCCCGTACAGTTCTGTTATGTAGTGTAGTCGGGAGCGCTGTTCCTAGCACCAAGGACTTCTTTGCAACCGGGGTTGTAGCGACCGTGTCTGGCCGGAGGTAGCAGTTCCAAGCTTCTTCCCCGAGTATCTGGGCAGGGCGGGCTGGGTTGGTAGCGACGGTCACAGCGGGCATCGGCGGGCCTCGGTCGACTGGAGAGCTGTCTCGTTGTCAGCTTACCTGGTCTGTCTCTCGCCAGCGAGCCTGTTTGCATTCACACACCGTTCGACATGCGCTGATCTGGACATGTTGAGCGACGGCATCGGCCGTGTCTGCGTGATGGAGAATTGGCGCGATGGGAACTGGTAAGTAAGAGAAATGGACGAAAGAGAATGGAGGAAAGAGATGGAATTTTCTTCCAGGTTGCCATGCGCAGCTCGGGACTTAACCTGACTTGCGCTAGCCTAGAAACGTGAGGATGGCCGTCGACGCAAATGCAGCCCGCCGTTCATTGTCCACTCTGCCTCCTGCCAAGTTTTGTATCGACGCTGAGTGGTCTTCTCAGAAGTTGGACAGGCAGCCCTCTGGCCTTTGTTTTCCCCAGCGAATGATGTGTCATTGTACCTCATACAACACCTTTGTACCTCACACAACAAAAACCTGTTTAAAACGTGGGGTCCGAAACTTAAAACCTAGAACCTAAAACACCGCAGGCAACACACACATACAAACCCCAATACACCCTCCTCTGGCCGTCCTTCCTCCGCCACCCCGCAAAGACGCATCCTTCGACCCTGCCTGCAATCGAGCAAAAATGGGCCAACGTCACCAGCTCTTCATCGTTTCCAAAATCCGGGATCGATATCGAACCCTCGCCGTTGTTCACCATCAGTGGCTCTACGGAGCTAGCGCAACGAAGGCGTGCTGGAGAATTCTCCAGATCCTCGAGCATCCAGCAAATAAGAGACTGATCAAGCACGAGCTTGCGCATGCGGCAACACGTCCAGGCGAATGGTGGGATGATCTAGGGGACAGCGAAGATGTGGCCCTGTTCCCGATCACGCTGACCTGTCTCCTCCTCGGCGCAGGGATCGATCCTCGGCCTGATTCTCACTACCAATATAACGCGATACCTCTTCGCACTGCGACAACCCTCGCTGAAGTTGACAATAACGACGGAATTACCGTCATCGACATCTCTAACTTGGATGCAATTCGGTACTGCTTTATCTTCCTTAGCGACCCCATGGCCCCTATCACCGGTATCCAGTACTACCGGACGTACTACGAAGAAGACAAACCATTTCTCCCACAACCTGCCAACCTCGAGGCCTGGGATTTGGTTCCTATCGAGGCTCTGAGGGACCTCTGGCCGTACGAAGCTTGGGACGAGGCCGAGAAAGTGTCGAGTACCGCCTGCGAGAGTGGAGGAGGCCACGACCATCGCATCAAGTCTCTGCGATGCCTGGCCTTTGAAAAAGCCATCCGACTCGCGGCTGAACAACCTCAACTGGTGGAACTTCTCGTCCCGATAGAAGTTATTCCCCGCTTTCACAGCGACTTGTCGGAATTCCTTCAAGCACATCCGGACTTGGTTCAGCGCCCCGGCGGCCTGCGGCTGCTCGGCTTGGCAATGCGGCATAATACCATCCTCGATTTGTCTTCCCACCCCTGGGTTACCGGGACGCAAATTCTGGATCTGATCGGGGAGAATTCGCTCGAGCACATCACCTCCATCGACTTGTCCAATAACGCAACAGTAGACGCTGACTCTATTCGAAAAATCCTCCATGCCTGTCCTGGTATCACCGAGCTGAGCGTCCTTTGCGTTGAGGGTCTGCCACTGCCATCCCTGTTGGATTCGCTCCAGGGATCCCATGTTAGGACGGTTCTGCACTCTGATCTGTTCCGATACCCGATCTCGCGCGCCAACGCTGCCGCTATGTCCCGCCATTTCCGTTCCGCCACCAAGAGTAGCCATCATATTGTCAAACAGGCTATCGTTTTCCAGAACGTCGGGGACAGCATGAGTTGGGGGCTTGGAATACCCCTTTCTGATGCTATGCTAGACCCTGCCGATGTGTGTGAGTGGTTACGCCAGTTACTACACGTGGTTGCAGAGCGTAGATCTTTCTTTTTTGGTGGAGATCTCGCAATTCCATTGGCTCAGAGTCTCTCTGTTTCTACCACCAACCTTTGGAAGATTAGACCGCTTCCGGGTACGCTTCGCGAGTGGTTCTCATCCAGGCTAATCGCTGCAGAAGACCCTCGCGAGGTCCGCTACGACGAGGTTCAGCCTGGAGAATGGACGGTGCTCCTTCTTCTCAAGGGACAATTTGGAGGGGGGACAGGTCGTCAGCCCATATTCCACTACGTATTCTTGACCCGAGAGCAGGATGGCCAGCTTGTCATCGCCGACATTGAAAAATTCTACCGCCTCGCTGTAGGACAGCAGGGAGATGGTTCTGAGGCCAAGCTGGCTACACTTGAGGAGCAGATTAGAGAGTTGCAGGTCTACCTTTCTACGATGCGCCCTGGCAACGGCGGGCAGCTTCTTACCGAAGCAGAGCCATATGATATTCTGAAGCTTGGCAGCGGGAGTGAGTTTGTGGAGGTGCTACACAAAGTGACCAGCTCGCACTAAACTGGCAGAAATAAAAGAGAATCAATGGCGAAATAAACTCGCGGTACAGAGTCTCGTCTTAGATAGCTAGTCCCCAATGTTAAATTAATGTTGTAGTGAAGATATGTATTCGAGGCAACGTCTCTAGTGATGCCGGCTCATTACGTCCTGCAAGAAATCCCACTTGTCCTCTGATTCCACCACATCTTTTCGCGTCTTAAGAATGAGGTTCCGATGGCGAGCTGTGATGTGTATACGAGCGATGAGTTGTCTGCGATACGGGCGCAGTATATGGCGATGCGTTCTTCTTAGGGTGGCCTTCCGCTTGTTGTTTTCCGGTTGTCTCTCCTTTTTCTCGATTTAGTGGCTTGAATATAACATTGGCAGACTGTCGTGTTTTGCTTTTGTTTTGGATGTCGCACACAAACTTGATGACTTGAAATGACAACTGATAAGACCATTGCGCTATTACATGGGCAATCACCTTGACTGCTAAGAAAATGCACACTTAGAACACCAGGGGTTGCCGCATCTAAACAAGAATGACCTCATCCAAATCCGTTGACCCTCGAACAGTCTCGCCATTCATCATCCCATGATTTTATGCTGGCTCAACGACAAAATATGTTCCGGGAATGGCGGCTTCCCGAAGGACCAGAGGCAACGGAACACCACCAAGGAGGAATATCTGGTCTCCAACTCCATATTCAACGATCCACTGCCGAGTATGCCGCTCGGCAGGTTTAGTTAGGGATTCTCCAACCGCCATCTGGAGGGTTGGATGCCTGGGGCCGGGACGCATTCATCCTGCATGCAAGCCTCAGGCACTCACCGTCTCCCATTGCGTCGCTGTCAGAGAGGTAGGTTGAACAGAACTGCCTACTTTGTATCCTAACTACGCATTGGAATGCAAACAGACCAATCAGCTCATCAGCATGAGGTTGATCTGGACGTTATCCCCAACCTCTCATCTTGTTTCAAGCACACTATATCCAATCCCGCTTGATTATCGCGATGTTGACTTCAGCACCCAAGAAGCCAATCAAGGACAGATCCTCTCTCATGGACCCTATTTCCAACCGACTTGTGCAATCTGACCGACAGCCAAGCTCACTGTTCAGCTGGCACCGACGACTCATTCCGAGCGGGCACCGGCCCCGGCAGGTTTTGATCCATGTCCTGCCTCAGAAACTTGACCGAGAACTCGACCGACAGCTGGCCACCCGGGACCCTCCAACGTGCCCAGTTCTCACCGCACGACACATCATGATACAGCACCACGCATGCATACACAAACAGCGCCATATGAGCAAGCCTGGTGTCATGGAAGTCAGCAAGCCCAAGCCACATCACAACCATGGGTGACTTACCCAAGAACCAACACTGCACCCAGATACACCCAAAGCAGAATCCCAAATTTCCAAGCCCACTCTAAACACTCATGTTCCTTAATCGGATCGACAGGTTCCCAAGAATAGCACCGGTGCCATTTCGTAACGATACTATCCCGGACGCCCTCAATCGCCGCGATCACCAGATAGAACGCAAACCCGCCATGGATAATCGCTGCAAACAGCGCGGGCATCAACCCGCGCTTACGGCGGACGCGCACGAGAGTGATGGTTGCGGATGTGGTTGAGAGGAGGGACTGAGGAGTGTGAAGGGTATGTCAGTTGCGTACATTCTTCCATTACACAGGGTGAAATAGCAAGAAGAACAAAATATAACTTACAGCCAAAATCACCGAAAACGCCGAGCCATGAATAGCCCAGGGCAAGTCGTACATTGGCGGGCGGAAGAGTTCATGGATGACAATGATGGCGATGGCCAGAGCGACAACGAGGAGTCCATCGACCGCGGTGAGCCAGTGGAGGTTGACAACCCAGCGCGGAACGGGCCGTGGAGCCCGAGGCGCGGAGGCGGGTCCCGCCAAGAGCGGTGTCGACTCCGTCGCGACGGGGTTGGACGAGGGTCCGGATTCGGGGTCCATTCTGAGCACAGGAGGTATCTGTAGACTGTTGAGAGAACTTTGTTGCTTTCGATGATCTCGTGGTGCTCAGCACCTTAAAGGAGGAATGGGAGAAGTGTCTTGTTGTGAGTCGAAAATGACAGGTGGTTGTTGTGAGGTCAAGCTTTAGGCAGACGCGGGGTTGGGGCACCCTGGCCAAGCACAAGAATCGCGGTCCGGGTGCTGTGCCGCTCGGCTGGGAGCGCAGGGGGTTGCTCGGACTGGTTGGCACACCGATGAGTCAACAATCTAACATTCTGATCAGCTGTTTCCTGACATCACTAAAACAGTGTTATACACCCGACGGGAATCGTTTGAGAGAAGCAGTGACAGTTATAGTAGTACCATTTGATGAGTTAGACTTGAAACAATCATCACTAACACACAAGCAAAACAGAAAGAAACCCTCCTATTTGGAAACCTAATGATGACCCTGCTGCTGCTTCTCGGCCTTATCCTTCTCCAACTGCTCATCCGTCTTCTTATCCCAGTCACTCAGCTCCCCCGTCCCATACGACTTCTTCCACAGCTCCTCCCAGAACTCCCCCTTCCACCTGCCAATAGCCGTCTCATCCTGAATCCAGAACCCATGCTCCTCGTTGTACGAGGGATACGTATTGTCGCTACCAATGTACATCAGCCCATCATCGACGCAAATGTTCTTGGCGTGGCACAGGTGGGCGGTCCTGTCGTTGGTGATGCGAGCGACTTTGAAATGGCTATCAACGAATGTATAGATGTCGTCGGCCTTAGTTTCGTCGAAACTGTGAGAGAGCTTGCATACTTCCCAAATGCGCCGAGGTAGCCCGGCGATTGTCGATTTGTCCTCCCAGTCGGTGTGTCCGCCGGGCTTTGTCCCGGTCAGGACGATGAAGATGCCACGGGGGTCATCAGGCTTGGTTGTTGTCTCATCTTTGGTCTTGTAGATGTTTAGAAGGAAGGCGGCAATGGCATCGAAGAGGTCTGTGGATGAACGTGTCAGTAGTTTGTGGAGAAATAGATGTGATGGTCATCGGCGGCACATAGGAAGACAGGTGAGACATACCAAACGGCCAGATTCGACCATTCCACTGCGGGGCCTTCATGTTGCCAAGAGTTGCATTGATAGAGTTCAACATTTTCTTGTATGCCTCCTTCGGGTCCTTTGTGTCCTTTGCGTCCTTGCTAGGGGCTGACTGCTGTTGAGTCTCATCTTGCGCCGCCAAAAAGGTAGCAAAAAGCTCGCTGCAGATGTAGACCCTCTTCTTGGCGTTTGCGATGGCATAGCAACGAGCAAAATGGCTGGCCCAGGCTGCTGGCGAGATATTGACATCATACCTGGCAAGACCACTCCAATCAGGCGCTCGCATCCCCGTATCGCTCAACCTTGTAGCAATGAGTTGGTAGAAACTGGCTCTCTGGCTCTCCTTGACTTTTGGTGAGAAGACCACGCTCCAGACAACATTTCGCAGAATGTCACGCACTGCGTCAACAAATTGCACTGGAAATCGGACCTGGGTCGTCATATTTCCGGTCCAGTCGCCAAGTTTTGCCACAGTCAGAACTGGGAACTTGGCATGGTCGCTCTTCGGAGGAGCACCCCCTTTTTTCCAGGGAATTGGAAACAAGGGGACAGCCTCTGTCGGAACCGTCCATGTCGGCCGCTCGCCGGAAAGCTTGGTCGTGGACATAAAGGAGATGGTGTCTACCTTGTCAGCGGTCTTCATGTTGTCCTCGGTCTTGGCATTGATCCCGGCCAGGGCGTTGAGGTACTCCCAGAAGTAGTTGCAATAGGCGTGGGCTGAGACGGCGGCGTCGCCGAGAACTTTGGCCTGCATGTCGATGATGTCATGGTTGTTGTTGGCGTATTGTCCCCAGAAGTTTCCGCCGCCTGTCATGGCCGTGGTGCCGTTGACAGCCACCAGCTTGGCGTGGTTCCAGCTGATGGACGAAACTCCCACCGAGAGATAATCCTTGATGGCTGACATATCGAGGGTCTTGAATGCTTCGTCCACGCCGTCAAGGTTGGCGAAATGAGAATGAACCCACTTTAGTAGCCCGTCTAAGCCTGTTGCAAAAGCTTCGTTTAAATAGTTTTAAATGTCTAGTTTTAAATTAGTTTTATTATTGTTTTTAATTATTGAAGCCGAGGAGTAGAGCAAGGAAGGAACAGTAGCCTGCCTGGAGGAGGAATAAGTGGAAGGATAATTTAAATAATAACTATAATAATAGACAGAATAATAAACAGTGAACTGGTGCGATGGCGCAACAGGGAAGAAACCACAAAGAGAACCACACCCACAGAACGTCGCAGTCGGCCTGGAAGGCCGACTCCCAGACCACTGGTCCTCCGATCGGAGGGACATAAATGCAATTAACGTAGAAAAAAACAGATACGTACCTAATATGGAACAAGACCTAGTTAGTGATGGTGCCTAGCATGAAACGGAGCCTAGCATGGAACAACAAAGGAAACGCGACCGTGGACTAGTGTCAGCTTATATAAGCAATTGGAGCCATTCGCGGAAGTAGCCGGCTTGGCAATAGGGGACCCTGTAGGCCAGAGATTCTCTTCCAC
>Ga0247758_1001675_pt1 | contig 15134 bp, 12 predicted proteins | sample UWRJL156409C4_FD_180950 | JGI IMG/M metagenome (GOLD analysis project Ga0247758, IMG submission 180950) | Plant litter microbial communities from Arlington Agricultural Research Station in Wisconsin, United States - UWRJ-L156-409C-4 | ecosystem: Environmental > Terrestrial > Plant litter >...
AGGAGGAGGGGAGAAGAGGCGGAGTAAAGGGGGTAGAAAAGGGGTAGCACCATACCTGCGTCTCTTCTGTCCACGAGGAGTTGGCCCAGCGTGAGGACTGTGCTCAAGGACAGTCCAAAGCCGACGCCCATCATGGCCTCAAAGCCGTATTGCTTTGCTGAGATGGAGTCGCCTGTCAAAGGGATGGTGATGGCCAGTCCGACGGCGAGGGCGCCGATGGCGGAGCCGATGATGATGAGATAGGCGGGAGGTATGTTGAAGGTGGATGTGAGAACCCCTGAGAAGGCGGTTGCGGCGGGAGATGTCAGGAGGAGGGGGAGGACGGATAAGCTGGCTTGCACTGGAGACACGCCGTAGACGGCTTGGGCGTGTTGCGGGATGAGGAAGAGAATCGTGACGAAGGGGAAGCCGGTGAAGAAGGTGTTGAACATCATGCTTGTTAGCTGGCGGTCTTTCAACAGCCGCATGGGAAAAATAGGCTCCTGGGCTGTGTTAGTCTTTTCGAGGTAGAGTTCCCAGGTGATGAAGAGAATCCATGACAGCCCTGACAAGGTGAATGTTGCGATGATCGGTGCGCTATTCCATGGATATTGGCTACCGCCCGACTCGAGGGCGAACACGAGGAGGACAGATGCCGCGAGGAGGGAGAGGCAGCCTAGTATATCCACCCGCTGGGTTGTCACCCGCGAGAACTTGGCGCGCAGCCGGGCGGAGAAGGTCAAGTTGGTGTCGACCTTGCTGGCAGGGAGGAAGATGGCAATCATTAGAATTGCGACGACGCCTGGGGGGCCACTGCCGGTAGGTACTTGTCAGCGTCGCAGTCTTATATGCATCCCTGTGGTGCACTCACTTCAGCAGAAACACCCATCTCCAGCTGGTGTTTGTCGCAATAGCACCACCGACAAGCGGCCCTGTGATACTCGCGAGGGCAAAGACAGATGAGATGATACCAATGTACTTCCCGTACTCAGTCACCGGGACGAGCTTGGGCGCAATCACCAAAACCATCGAGTAAATTCCGGAACCACCGATGCCCTGGAAAGCTCGCAAGATGATCAGCTGTGTCATAGTGTGGGCCGAACCACAGGCAATAGAAAACACGGTGAATATTGTTAGAGCTAGGATGAACATGGTTTTGGTTCCGAAAATGCTAGACAGCTTGGCGTAGATGACGAGAAAGCCGGTGTAAGTCAGAAAGTAAGCCGTGACAACCCAGTTGCGCTCATTGAAGCCGTTCAGGGAGTCGGCGATGGAGACCAGCGAGGTGCTCACGATGGTGGTCTCGAGAGTGGACAGAAACAACGAGATCCATATCCCTGCCGTGAGCGTGTAGAGTCTCCATCCCTTCATGTACTCTGGCTTGGCGTCGGTCTGTTCTGTGCCAGATGGTGATGATGTGGGCGAGATGTCGATTCTGGCATTTTGAGATGCAATTTCTTTCGTGGCGTCCAGTCGAGGGGGTGTTGTCGCGCCGTCGATTCGAGCCACGGCATCTTGGTTGGATGTCGTGTTGGCAACGCCGGGGTTTTCCATGCCAGGCGTTGACGGACGTTGATGTTGCGGAAATGCACCGCAGACTGAACAAGTGAAAAAATCGCAGCCCAAAGGGCAACTCTCGTTGCGCAGTGTCGCGCGCTCAGGAGGTCGACTGGTAACGTGGCCAATGTCGACCGCGAATTGACAATGCGAATTTCATTGGAGACGGTGGCTTTTCGACACGGGATGCCCCCTGCGCGGACGTGGGTAATCAGACAGGGATGCGAATCCTTCGGGGCGAGTAAAGCGGCCGCGTTCCGACAGCATGGCAGAGCCCCGGAGGATCACCACCGGGCCAGGAAATCTAGCAACAACACATCGCCGTTTCCGGCCCAAAATTCGCCCAAAATTCGACGCGGAACTTGGACCGGTTACTTTGGATGCGGGTTGTTTCCAGGCATTTTCTTTCTTCGTACTAGTCGCACCCTCCACACTCACCGTGCTAGTGGTGCCCCCCTGGTCATGATGTTGCCGCCTGGCTCAGGGGCTGCTACTGATCTTCACGTGCTCGGTGTATAATGTATTTTGGAGGGAAATATTTGCCCATTGTATAGCAATCGAGATTTGTTTTCGATACCTAGGTACCTAGCTACTGGAGAGAGAGTGTGTGGAGAGTGGAGAGATCCGGTAAAACAAAAGGGGGGGCAGTCTTCTCTGCCACCAAAATACGGTGCATTCTCAACATTTCCCGAATTTATACCCCAGGTTCAATCATGACTCGCAAATCAATGAAGGGAGGGAAGCCCTTTGCCAAAATAGTTGAGGTGTGGCATAAGGGAAAAATCAAATAAAGGGAATGAGCGGAGAGGCAGCAAAGAGGAAGAAAAAGGGTTGGTAGTGAGTCAAGGCAACTAATAGTAGTAGGTGCCAGACGACTGCGCAGACATGTACTGGATCGGGGTGTACATATAGGTCCGGCCGTCTGGGGCTGACGGCATGTTGCTTGGACTCTGCTTGAAGGAGTAATTAGGGACGTTTGTCGGCGCGGCATGCGTCGGACTGTCGAAGAGGCGATCCCGGAGGGTGTCCAAGTGGGTAACGTGCTCAAGGCCGCCCAGGGCGTAAGAGGCAGCGTGCGTCAGCCCCGAGCGTTGGACTGTCGTGGCGAAGGCGTCCTGTGCGCCTCTATTGAACTCTCGCTGGAGTGGGATTCTGGGCTCGGGCAGACCGCGTCGCATCCGCTCGCTCTCGATAACGGCCGCGCGTGCAAAGCTGCTGGCCGCTTTGCCGCTGTGGTTGGCGGCCGATGTGAACTGGAGGAACGCCAACTTGCCGCTCAACCCCCCCGTGTGCAGTGTAAGCGCGGTGGAGACGCCGGCGATGCCTGCCGTGGGCAAGATGGCCCCGGACTCTGCGGGGAACTTCATCTTGGCTCGGCGCTCGGCCTCTATCACATGGAGGTCGTTCGCGTTCTCGTACCTCTGTTTGCGACTGAGGCCGGATATTCCGCGGCTGACCATCGCCTTCTTGAGATCACGGCGCTCGAGCGGGAGGGGTTTCGTCATCTGCGCATTGTCCCACGCGGCCGAGGCGATGTCTCGACCGTTCTCATAAGTGGCATGGGCCTTCTTGCTGACCGTGTTGGTGACCTCGGCCTCTAGCTTGTCCATGGTGCGCTCGAACTTCTGGAACGCCTTTTTGACTGTCTTGAGAGGCATGGTTGAGTTGAGGAATGGTTGGATTGTGAAGATAAGGTGGGTAGCTCTACAAGGGTCTGTGTGTGATGTTTGCGTTGATCAGGCAGAGCAAAATATCTGGACAAATCGGCAGACTTAAAACGAAGAAACCTGCACAACGATAGGGAGTAGAAGAAAAAGAAGCCAGGAAAGGAGAGGGGGGAATTTCCTCGGCTTATATCTACCACGTCCATTCGTTGATGCCTCGCAGCACAATCGAGAGGCCATATCCTCAACTCCGGAATTCCGGATAAGCCTTTTACCAGTGCCAATGCAAAAAATCGGCGATAAAACCAAATCTGGAATGGTCGGAGCTGCACGTCAACGCCACATTTCAAGTTTGGACGACACCCAACCATTTCGGCCGCCCTGCAGTACGGTCCGGGCTTGGCATGATGTTGGGGAGTCCAGACCTGTGTGAATTTGTGTAATCCGAAGAGGACAAAGCATCTGGTCACCCTTCCCCATGTCTGCCTAGATAGGTGCGAGGCATTCATTCCGGGTGTGGACTGATATCGGCGCTGAACACATATCTGCCTTGCTTGGTTTTTTACACAGCCCGCCAACCGCACCGTCCTCAAACCCTCTCCAAATCTGTCAACCAGTCCAAGTAAAATGGAGGCCTACAAGGGCGAGATCTTCAAGCTTTACATTGTCGACAAAGGGACACAGGAAAATGTGCTAGAGCTCCTGAAAAGCCACCGACTCAAGGTCAAGTAAGTGTTCAGTAGCCAGAGAATCGAGCCCCGCCGAACCACCGCTCACACCGTCGCCCCAGGCCCGCGGATCTCCAATCGCAACTAACACAGTGGGGTTTCACAAAGAATCTGAAGCGGGGAGAGGTCGTGGAAATCCTGCGGGCCAAGGCCAGTCGCGATACTGCAGGCAAGGAGTCTGTCTTCACCCTCCGAGGATGGCCCGTCAGTCTGGAGCAGGTCGAGAAGCACCGCTAGAAATTCGGAATACCCGCCATCAAACCCGGCTCCCTCAGCGCTTCTCACGACAGTAGCGACACCTCTTCGCAGGACATCGTGTGCCGGACACCGCCTCCTTCGCCCCATGCCTCCCTGCCCGTGGTAGAAGCCTGGCGGGTGCCCGAGAAGCTGCTGTACGACATCGACGTCCTCGTAAAGGGCTCCTTCGAGGCCGGGCGCTGGAAGTTCGTCAGCAACGACCTCCTCATCGTCAGCTCCGAGCACCAGACGGCGGAAAAGCTCGCCATCCACGACTTCCTCGGGAATATCATCAACGCATCAGCCGCAGCAAAGCGGCGAGACTACGACCTTGCCTTCGAGCGCTGGAGCCAGGCCTGCGTCAAGGTCGACCGCCTCGTAACAGGCCGATGCCACGACATCATCCCCAACCTGATCCAGCAGCTCAACGACCTCAACCGCGAGGACCTCGGGCCCGTAGCCGCCAGCCTCAAAAAATACATCGCCGAAGCCAGCGCCGTGCACGGCGACCCGAACGAGCCAACAACAACCATCCTCTCCCAACTCGGCAAACTCGACATGTCCCTGCTGGCCGCCGCTGAGGAGCGCATCATGGCCCACTTCCACCGCCTCTTCACCCAATACCTCGGCTACCGCTGCTACAACACCTTCGTGATGATGATGGACGGCGCCCGCCGCCGCCTCCTTTACAACAAGTGGGCCACCTTCCCTCCCTCGCCCCCTCGACATGATCGGTCTGCGTCTGGAAATCCTCAAAGACAGAGGCATCCCTACCCAGGCTGAGAGGGAAGCGGCCGAGTTGATCCGCCGCGCAGAGAACATAGAGAATGATGGCTGGCAGCGCGCGTATCACCTCACGCGCGGCTGGTATTTTCGAGGCTGGGCGCAGTATTCGATGCCGGGGAAGCGGGGCCAGGCTGTGGAGAGTTTTGAGACGGCGATGAGGTGTGATGATGAGCTTTGTGCGATTGATGACTTTCATATTTTTGTGCCGGAGCGGGTGGCGATGGTGGGTTATCTCCGGGAGTTGAGGGGAGCTGCCAGTGGTGATTCTTCTGTGGTGGGGGCGGGGGAGTGAGTCTTTGTCTGACCGTGAGATGAAGGAAGGTAGGCCTGTTTGACGGAGTTCTTGGTTTTCTTAGATGGCGCTATTGGTACCGATCCTGATGGTTCGTGAAAGTCTGGTATTCGACATTGACTTGGGGTGTTGGTGTTGGTCTGCGCGCGGAGCCCCTGTTGCAGTGGACCCAGAGCCCCTGAATTGGCATCGTTGCCGTGACGGGAGGGCAACAATTGGTAGGTACGTGCGGTCAGAGGCTATACCACTGTGAAAGGTCTCCTCCACGCGCCTCACACTCTTGAATATCGTCTTTAGATTATCGATTGCCCCTTTGTTTCTGACCCCCATACTGCGGCTTCCGCCGAACTTCATTTTTGTGGTGTGGTCCGTCTATACATCCCCGATGTGACAACTGTTTCTGTGCAGGCTTTACCGGCTATTACCGCCTGCTTGCAGTGCATTAGGGGATGAGAGATTCAGCTTCCATTCAATCACTCGAATGTTTTTACTGCACTAGTACTGCATTGGTACCCTATGCATGTCTTGGGCCTGAATTTCCAACGAATCTGCACGGGACGCGTATTCGGGCCCCTAATTGGCGGTGCAGTGTGGGTGGAAGCGTCGGGCTCTTGAAATATCTTCATCAAACATCCCAGACACGGACCATTTTTTCCTTGACTCGCACACTTGTTAATATACCCCTGACATTCCATTATTGACCGAGCAACTAATCCCCCGCCAGGCACTGAGTTAAATAAGAGGAACATGACGATGGTCTTCTTCGACTTGGCTGGTATCATGGGTCGGATCGAGCCAAAGCCCCAGGGTCTCAATAAAAAGGTATGTAGCTCTTTTATAAACTCGGAACGCTAGCTGTATCTGAGCCCCACAGGTCTATGAGCACCCAGAGCTGGCCTTCGACGAAGTCATGGCCCATGACGCGACCTGTGACAGGTCTACCGATCTGCGTATACGCTTCCCACATGCTTCATGATCAGGGGAGTTGTGAGTGGATCTTCTGGGCTAGCGAGAACAGTCGTGTTCAACGCCGAGTACGATGCCCTTCCCGGAAAGGGGCAGGCCTGCGGGCAAAATCTCATCCTGTCGTCCTCGATTTGGGCCTTCCTCGGTTGTTTGGTACGCCTCAAATCATCGTGTGGTGGAGGAAAACGTTGCGAAAGGTAGAGAGGGTGGGGTGGCGGAAAATTATCCGTTCGCTTATATTATCCGTTCGCTTATAAAATACGTTAATGAAACAGGGTTGGTCGGCTTTCAGCCACCAACACAGCAGGGATAATATTTTCAAGGGCGGAATTGAAGAAGCAGAAAAAGAAAAGAAACTCCCAAAACAATCTTCGTTCCTCGTTCAATTTTCAAGGACACCATGCCTTATCACTGAGGGCTATTTTTGTCTTGCACCGATCACATTCGCAACATGAGCCTTTGTTTATCGTGCCAACGTTTTGATATTCAGTTTCTGTCTCGGGCGTCGTACCAATGGAGGAACATTCCATCAGAGGCGGTGTTGAGAGCGGCCGAAGATGGCTGTACCTTTTGCTGCTTGCTGGTTACCTCGCTGGGAGAGGGTTTCCGTGAAAATATGATAAGGTCCTCCTGGGTTCGTGTCTACTTTGAGAGGCTCAGAGAGACTCCCAGCGAAGAAGCCAACACTATCAAGCGTGAAAGTCCTCTTAGGGTCCGTTGGCTCTGGGTCACGCTCTGTTCCACACTGAGGCCGTTTCCTCTGACCGAGAGAGACCCTGATTTTATACTGCACGTTGCTGCCGACGAGGGTATGTTTGGCATCCTATGTCACTCTGCTATCTTCGTAACTTTTTTCTAACTTTTGGTGTTGCTCAGGTACCCCTGCAGCAACTTCTGGGGATATACAAGGTCGATATGTGGAAGAGTCTCACCCGTTAAGCTGCATTCAAATGATCAAAGATTGGTGGCTCAGCTGTGAAACCAACCGTCAAAACCACACATGCTGCTCACGATCACTCTCAGGCAGTGATATAATTGATCCCAACCGAACACCGCTTCCAAAACGCTGCGTTCGGGTAACCTCTGTTTTCGCCGATGCTGCCGACCCCAACGAGTTTGACATCAAACTGAGGCTCGAGGAGACTCAAGACAACTATGGACAATACATCTGTTTGTCCCACCGATGGATCCAGCCTGTCACACAGCAGTCGCCGACAACAGAGTCCAACTACAATGATCGCCTTTCTGGAAAGGGATTTGACCAACTGTCCCCTTTATTCGTTCATGCTTTCCGAGAAGCCGTCAAATTCGGGGTCCAGTATGTATGGATCGACAGTCTCTGCATCATCCAGGATAACGCCGAAGACTGGACTCAAGAGTCGGTCAGGATGGGGAGATATTACCAGCTCGCCACCTTTACCATGATGTCGACCTTTTCCCCCGAAGATACGGCGTTATTCGCTGGATACTCACCGCCAACCCCTGACAGGATTGTCCGCCTTCCCTACAGAGACAAGACGGGGGTACAGAGGGGCCACTTCTACGTCTACCCTCGCACTAGACGGTCTCTGTTAGCGAAAAAGTGGGCTAGCCACATCAACAATAGCCAACTCCTCACCCGCGGCTGGATCTTCCAGGAGTGGCTCCTCAGCCGGCGCATCATCTGCCTCACCCCATCGGGCGTATACGTGCAATGCCAGTGTCGCGACCAGACGACTGCGTAGAACCACTACGGCGAAGATGTCGGCTGGTTTCCGCCTCGTCCGGAATGTCGAGGGTTTCTCTCAATCAAGGCCTCGCTACGTCTAAATTTCGATAATATTCACGACGTGTATTGTAGTTGGGAGGCCGTGGTCGAGCACTACAGCAGCCTCAGCTTATCGGAGCCGGAAAAAGACCGCATCGCCGCCCTGACGTGTGTAGCCGGCGAGTTTGCCGCGGCACTAGGATCCCTCGGGAAATGGGCGGCATGGTCTACCTTCGTCGCCGGTTTGTGGACTGACGACATATACCGTGGATTGCTTTGGATTCAGGCATCCCCCGGACGTTACAGGCGTTTGGGCAGCTTCCCGACCTGGTCTTGGGCTTCCATCGATGCTCCTGTGAGATGGCCCTCGCGATCGTGGGAAGAGGTTGAAATTCTCCGAAAGCTGGCAAATTCAGGATTTCTCGGAGGATACCATGAGTGGCTCTCTGAAAGCGCAGTGACAAATATCAGGCTCAAGGCTGCCATTTTCGGCGAACGGCATTGCCTCCCGGCACCTAGCTCTCAGCTATCGACCACCCCAAGAGTCGTTCGCGATGCGGCTGCTACGATTTCTACATCTGATCCCAGCGGCAGTATACCGCCCAGAAGCATTCTTAACCTTCGCGGGCGCCTGCAGCCCGTCTTCATCAGGGATCACTATTGTAAATGGAGTGGGGAGCTGGAAGATGACGCCAGGAGGGCTGAACCAACTACAGGAAAACAAGCAATACCACAAGCACCCGAAATAACTACAGTGGGAACATCAAGCCCAAAACAATGCAAACACCGAATTGTCAGTATCCCCGGCGACCGACCCCTCATCAGCGGCTGGGCCTCGCTCGAGCACCCCGATTTTCAGGATGAGAATCTCTTTATTCCCTTCCCGGCTTCACTCTTACCGTCAAGCTCAATTCTTTCTCCAACTTCCGTCCCAAAAAGCCCCAGCAGTATCAAACCCCAAACGCTACTTTTTGCCCTCCTAATCTCAACACAATCTACGCCCCCATCCGCTTTAGAAAAAGGAAAATACAGACGAGGGCCAAACTTCGCAGCCCCAACCAGAGAAGAGTTTAATGTGTTGTAATTGCGAGGCTGTCCGGAGCGGACTCGGATATTTAATGGGTACGAGAGGGTTGGTGTGGGGATTCTGTACGGAGAACATGTGAAAAAGGGATTCGAGCTTGCGACAGAGAGAAAGGTGCAGTTTGTCTAGTAGTCACCATTTCTAGGTTGTTAAAAAATAATCAGTTCTCAACAGACTCAAAGCTACATCCATGAGCAGAAGTAATATAATCAATCAGTTGCAACCCCAATCAATTCTCCCGAACCCAGTTGCAATGTTTCTGACAATTTAGCTACACGCTGAAGAAGAAGTGAATATTTTTATTCGCAGCCCACCCTGACCTCCATTCCCCGCTAAGCTCATGCGGGGCTCACCAAAATCGCGATGTTTCAGCATGTGGGCTGCGCTGTAAACACGCTGAGCTTCTGTTTAGGGTCCGGGTGGAAGGATTGAAGTAATCGACATACGCCAGCTCGCCCACGTCTCTGGCCGCGAGTTCTCCGAAGCGCCGGAAGAGGGTGCCGAGCGTAACGCACAGCTCACACATGGCCAGGTTCTGGTCGATGCAGCTACTCGAACCCCGCGAGAAGTGGACGAGGCATTTGTTGGCTACGGCGAGCATGGGGTTGCTCCCACGACGGTCTAGGGGATTGCTTTAGAACGGAAAGAGGGTAGGCAGGGATAGAGAAGAGAAATTATCCCACGTATCCCTGTCAAAAAGAATGGGGGGTTCTGGCCGGAGGCCAGAACACCATGGAAGTGTGGTCATACGAGCTGAGGTGTGAACATGGCAGCTGAACTCAGCTCAGCTAGTGTGGGCCACTATTTGCTACCATTTGCTGCCATCCACATTTATAAGAATTAGCTCTTTGGCAAAGCCAGAGAGCGAGGACAAGCAATACAATCACACTGTTGCAATCTAGAGTGCCGTGCATCTGATGACCCCTTCCGAGAGGTCGAACCCGTTAAACTCGGCGCCGCCGCGGAGCTCTACCCGCGGGAGCCAGCCAATAACGCCGTACAGTAGTCGTTATACTGACGTATAGTACTTTTTTGTGAAAATAAGCTAGAAATAATAAGTAAGAGAGGAATAAAAAATGTATTAGTTAAGAAAATATAGGAGAAGAAAAAAGAGAAAAGCGTAAGCGAGTTCTAAATAGTTATTAACCTAAGGTAAATTTAATAAGGTATTATTGACTTGGGGTAGTGACCAGTTCAAGGGACAGTTCGGGGACCAACTGTGGGCCTTGCGCTAGTCTGTGTTTGTACGTAGCCTTCTTTTTTTTGTTTTGTTCTTGCCCGGGCACCCCAAGAAAAGAGTCGTGCGAGGGGGCTTTTCGTAGATTTCTTCTTTTAATCAACCAACCTTTCTGGCGAAAAACACGAAGCCGTACGGCTGTGACGAACCCTCCGCCCCTTCGATCGATTGAAGATACTATCGCCTTGATGGATTGAATCGCAAGACTTGCACGCTGATGTCGTTGCTGTTGTTGTTTTTGTTGTTGTTGTTGTTGTTGACGTTGTCGGAGTTGACGTTGTCGGAGCCGCTCTCTGGCAGCAACCCGCTGGGCGTTGGCAGTAACACCCACGTTATTGGTACGTAGCCCCTTTTCCTATGTTTTGAATGACCTTCAATCGATCGGTCGTAAGATCGAGTTTCCGTGGGAGTGGTTTGTTTGCGTGTCACGGTAGCCACGGTACACCTGTTCAACATATTGGCCAAGATGCTACTCTACAGGGGCTGGAAGTACCCTCTTGGCGCCGAACCGGCTGTTGTACGGTTTGCGAAAAGATCTGCCCTGGCGAATCTGCTGACATGAAAAAACTACAAGCCCAAGTCCCAGGGCCACCATCGCCATCTGTTTTCCTTCCCAGATACTCGTCTCGGTGTAAGGAATAAAAAAGCTGCTCTTCTGAACATTCAAGACGCGAAACACCCAACCCCGAAGGACATACCACAAAAGAAAAAAGGGGAGATACATCAAAAACATGATGACCATGATCGGGAGCATGACGACCGCCCACGGCACCGCCAGCCAGATCGCGGACGTGAGGAAATATCCTCCAAGGTTGCTCTCCTTGCTCTCCAGCCACTCGTCGCCAATCCCGACAAACGCCGCCAGGAGAACGATGACGCAGAATACCATCTCGACGCCGAGGATACCCCAGTACCCGAGCCATAGCTTCCAGAGGGGATTGCGGCAGATGTGTTTCTCAACCCACTTGTGACAGTGCTCAAAGAATTGCTCGTTGAAGCTGAAAAAGGTGAATGCTGTGATGACCACGCACATTAGGGCTGTGATGGCAATCGACATAATTAGGAGCGAGTGCATGCTCGCGCCCATACCATCCCAATATACCGCCGGCATATAGTCGGCTGGGATAATGGCGGCCAGCTTCGACTCGACCGTCACTCCCCCCAACCAGATCCACTTATTGAAGGTCAATAGCCCTAATGCTAATGTCGGTAGGACTAGACCGACCCCTTCAACAGCAAGCAGACGCATGTGGTCGGCGATTCTGACATTCTCGCGCTGTTTCTGGGTCTGCTTCTGCGCGGCATCGGGGTAGGATGTGCGCCACGACCGAGTCGGTGTTTCGGGCTTAATCCGTACTAGGCATAAGATTACCCTCTACACGGCTGCCGCAAGCTCTCAAGTTAACATGATGAATGGCGGTCCCATAGCGCCGGCATGGGTAACCCACCCTACGTCTTGGCGGACCAGAAGTCGCTCCATCTTAACATACCCAATGAGAAGATCCCAGGCTGCGCGGTTCATTCCGGCTAGCGTGGTGAGAATGGCGAGATACAACAGTGGGATGCGCAGCAAGGGAAACTTTGCGAAACTCCTCTTGAGTCTGGGGAGGAGGGTGGCGAGTTTTCCCTTGGACGTTGTCGGCTCGAACTCATCGGGCCGCACCCGCTGAGACGGCGGGCCGAGATGGAGCTGGAGAGCCGCCACAAAGGCCATCAGGTTGAGCAGGACGGATGGACCGGGGCCGTAGTACCACTGCACATTGTGAATGCCGAGGGGATCAGAGGTTTCCGGAGCGGCGCCATTGGGGAAAGGTGGGATCTTGGTTGGGATGCGCGTGGTGGTGGCAGTAGTGGTGGTGGTGGTGGTGGTGGCGGTTGGGAGGGCACGTTGGGTGAAGGGTGGGAACAAATGAAGGGGATATTCGTCTGGGAGTTTCGGGGCTGTGAATGTCGCTGTGATGATCTGAGCTGGGTTGGTGCAGGGCGTTGCGACGAGAACGGTTGTCGGTGGCGGGATTGCCGTCGCTGTGATGGTCACGGTTGCAAAGATGGTGGTGGCCATGTCCCCGAATTGAAGATGCATGTCGAAACATGTTGGGGGAAAATCTGTGAATTGACGTGACATGGTGAGAAGGCTCTGGGCCCCTTTCCCTCAGCCAAAAGGGGCTTGGCGTGCTTAATTTCCACCACAGCACTTCAGCCAAGCTGTGAGGCTCTGATCAGGGGTTTTCAGCCAGCCTGGCCTATGTCCGAAACCTTACAGCAGCCACGCGATTATTAGCAGTCGGGTTTGTGCTCGGTCGAATCAGCGTGGCGACATGCATCTCAACTCTAGGAGGTTCGCCTCTCACTCGGATGACGATGCCACCGCCAATCACAGGCTATGTTCAGGTGCGCGTGGGCTGGAGGTCGTGACTCTGGACTCATGCTCCCGATTTGCCGTGGGCGCTTTCCCTTTTTCGCGCAATGTTACAACGCAGCACGGGCAGAGGGTGTGTTTGAAGAAGCGGTCAATTGTAGCTACTGTCTATCCACGCCGTCTATAGACCTTCGGGAGACGGACCTAGATATCAAGAGAGGTAAGGCCAGGCATGGGACGGTGGAGCGCCGTCTTGAAAGCCCCGTCGGAGTCGAGAATCGTCGAATCCGCTACAAGCCTCCCATCCTGTCGGGAGAGGCCCATAAGGATCGCAAACCCCAGCGCAGGCAGCTGCCTAGAAGCCAGTGCCCCAATTTTAGGGCTCCGGTCGCTCCGGTACGTAGATCTCGTGGCCAGTCATGACCTCGAAGATGCGTCGGTCCCTATTCCCACTAGTTGGGAAGTCACGCTACAACTACGTCCACGTCAATGGCCATGGGCGCCTCGTCGCTCAGTGGGTCGATGATCAGGCTAGGCTCCGACGTAAGGACCATCCTGTGGGTATCCTGGACACTCGTAGACGTCTTGCTCTAGCTCGCACGCGTGCTCTGCCGGCGAGGAGGAGGCGAACGGCCAGCCTTGTTGAATCGTCGACACCAGAAATCAACTGGTGATGAAGTGGCCGGACACGAGGATGGAAACGGGTCATCGGTATAGCGTTCCCAAAGTCCCCAACCTTGACGAATCCCGATAGTGCAAGCTGACGAAGTACCTTCTGTTGGGAACTCTCATCTCCAGCTGTACAATCAAGAACCCACATGCTGTGCGCCGTTCTAGAGAATGTCGGCGAGACAGAATATGGTCTCCGGCGTGTTTTCCGCCATGGCCACGGCAGTGACGAGAATTTCATCGGACATGCCAACCAAGACCATTTTGGTCGGCTGAAGGGAATCAAACCCTAGGGTAGCAAACGAATAGATCTCATCATTGGACCGGGCCTCGAGCCCCTGGACGAAGACGCCGAGTTGGGAATCCCACCGTTTGGCGAACTTGGGATAGATGCGAACCAACTCCACACCTGCAAGCTATCATATGACAATCACGCAGCATTAAAGTAACCTAAACAGCCATAGAAAATGTATTTAAACGTAAATTCTTTTATACATACACCCATGCTCCACTTATGCCGTAATCAGCGAAATCAATAATCTCTGCCGGTAGGACACGACTACGTATGTTAATTTTATACTCAGTTATAGCTGTAAAGTGGTGTGAAAGTTCGTCGTACTGCATGTAATTGTTCTATCGCGCAATGTGGTACCTTAAAGAGGGACTTCCTTCCGTAGAAACCTTCGAATGTATTCTCTCTTCCGTGGATGAGGTTTTGGCAATGCAGGCGCTGAATGTCAGGGAGCTGGATGATGCGGACCTGGGGTCCATGACAGCTGTAGACTTTGTGAAAATGATCTCACCGGTTTCACTGCGTGGGATCTTCGACTTCGGGACCACGTATGTGTCAAAGTTGGATGTATTTGGCCCGCTTTCGGCCACGCCTCACACAAAAAATTGATAGAAGGGAAACCCCGTTTAACGTTAGCGTTCTATAAGATCTAGAAACCATGAATTTGTGGTCTAGTATCGACTATCCCGTCCGACGAAGCCTTGTCGAAGACGGGGTGCATTACCCACTCCACAGACGCCCAGACGGAGAACTTAAATTCGAGGAAACTACAATTCATATAGCTTTCCTATACATGGATAAAGACTCAACAGCATGATTAGATTACTCTTGGGGTAACACCCGGGACGGAGTAGATACCAGCGCGTATGTATCAAAGCATATATTGAAAGTGGCGTGAAGCAACGGATAGTAGACTCGGTCTCGAACAAATTCCGCAAGAAGGTTACAATTTATTAATGATCGTAACTTTGGGGAAGAGCATGGCGAGAGCACTTCGGCAATGGACTTTCTTTTACGATGTGTCCATTTCATTTAGCAGTAATCTTGACATTTTTTTACGGACACTCTTGGATGTCAGAGAAATATCGCTATCGCCATCGATAAAAGCATGGAAATGCTGAGAACCAGTCCGGGCTCAAGTCGAAGCGAGTGGGAATTCACGCTGCTTCCGCCTGTAACCCCAACGTTGCATTCCTGAGCATTAGGGCAGTTGACAACCGTGCCTGGACCATTCGAAATAGTCGTGCTTCCTGGACTGCCACCGGAACCACCACCAGAACCTTCCGGCGTCGCACCTCCCGTATCCGTTGAACCAGGTGATTGGGCTGTGGTTCTTGCCGTCGGCGTTGACTGCGACAGAATTAAGTTTTATGATTGATGGAAGATCAGAGGATGAACTTACAGCTGGACTGGATGCCGGCAAGATGGCCAGTTGCGCATTGTGACGGGTTGGTAATAAGTGGGAACTAGCAAGATGACTAACGGTTAGTCAACTTGCACATACCTTTTGGTGTAGCGGGCAGTTGTAGCAGTTCCC
>Ga0247758_1001676_pt1 | contig 15126 bp, 18 predicted proteins | sample UWRJL156409C4_FD_180950 | JGI IMG/M metagenome (GOLD analysis project Ga0247758, IMG submission 180950) | Plant litter microbial communities from Arlington Agricultural Research Station in Wisconsin, United States - UWRJ-L156-409C-4 | ecosystem: Environmental > Terrestrial > Plant litter >...
GGATAGTGGTGGGGGGTACTCGAGTAGTATGTTGGATGCGATGAGGTTGGCGATTGTGGCGAGCAATGCGCGAGAGGTGATGTCTGGCGGGGAGGATAAGGGGTTGAGTATTGCGGAGGTGTTTTATCTGGCAACGTTGGGCGGGGCGGAGGTATGTTGTCTGGAGAAGGAGATTGGGAACTTCGAGGTGGGCAAGTCGTTTGATGCGATTGTTGTTGGGACTGCCGGGGAGGATCAGGGGGTTATGACTATGGTTCAGGAGGGGGATGGGTTGTCGACGGTGTTTGAGAAGTTTGTCATGACGGGTGATGATCGTAATATCACGCAGGTTTATGTGAGGGGACGGCTGGTGAAGGGGTAGATGGGTGTTGCAACGGCTTTTTGCCTGTCGGGGAAAGGATGGTTTGATGTCAAGAAGGTATTTTGAGATCCCAAGAGGCGTCGCGGTATCCTCTACTGGTTTGTGATATAACTAATCAAGATCTCTTCGCGCGCGAAGCCAATGCTTCTCACTTTCGCCCTTTGATGAAGGGAGGCGAGGTGTTCAAAGAAATTAAGGGGCTCTTACCTCCATGTTGACGACATACTTACCGACTGTAGGTACCTATCAGCCCTCGAGATTGTCGGTGCTGCTCTTGGCGAAACTCCTGAGGGGAGGCGGCCGCAAGCTGAGACACATGCCATAGTTCGGTTTTGCTTTTCGCTAATTGAGAATATCATGGTTCCGGGGTGAAATTTCCCGTCTAATGCGACGTAGTCCGTGTCATCTTCGATCCGGTCGTGGCTTGCGGCCGGCTCCGACGTTGGTGTGATACATGTGCTCGTTTGCGTTGCTCATTGGTGGGGAAGGGCCCGTTTTGGTATTGTATTCACGCGAAAGACGCGGATGCAATTGAGAAGAGGAGTTTGGATAGGTATCTTCGTTGACTCGGCAAGATCCCCCGGACTGTAGTTCTCTGACCCACCCATGATTCTTGAAAATCCGTTGACCGAATACCCGTTGTGTCGGTCTCAGTCAACATCGATCTCGATTACTAGATCCTACGATGCGACTCGTATATGGACAGGGATGGCAATATGAAGCAAGATTGTAAGCGAAGGGCCAACGGAAGCCACTGCGGAAGTAGACAATCAAAAGGGCTGGGATTATCATCGCGAAACTATCTATGAACACCATCCGGGAAAGGGCCTTTACGATGACCTCATATAGTTTCATTTCTTAGCAGTCGACATTTCGTTTGTTGGTGGGGGTGAAAAGTGGGCAAGATTACAAGGAAGACCGGGCAACAACACCAGCCGAGAATCACCCAGATGAAAAGAGCAAAAGTTGAAAGAACAAAAAAGCATAAGGAAAAATAGTTGGCTGAGTTGAACCTAGTACCTCTAGAGGTGTCTTCCAAGTGAAGTGGTATGGGGGAACCACAGCTATGAAAACCAAATGAACCACTTGACCATATCAGGGCAAGCCCCTACTGTTAGCAGGAGTAGTTGGCAGGTGGTCTATATAGGGCAGCTTGGAAGAGGAAGAGATAGGATGGAATTGTGCAATAGCCAGTGAGCGGTCCATGCTCCACTTGTCGGCGACCATGATCCATTTGAGTCACGAAGGAAGCAAGCATTCGCTGTCCTAGAAGATGTCCCAACCTAAGTAGCTGATCTAGCCTCAGCATCAAGACATCCAAACTCTTCTCAATCAGCTTCACTCAGCTGGATTTAAAGTGCTTGAAATCTGAAATATTTCTACTCCACCTCCCATTCCCCCACGGCGGCGTCAGGACATCAGATCCACCCTGATAGCAGGAAGAGCAGACGCCCGTAAATACAGACTGTTCAGGATGTACGAGCGCTCGCCCTGAAGGGAGATGGTTGGCCGGGGTTCGCTGCTATCTTGGGCGACCGCTTTTTCATGCTTCAGACGCACCTTCCCTTCAAGTCTTCGGTCACCTCATCGGACTCGAAACCATCACATTTTGAGTAGCAAGAGCAACTGAGATAAAAAATCGGTATCTCGTTGCAATCCATAAGGGTCTGACTATTCCCCTTCTCCACCGCGAACTATTCCGACTCCCCTTACAGAGTGAGGAATGAGAGATCTTCCGGACAAGGCTCTGTATTAACACTAACCGCACCGCCCTTTTTAATAGGCCCAAGCGATGATGCCCCCTTCGTTGACGATATACCTGTCTGGCAGAAAACAAAAATTGGATCAGAATCAACTTCCTAGCAAGATACTCGTCAAGGCTCACCAACCGCAATTTTACTCCATGGCATGCCAGGTGTTCCACTTTTAAGAAGCTTGGTATTGTGAACGGGGCTGATGCACTCAGCAGACATCCACAACTTGCCCTTCTTGTTGTCAGGCTCCGGCCAGAAATACGGATTAAAGCAGCTTTGGCGGGAGCCGCCCATGTGCGGGACCAGCTCACCGTAATAGTTTCCGGTGAAGTCGTTGAGCCTGATAGGCGGCGGGTTGTTGAAGGCCCCCTTGCCGTCGGCGCACTGGGTGCAGACCACACCATCGAAACCATATTCCCAGATTAGAACAAAGCGGCAATCCTTGCAGGTATCCCAGATATTTTCACCGCCGCAGAGGCTGAGAGAGACAAGGGGGGGGGAGGATGGTGAGGGGGGCGAGGGAGGGCGTCATGGTCAAGTTGCCCGGGAATACCTAACCGGCTTTTTTGGAGGGAGTCTGAAGACGATATCGTGAGACGGTGGACGGAGACAGCGTCTGACAAGACTTTAATCATGGTAGTCAAGCCGATTCTCTCCTGTTTCTGGAAATTTAATTCTAGTTCCTCTTTGTGTTTGGCAATCAGGCCGGTTGGGTCGGCTGGGAGGAATTGAGCGATTGCCAGCTCTAGCTAGCAGGCTTTGATGATATCGGCCTCTTTTCAGGGCAATTAATATGGGTGCATCCATTCAGACCTATTCCGAGAAATGAAGGCTTTCACAATGCTCGACACGCCTATGGTGTAAAGCCGGAAGGGCTCAGAAGAAAAATGGTCTCTCTTCTCCGTGTGAAAACGCATTATGGGAATCCTTATACGATGTTTTCCAGAGCACCAAGGCCTAGTTTATCGTATTACAGGCCTTGAAGGTATTTTGAAAGGCCTTAATGACATCGGGCAGGTCGTTGGAAAGTGCAGGCAAGGTCTTCATTGCATCGGAACTGGCCATTACGGGATGCAGAAAGGCATATTCGGAATGCGGGATGGCCTATAATAATAAGAATTATGGCTGCTTCAACAGTGAGAAGGCATCTTCCGCACTGGCTAGGGCCGAGTCGGTTTGCGGTCATCGCCCAAGGATTGTAAAACCTTCTTTGTCAACTTCAGGTTCGTTGTTGGTTGGCTCCCGGTCTACCTACCTAGGTTGGTGGTTACTTGGGGAAAGTGGGTCCGTCCACGTGACAGTGGGGAGCCTCCAAACCTAGGCCAGCAATGGAATTTCATCAACCCTCCTCCAACCAACAACCCCTGTCATCTCTTCACGCATTGTCACCACAACAGCAGATAATATCACCATGCTGCCACACGAACTCTTCTTGACCGCCGTCGTGCCGGACCAAGATGCCGGCAAGGCACGCGCCGTCCTCCAGGGAATCACGGAGATGCGAGAGCGCCACCAGTACACCTTCGTCCGTCACCTGCATCGCGACGATAGCAACCCAAGAACGCTCGACAAGCTCAAGAACTACTACCAGAGAGAAAAGGGGCCCGTTGCCGTGCGCTGGAAGGAGCTGCACGACATTCTGAGTAAACAGCAGTACATCATGCAGGAACAAATCGACATCACGCCAGAACTTTCTGCCAACGATACCGCGTACGTATAATTACCCAGCTACACTGTACCTCCCGAGCCGCGACCAACTGCTAACATCCGCCGCAGGAAAGTTCCTTTGACCTTCCCGCCAACCAAGCTCCGTGTTCTGAGGTGGAACGGTTTTCCAGACCCTCCAAGCAGCCGCTGCCCGGAATACGTCACCCAGCGCCCAATCCTCGAGATCAGCGACGCCAGACTGGAGGCCATCCTGAAGGAGGCCAAGGTCAGGTACATTCCCCTCCCCTTCAAACCCCAAAACAACGCACTAACCACCTCCCAGCACCCGCCACATTTCCATCCAAGAGTCGTACCACTGGTGGCACGACAACAACCTCGAGTATGCCCTCGAAAAGGTCCTCACCCTCCCCCAAGGCGAACAGACCCCCACCTTGGCGTCCCTGGAGGCTCTGGCGCCGTACTGGATCCTCCACGTTCGCGTCCAGAACGATTCCAGCCCGGAGCGTATGCAGCAGGGCTACACGGCGCTCACACAAGTTCACGACCGGCTGCTGGGAGTGTTTGACTTCAAGGTTTTTGATCGTAGGGCGATGGATCCGCGATTGACGGGGAACACGCCCTAGAAGAGCGGTGGAGAGGACAGTGGTGATTCCACAGGGGAGGAAGACGGAGGTAGTGCATGGACTGCTGGGGAAGCTGCTGGATCGGACGATGGAACGACTGCAAATGACGAAGAGGGTGTGACAGAAGCGGCTGAATCTGACAATATTCCCGACCCCTCGACGTTTCGATGCCTCGAGCCGACCCGTTCCAGATCCTAAGCAGTTTGGGACAACTGAAAAAAAGTGACCAAGGAGCTATATGTTACTCAGGGAATGAATAAAAGGGAGGTGGAGAAGGCCATGCTCTCGAAGTATAACTTTATGGCCAGGTATGCGGACGATCCCACTGCTGTGTATGTGATAACTAGGCAGACTAACTCTTGTCCAGCGCCGACAAGTTTTGCGATCACCTCCGGAGGTGGGGCATGCTTAGACGCCGGGGCGGACGCATAGGATTTCCTAGGAACGAATATAAGTAGCCATGCTCTAGATTCATCTTAGGTCAATAGCGAAACCAGCGAAATATCTCTCAATTTGAAAAGACCTTACTGCATTGTGAGATGGCCTGTCACAATGTAATTAAGGCGTTTGATGCATTCCTGACGGCCTCTCGTAATGCGATCGAGGCCTTTCACGATGAAGTCAAGGCCTGTTGTGGACTAAACCAGGCCTTCATACATTCACTAACAGCCTATGCCAATGCAATCAAGGCCTCTCATAGTGCTATCAAGGCCTGTAATATAGCAAGCCAGGCCTGGCTGTCCTGTCATAAAGCTGTGTGAGGATTTCTCAGACGAGGAGGCCTAGCTCATTACGTTACAGGCCGTATTCGCATCGTAGGAGGCCTTCACAACATGAAGAGAGGCCGTTGGAGAATGTAAGAAAGCTTCTTGAGAATGCAAGGAAACCTCCTGAGGATGCAAGGCCTCTTTGGAATGTGACACGGCCTAACAGCAAAATACATAGCCTGCCTTGCACGAGAGTAATGACGGCAGTGGTAGACAAATAGGCCGCTGGCACGGTGTAAATAGACATTCTATTCTTCTCGCCTAAGCCTTCCTACAGCCTCTATGCCTCTGTAGACTACCTCCTGGTCTATTCCGGGGCTGGCGATCTTCAGGATATCGCTTCTTTCCTACGCTCGACCTTCTCCTTCAGTCCTCGGTTCCGAGTCCGCCGAACAATGTTTGCCCGGAGGCGAACCTTCACATCTCCGTCGCCTGGCCCTCTCGGCTAGCTTTTTGGTTCTCCAATAGAGTTTGGTTGAGCCTTGTTTTAGGGGCGACCTCGGTATTGCTGAGTTGGGTTGCCGAGAAAACAAGCGTCGGCGCGACACGGGGAGTGCTCTCGTGGTAAGTATAAAGCAAATGACAAGTCTTTACCGCTATGCAGCCTTATGGCTTCTGCACAACATGATACGTTGTCAACGCACGTATCAAATCATCCCCAGTCATTCTGGTCTTCAAATCCGATCTGCAAGTCCGCACTCTCATAGTCCTGGGGCTCAATTTTCGGCCTCAGGGACAGAGGAACCTCGATCTTTCCGTTCATCAGAACATCTGGTACTTCCATTTGTCCATCCTCGCGGACCATCATGGAGGGGAATCGAAGGGTAAGCTGAGAAATTACCCAGGTTAGCACACTAACGGCAAGGAGTTGGCCAAGACTGACCTCGTTGAGCACGCGGGAGTACTTGATTCCCACGCTCTCTGCGATGAATTTCAACCTTCCTTCCGCCCATGCCCGCTGTTCGTCGCTCGTGGCGTCGTGGGTCTTCAAGCAGACAAGCGACCAAATCAACAGGAATGCCGGCAACGCCTTCAGAGGCACCTCCTCCCCACAAACAAAGCCCGAGAGCTGCGGGTTATTCTCCAGCAGATGCTTCTGTTTGATGTGCCATCCGAGGTGGTAGGGTACTGAAGCGATGATTTCGGCGATGGTTCCTTCGCAAATGGCTTTCAATGTCGAATACTCGGCGGTCGAACGATAATCAACTGGCGAGGACAACCAGGCGATGATACGGATGCCGATAGACGCGAGGATCATCCGAGTCACCCGTGCAATGTTCCACATTGAAGCGGTGACGTAATCGGGATATACGTCGATACGACCAGGAAATACCTCTGTCTTGTCATGAGTAGCGCCCGTTATGGATTCGGTGTAGTCATCGTCGATCCAGCAGACGGTCCTAAATCGGTGCTCTGGCGGCATGGTAATCAGCCACGTAGCAATTTCGTGGTCAAGTGCTTGGACTCTCTTCGACATCTCAACCACTTGCTCGTGCTCGTCTCCCCGGCGCCCACCGGCCAACAAGCCCGATGCCTCGACACGCAGCTGGCCTGTTTTGAGGACAAAGCGGTGACAGGCCGAAATAACCGATGAATCAGCATCATCGACCCAGTAATTTGGGCTCACTGGAGCGGAGACACCAGAAGACAATGTGCGGGATAGCTAAAATTGTTAGCTTGAGCTTCGCAAGTGTGTTAGAGAGACCCACGAGCAGATGGCGGACAGCATTGAATAAGTGAGTGCCAGTCTTGGTATGACACATCTTCCGCCCCCCTCTGGCTTTGACAATATCTACGGCGCCGTCAATGTGCGAGCGCCACGCCAGCATGCCGACGCTCTTGGTCGCCGTGATACTCTAAATCGAAGACATCAGCACCGACACCCAAAATGAGAACGAGTCAGCAGGATAGCAATCGCACCTCATACAAAGACAACAGCAACACAGAAGCCAGAGTGGTGTCAGAATTGGCCGTCGCAGGGTTCCCTAAAGCCACATGGGTTCGCTTCAACGCATTTGTCTGCTGCTTCAGAGCCAGGGCAGCAAAATCGACGCTATCCGTCCTGACGCGGTTGCCCAGCGCGGCAAAAGCGCATGCGTTGAAGGCATAGCTCAGGGAGCTGTCAGGATGGGCCGTCTCGATCAGTGGGACAAGGTACTCCATGAAGCCATGCGGGGTGCTGCCCGAGGGCACCAGGATAAAATTGGAGGCGAAAAAGCAGCTGGCGCGCTGGGCGATGGGCACCGTGGGACTAGGCTGCGGGCCAGGGCTCTGCTGCTGCTGCCGTCGCTGCTCTTGTTCCTCTTGGGGCGAGGGCGCGGGCGTCTGCAATTGGGTCTGCTCTAGGACGAAGACAGCGGTGGGGAACATCGGTGTGGGCGTGGACGCGGACGTGGGCGTGGGTGGCTGCTGCTGGCCATCCAATGCTTTGCGCATCCGGCGCACCGTCGACTTTGTCTGATCGCGATGGACGATCTCAAACTCGGATCGGTAGCCGCCGCACTCCCGCTTCGATTTGGCGCATTGCTGGCACGTTGGCTTGCCCTCGTCGCACTGCAGATAGTTGTTGGCCCCGACCGGCAGACATGTGCGTGGACGCGCGGGGTGAGGCAAAAACGGCGCAGGCACGTACCTTGATGCGACGTGTTCGGCACGTCCGGCAGCCCCGAGACGGGCGCCCGCCGTAGACCATGTTTGCGTCGACAGTTCATACGCAATACGCAGTGGTGCCGTCGAGTCGTCGTTGGCAGCGGCGAGGGTGAAGTGGCAATCCCCTGGGGTTTTCAACGCTGGTACGCGATGGCGATGGATGTGCTGCGTGCACCTCATCTGGATTCCGCGGGCCATGTGGGTCTCCCCCGCCAGACGCAGCACCTGACCGGGTAGAGCGCCACCATCCCAAGTTCCCCAACACCGGGCGAACCGCGGCGCGCCGTTGACAATGGGATGATGAACAACCCCGAGGCTTGTGCTGCCCCCTGGACCTCGGACCAGGCAAGGTGCGACTCGGTGTGGTCTGGAACCTGAATTTTGGGCGCTTGGCCCGTCTCAGACGCCCTGCAGCAGAAAGGGGTGCTTGCGTGGGAGCGAGAGTGCGCGCACAATCGCGCCTGGGGATAGCAGCTGTCGTTCAGACTGTCGTGACTACTCGCACCAACTGCTGCAGCCCTATTGATGAAAGTTGCCCGAAATGACATCGCTCGGGAGTCTTGCTGAACGGCAACGGTCCTCTGCCGAAAGCGGGCAGGGCCGGGAGCTAAGCTCCCGCAGGGGTGACGTCAAAGTGTCCGAGGTCCGTCTGCCCCGCACGAATTGACCCCAATCCTCAACATGGCTGCCGAGAACCACCACCATTGAAACTCCCCGCCAAAGGGTGACATCCACGAGCATCCATCCGCCGTACCTACATATCGCCAAGCCTCGTGTCTGCTACGGGCCCCCAGGCGCCAGATCTCGAATTCAATCATTATCGTTTTCTCTCGCCTTTGTCCACCTCGCCCCCACCGCGGGGCCATCCATAACCAGATCCAGATCCAGACGCACAACCTCACCTTAACCACGCCTCTCTCCAACTATAACCACCCCATCATAACCAAAAACAACCCATGCTTGCCTAAGCTAGGTACTCAACCATCACCAACATGCTACCAACAGTCGACCCTGCCATCCTCTCCGCCCTCTCCCTCTCCCCCACCTCCACCAAGCTCATCTCCACCTCCTCCTCCTCCTTCACCTCCACCTACAAACTCACCTCGACCCGCGACGGCCTCCAAATCAGCTACTTCGTCAAGACCGCCCCCGGCCCCGCCGCCGACGCCATGTTCCGCGGCGAGCACCACTCCCTCAACGCCATTGCCGCTGCGGTACCATTCCCGTTCGCTCCGCGGTCGTATGCTCACGGAGCGCTGCAGCATACCAATACCGGTACCGGTACGAGTGGGGGTGCAAGTGGCGGACAGGGCGCAATGGGGTCTTATTTCCTCGCCACAGACTACATCGACCTCGGCTCCTCCGCGCCCGGGGGAAGCGGCCTCACCTTCGCGCAGAAACTCGCAGCGATGCACAATGCCCCCGCCCCAGTGCCAAAGGGGTATGACAAGCCGATGTACGGCTTCCCTGTGTCGACGTGCTGTGGCGCCACGGCGCAGGATAACGAGTGGTGTGCGTCGTGGCCGGAGTTTTATGCCGATAGGAGGTTGAGGAGTGTGCTGAGGGAGGGGCTGAGGAGGCAGGCGCCGGGCGGGGATAGGGAGTTACAGGAGATGGTAGAGAAGGTTGCGGGGAGCGTGGTGCCGCGGTTGATTGGGGAGGGGAGGGTGGAAGAGGTCAGGCCGGTGTTGGTGCATGGGGATTTGTGGAGTGGGAATCGGGGGAGGGGGAGGATTGGGGGGAGGGGAGGGGCCGAGGAGGTGGTGTATGACCCGTCGTGTGTGTATGGCCATTCGGAGTATGAGTTGGGGATTGTGAGGATGTTTGGCGGGTTTGGGAGGGATTTTTGGCGGGAGTATGAGGAGCTGGTGCCGAGGGCGGAGCCGAAGGGGGAGTGGGAGGATAGGATTGCGTTGTATGAGCTGTGAGTATCTTGCCTGTTTCTGGCGGGGAGAGTGTTCGCTGACGATTATAGGTATCACCATCTGAATCACTTTGTGCTGTTTGGCGGCGGCTACCGAAGCAGCGCGATGGCTATTATGAGAAAGCTGATCTCAAAGTATGGAGGCTCAGGCTCGGCATAGACCCTAACCTGGCTGGATTATTTACGATTATTCTAATGGCCCCTTCTCCTTGCCATGCGATGAAATTAGGAAAGTGTGTATCGATACCCCCCGTTATTACTACCGGCCCAAAGTTGCCGTCTGTCACGTCTTTGTTCGTCCTCGATTATCTCCCTCACAGCTTTGATGCATGCAAGAAGTCAAAGATGACCTTGTAGCCAGCCGTCGCATTCGTCGACAAGGTCAAGCCGTGGCCGGTTCCGGGCTGAAGGTGGACCGACAGAGCCGACGAGGCCGGGTACAGCTCCTTGAGGGCAGTGACATTGTAAGTGTTGTTGCAGTCGCCCCCACAGAAGCCATAGTCTTTCTCTCCGACGAAGAACTAATCACAAAACATGTTAGCATCGCTCATCATACCCGCACGTCAATATCTCTACGTACCTGAACAGGCCCCTTGAAAGCAGGCGCAGGACTGCCAAGCACCGTCGCGAGCGAGATGAACTCGCCCACCGTGTTGGGCTGTCTGATCTTCCAGGCATAGTCTAGCAGCGCCGGCTCAAAGGTGCCCTTCTTCAGGAAGACGAGCTGCGTGTTGCTCTTGGTCGCCTGCACGAGATATCCCGAGCCGCGGTCGCCGAACTTCTTAGGGTCGTTCTCTTTGGCAAACTCAAAGCCCCAGGGGGCGACGCTGGCGCTGCCGATCTGGCTGTTGTACAGGAACCCGGTGAGAATGGCGCCGTCGCTGGATGCGCCGTCGGAGCTGAGCAGTCCGATGATGATGACCGAGCCGAGGGAGTGGCCGACTTGCACGATCTTGGCGGGCTTGTAGCTGCTGAGGGTGGAGACGCCGCCGGTCTTCTTAGAGGAGCTGACAAGCTTTCCGGAGCGGGCGAGGGTGGTTAGTTGGCGCAGGACTTCGACTTGGATGCCGGTGGAGACGACGTCGTAGGCATCGGGCTTGCTGGAGCCGCCGGTGCCGAGACGGTCGTATGTAAAGATGGAGTACCCCTCGGCCAGCACGGCGTCGACGTACGAGTACTGGCTGGACTTGATCTCGACGTCCCAGTAGCGCTGGTCGAAGCCGACGCCGTGGGTGGCGAGCTGGAGGGTGTCGGACCGGGCGCCCTTGGCAGGGACGCACAGCTGGCCGCTGATCTTGAAGGTCTCCTTGACGGTGATCTGGCCGAGGATGCGGGATGTGGTGTTGGGCGAGGACCACGTGGTCATGTCATCGACCCAGTCCACGGCGTCGAGGGTGCTGTCGACCTTTTTTTGCAGCCAGTGGATGGCGGTGGTGTTGACGGCCACGGGGACCTCGAGCTGCACGCATTGCCGCCCGTCTGAGCCGGGTGGCCCGGTTGGGGTAGCCTTTGCCTTCCTGACGAGCGACGCTGCCGCGAGCACGAGAACTACCAGGACTGACGCCATGGTGTTGGAGTAGTAAGTGAATAAGGGGCGGGAGAGGTGTGGAGTGGTAGATTGCTGATGCTGATGAAAGCTCCGTGGAGAGGAGCATGAGAAGCCCTTTATAATCAATCTATGGGAGCTCGCTATTTCGCGTCTCTTTCGTAGCAAGCGCAACTAGGTGCTATTCCAAATATCACGGCAAGGGGCGTTGCAACATCATCCTCCCCAGCCTTCGGTCCTTGACCGCTATGATTACTACGCAACTGCATGTCGGTTGTAAACAAACTCAAATACCCGGGAGCACTAGCCAATAGGATTGGCCGTGGCTGTGAGCGATCGAATACGCTGGGCATTTTTGTGCATGTGTTATTGGTGGTTTAGGGGGCAGTGTTCAGCGTACCAGGGCGTATTAGGCTTACCGGAGACTAGACGGCCCAACCGTCATTGTTCGACTCCAGAGCCACGTTCTGGCTGGACGGGCCGATGACAAATTTCTCATCGAAATGACAATAAAACCTGGCTGGCGCCGTGCCCAGCATTCGCTTCTTCGACCCCGAAAGGCATCGACAGACCCTGACATAATACTTGGCGGCCACGCCTGAAAGACCGAGTCGGCCCACGATTCTGCATTCTAATGATAGCTCGTTTGTTTGAGCCGGGTTTGTTGCCGAGGGTGGCTCTCCTGTTGTTTTTTCGGAGACGACTCCGGACCTCTAGCCGGCAACCCATTGTTCCTCCTGTCGCGCCGCGATGTCCACCAGCGCAAAGTGAGGAACGTCCTTTTTCTCAGCACGACACAAAAACCACCTCGATAAAAGAGACATCCATCAATCGCACAGCACGCAAGCATCGCCACTTCTGGAGATCTCACCGCGGGTTCTGACGCTCGGGTGCCACAACATGACCGGACGCAGCTCCCGCACCCTCCCCTTCCTCATTTGCGGAATTAACCCCATGATTTGAGTAAGCCCACAGAGCTACACCTCCGCCGGGATAATAAAGGTTAGCGTGGAATGGGGTCCACTGTTATGATTCCAGGGTTTCCTATGGCAGGGGCTAACAGTGGGTCCCTGGCCGTGCTAACATTTATTACCCCGGCGGAGGTGTAGATGAGGGCTGCAGCGGGAAGCTGCATCTTCCAATACTTTTCGGGCTCATGAAGCGAATCTGACAAGGTTCACGCTCCTCAACTGGAGGGCATCCAAAGATTACTAAGAGAATGTCTCTGTGTACAGTACCGACCGTCTCCGTGTACAGTAATCCAAATTTCTCCCATACATAACCCTAACCCCGCACCCCGCCCCACCCCGGTCGCATTCACGGTCGCAAACGCAACCACATTTCAATTAAACACTCGTAATTAAAAGATCAAACAGGGCCCAAATCGCTCGATTCTGCAATAAAACTACAACTACCAACTATTACTCGCTGACTAAGCCGCTCCGGCGACCTGATCGGCTGGAACGCGTGGTTTCGGCCACCACCGCTTCGGTATCGCCGTCGGCATCGAGTTCGGGGTCGGCATCGTCGAAAACATCGTGCGCCGGGCTGTTTTCGGCCATCTAGACACTCAGTTAGCCCGGTAAATCGTGTGCTAAATGATTAATTACCTTTAGAAGCAGTAATCGCAAGTGCGCGCGACCGTGGAATGGAGAGATAAGTGGTGGCAGAATCAATTCAATTGCGCGCGATGCGAATGACGTTGGGAGGTAGTGCGCGGGGGTTAGGGTTATCTATGGGAGAAACCTGGACTACTGTACACGGAGACGGTCGGTACTGTACACAGAGGCATTCTCATTACTAATCGTGGATATTTTGGCCGCGCGGTGATTTGGCTGGGTTGGTTGTGGACAGACGGCGGGCTGGGCCGTTCCTTCCCTGTTGCATTTCACTTTTCAGGCTAGCTTTGGGCATTTGAGGGTAGAAGTGTAGGCAAAATTAAGGCTCTGTTGAAGTTGAAGACATGTAAGTTTGTCGTCGTCTTTGCGATCCGGATGACTTACTTTATTAATACACCATATTAATAGACCTCGTGCAATCAATGGCAGGCCTAATCGCCACCGTTGCAGTAAGTCTTCAACTGCTCGTGCGTGTCTAACCATACCCGCGCGAAGCTTTTGTCAACAGCATGCGCCATGCATTAGTTCGGGCTCTTGGGCGCATAGCGAATTGATTTGGCGATGTAGCAGCCCGTGGATACGATGAACGACGTGGTGATGGACTCAAACGGGCGCGCGAAGATGTCTGTCTGCTGAGGCATGTGATTATGACCCGCCCTCTCAGTTTGTCCTGACCTCCGCTGTAACCGCCATGGTCTGCAGAGAGACGCATTGCTTCATCGCAAGTGATGCAGAAAAATTGCGCAGGAAAAATTGAATGTAACTCACGCTCCGATTGAACCGGGCTACTGAGTGGTGAACTTGCCAACCTAAGCCGGTGGACACGCGCAAGACCTACAGCAGTCGAAGAGCTGGCACAGAGGATGAGAACACATAAAAATTAAAAAACATTCAGAGCTACTGGGTAAGGAGTCGAACACTGAACCTCCAAAAAGAGAAACTGGGTTCGCCATTCGTATTCCTTACAGGGCATGGTCTTCGCAGTAAGGTCGACCGACACTCCAATTACACCACAAGTGGTCTTAGGTGTTCTGTTGGAATTAGGTACTGTGAAGCCTCCTTATATACCCTCCACTGCTGCACATAGCCTTCAGGAAACTTGGGATCCCGTCAGATCTCCTACAGGTAAACCGAAGAGCGCTGGAGTACCGGTTGGGTTGGTGATGACCACCTAGCGAACGACCAGTGTTGTATCTTTTTTTTGTCCCTGCCCGCTCTTTTTGCCCCCGTGTCAGGCTTGAACCTTCCCAAATAGAGATTACGAAAGTTGCAGGTCATTGTGGCGCTTTGCTCCGACTTTCAGGCTTGAACTCTGTCTCTACCAACGAGGACGCCAAAACCCCATTAAATAAACTCTCACTCCTCTTCGCCCGCGGCTAATTTTTCCTCATCAGTCCTAGAATAAATCCTCGATCTCCTTTCAAATTTCGCGTCTTCTGCCTCCAAGATTATCACCGCACCGCCTCAATCCTTCCTAAATGACAACCAGTGAGCTCTTGCCATTCCACGCTCGAAGCCAGTCATCGCCTCACCAGACAACCTACAGCTGGCACCATGTCCGCCGATACCGGATCTGATTCTTAAAGTAACAGCGAGCACAGCACCGCAGCGCGCTTGCCCCCTTCTCCTGATAAGCTCCTCACCGTCGACCCCCCAATCCTCACCCCAGCCCACGCCGCAGAAAAGGACAAACAGAGTGAGTCGCCCTCTGCTCTTTCACATTGGAGCTGCCAGCTGACATCATGATAGCAACAGAGTTGAAATGCACTTGCCCCCCAACGTCGTCATCATCCAACCGGCTTGTGCGCGCCCTGGTCGCGACCGAGATGTTCTTGGAAACCTTCCCTCCCATGCAAGAAATGCGGCAACTGGACGCACCTCGCGGTTGACCGGAACGCATACCGGCTGCAGTCACGCGTCCTCCGGGTTCCTGACCGATTTGGGATTGCTTGGTCTGATGAGTTTGCCGAGAAGCAAGAGGATTTTGGACGGGGCATTGCCAGTTATGGTTTTGGTTTGTTGCTGTCAATTTCGTCGATCGGCCTATTTTCCGGTACTTTATTAGGACGATGGGTTGGCCGGCGTCTGTGGTTTCGGTGGTGGTGGTGGTGTTGGTGAATTTCATGGTGATGTTTGTCTATTGGGGGGTTCGCTTGGGGAACTTGAGCTGGAAGTCATGGTTTCGGGGGGGGGGGGGGGGGGGGGGAGGTGGGGT
>Ga0247758_1001680_pt1 | contig 15108 bp, 11 predicted proteins | sample UWRJL156409C4_FD_180950 | JGI IMG/M metagenome (GOLD analysis project Ga0247758, IMG submission 180950) | Plant litter microbial communities from Arlington Agricultural Research Station in Wisconsin, United States - UWRJ-L156-409C-4 | ecosystem: Environmental > Terrestrial > Plant litter >...
TTGGGGACGTTTGAGGGGTATTTGAGGAGGGAGAGGGAAAGCCTGGATGAGACGTATGTGAAGGTGAAGGCGATTGAGTAGGTGACTCGGGGTTTTTTTTTTGGACTTCGTCCTTCCTTCTCGATCGAGCATAGCGAAGGGCCCGCCGCAGGCGCCCCACCGGAGGTGCCGCTGGAAAACAAAGAGACTCTGGTGACGGGCATCTCTTTCAGGAATTGGCTCAGCCTCAATGACACAATGCATAGTATTCTCGCACATCGACCTGTTTTGCGGGTTTTGATACATGCACGCTCGCTAGTCAGAATAGCGCAGTGATGATTCTAAGAACCATGCATAGCCCAACCATCAGACATATGTGTTCCAGAGCGCTAATAGCGCCAAGGAAGAGAACGCTCAGGAAAACAACCGCTCCGTAGAAGTAGATGCCTACAGCGGCGATTTCTACCGTCGTCTTGTATGCAAGCCAACTTTGCAGACCGTAAGCTCGTGGCATCTCCCATATGATCCTGATGCCGTGTAAGTCCTCTTTCAGCCCCACTTGACACTGTTTTGGTCGAAGTGTGTAGGGCAACACGATGACCTCGCACCATCGGTACGTGATGGAGCCGTCGTTCAAGTCTTCAAACTGTATCTCTGCTGCCATCGCACAGAACAGGACGAGAGCAAACACCACCCAGAGCAAGCAACCTATTGTCCTAAATTAGACAGAATGAGACACATTGTCAGTCTCCGCCAAAATCAAGAGTAAGAGGAGGCTGCCTACCAAGCAAAGTTCATAACCGGAACCTCGCACTTCCACGGTATCATAACCGCCGTGTTGAGAATCCAACTCTTCCACATTGCGACCAAAGCCAACGCCATGATCAGCGCGTCCGCCACCATCTTGCCGAGAATATGCTGCCAGCCCACCCGACTCAACACAGCAAACTTCACTTCCCACTCCAGCCGCTCGCCCCTTGCGCCGTCATTACCCCGCGACCCGAACGGCCGCAGATGTCCAAAGACGCCCCACGGAATCCCTATCGAAAAACACGACAGTGCGAGGGCGCGATGCGGTGAGACGAGCCCTTGCCGGACAAATTCCTCGGGGGACGGTGCTAATAGAAGTTTCTGTTAGCCATCTCCCCGTTCCCTTTTGTCTCCGGTTTCCCTTTTTCCCCTTTCCTTTCCCCTTCCCCCTTCCCCCTCCCCTCAACCACAACACAAACACACAAACACATACCAATCAGCGTCAAAATCGTCGGCAACAACCCCACCAACGTCGCCCCAACCGCCGCATCCGCCACCTCAACCTGGCGCATCTTCGAATACACACAATCGATCAGCGCCGAGCACTGCCCGTAGACGTAGTACTCCGGATCGGAGCCATTGCACGCCGCAATCGAGGCGGGCATCCACTTCGTTCCCTTGCCGAGGTTGCGCGTGATGTTGCTGCCGGGCTTGGTGCCTTTGGAGTGGAGGGTTAGGATGGAGGAGATGGTTGTGATGGAGAGGAGGAGGAGGAGGAGGCGGGAGGTGAGTTGGCGGGTTGAGGTTGGTTTCCAGCTGAAGGATGGGAGGGGGCACATGGCTGTGTTGCATTTTAGGGTTATACATGGGGAATGAGGGTCAGAGGAGGGTGGTATTTTGGTAGGGAGCACGAGGATTTAAGAGAGGAATTTTTCCGTGTGAGGAGTGTGGGTAGAACCTGATGCAACCTGTGAGACAGGGGTTGCGGAAGGAAGGAATAGGGGCTGACTGGCTGCGAAAACCCGCCGACTATCCGCCCACAGAGAATGAAACGTAGTCAGTAAGCGGGCACATAACATCTTCGCCAGGTCAGATGACTTTCGTGTTTGCTATTGGCTAAAAATGTATGGCAAACTCCAAACAGTCCCCAAAAAAAGAAAGCTTGCCCGTCAAGGACAGCCAAAAATGGGGGCTAAATATGCTAAGATCCCCCATGCTCCAAACGCCAACTCAAACACTCCGTCAAAGTCAATACTCCACAGTACCTCCACATTCATATCCTTCTATATAGTCACACCTTACAAGTCCGCCGTCTTTGAGGATATCAACACAGCGATCTGAACACACAGCGGCGATACCACATCGTCCTTTTCCCAGCCAGAGCCTCCCATGCTACCCCAGGGACATGCAAAATTGATGCGAAAAAAGGAAGAGAAAGAGAATTTGTTCCTCCTCCCGAGAATTCCCGTCAAGAACTAGGCGCTCTTTCTGGCGAGCGGGCTCGAGTTCTGGCCCTCGGCGAGGCGCATCGCCTGGCGGAGTCTCCGAGGCGTGAGACGCTTCGCCTTCTTTCCGCGCGCGTTGGTGTTCACCATCGGTGACAAGGTGAGGAGATCGAACGGCACCACAGCGGGGCTAGATCCAGCTTGAGGGGGCGTGGGCGAGTTCTTCTTGGGGGTTGCGACATTAGGGAACTTTTTCTCGTCCTCGAAGAGTGGGGACAGCTCAACGGCGTCTACAAGACTATCGGCGTTGAGGGTGTACCGGCTTCCCGATGACCCGGAGGCTCGGGGTGTGATTATCTCGTCGCTGATGGTGGGCGATGCATTCGTCTCGTTGCACTTGCGATCGTCGTTGCTGGGCTCCACGACAGGATTGCAACAGTCGTCAGCGCCATCATCGGTCGTGAGGGAGCGGCTACGAGTTCTGTCGTTCACTTCAATATCGTCAAACAGTGAACTGGCCGCGGTGCTACAAGAGATGTGTTAGAAATAATTCACTGAACGGACGAGTGGATTCATTCGGAGGAAATTTTGCCCTTACCTCAAAGATGTGCTGCGCGAATGGCCTCCTGAACGGCTGCCCAAAAGACTCTCAGCATAGTCAGTCATCTCCCGCTCATATGGCGCAGCGTGGTCGGCGCCCAATGCAGAGCGATCGAAACCGTCGTCGCTGGCATCGGAGAAGAATGTGGTCTTAGCCTGACCGGGAGCCGTGGTATCGCACTGATCCACGAAATCGAGGAGATCTTCATCGTCAACTTGGAGAGGAGCCCATCCGGCAAGGTGTAGGTTATCGCGCTGCAAGTGCAATTGGTACAGAGGCGAATCGACAGGGCGGCGGGGAGCGCTGGTGACCTTGTCGAGGGCGTCGCTCTTCTCCTCGGCGATCAAATCCTCATCGGCAGACTCTGGAAGGGGAACATGCAAGGCAATATCGACGGCATCAGCGATGCTCTCAGCGACAACTTTGTGGCTTTCGGGCTGATCCGTGGCAAGTTCATTGCTGACCATGCTCCCATGATCGGCATTGGCCGAGGTGCAATTGTTCTCGCCTACGTGGGGCTTGTCGACAATGTTCTTGCCGCGCCACTCAACGCGGCCTGGTGTCAAAGAAGCCGGGCGGTCAGCAGACAATACCTTTGGCGTCCGGGATTATTGGGGGGTTACTCACCAATGGTGCAAAGGACAGCCATGGCAGTCATGATGACCACCTGCCAGATCAGCGCTGTCGAGGCGCCAAGGGCAAGAAATGCCATGCCGTAGAGGGCAGAATTGGGTCTGCGATAGAGCAGTCAGCATTTGCGACCAGGTTTAGTCAGGGGAAAGAGGATCGGCGGAGGCGCAGCGCCTTTGTTCATGTCGGCTGGGACTCACAGAGAGAAATACATGCTGTCGCGAGAGCGAGCAAGAAAGGTGTCGGCAATGTGAAGAATCATCGTGATGATGCTCATCGATGAACAGCGGACGAAAATAGTGGAAGCAGAGGGGTCGAATGTGAGATGATAGGCGGGAATCGCCTGGTCGCAGCAGGCGAGATGAAGGTGTGGAATGTTTCTGATCCGGAAAGTAAAATAAGATCGATCTCAAGAAAGCGTGAAGTTCAGAAGGGAAGATGCAATTTGATATGGAAAGGAAACCGTCACGATGAAATTTTGTGATCTTGTCAGAGAATGCTAGTGGGGGAAGAGGAAGGTGCGAGGTCTGGTTATGTGCTTGCCAGTTGGGCTGACATTTTGGGGTCCCACTTTTTTCGTTTGCTGCCGTTGCCGCCACGACAACAGAGACTCGCCACATCGGATGAAGCACGCGACACGCTGCTATTCGCGTCGCGTCACGGGCGGAAACTGGGAAATGTGGGATTGACTCTGACGATATTCATGCAAGAAGACAAGAATGCAACCCAATCGCCCAAGGCACTCAAGACGTTTACTCCACGAGCTCCACAAGAACTCATCGGTTCTGTATTTCCACGACTCTAGTCTAATGCTACATCTGACACTGCGCTACGCTTCAATTCTCCCAAATTGGAAGCAATTCGCAGCATGAAATGGCATAATAATGACTGCCTTACAAAATGTGCTGCAGAAAACCGTCTATGTGCGGGCTGAACCAACAAAGAGACTGCGCGGTGATGCACCAAGATAAAAGTCCCAACTCCGTTCTTCCCACAGTACCGAACGCCCAGCTCTCCTACAGGGTATCTAGTGACGACAAAATGCAATGCGATAAAATAAATGCCGACCAAACCAACAAAATCGAAGTCATCTCAGACGCCATCATCTCACGACGCCAACCTTTGAAAGCAAGATCCCAACTCCGTACCATGTTCCTGAGGCCAAAAACCCAAACAAATACCGGCTCTCCGAAACCCCTGTTCGAAGGGCATGGTGTGGCATCCTCAGGATGAGATCCCTCAAGCTCTCAAGCCACAGTATATGAAGCACCTGCCTGAGCGAGGCGCTGGGCCTGACGGAGGCGACGCGGGTTCATCTTCTTGTTTTTTGTCGCCTTGGTCTTGAGCTTGCGCGCCAAGGTAAGCGGATCGTCAACGGGTTGGACGTCCTCGAGAGTCTCTAGCTCACTGGCCAAGTGGGTCTCCTCGTTGTGCGACTGGTCTTCGGTGGAAATATCGTTGCTGGAGCTACCGGTTCCGACCGAGGATGAGAAGATTTCAACAGCGTCAACGAGATCAGACGGCTTCAAATTGTACTTGTGCGGCGTGTTCCGGACGAAAGGACCGGTGCCCATGGAGGAGAACACCTCAACGGCGTTGACAAGTTGCTTTGGCTCCAGGCTGTGCTTGTGGGAGCTGTCCGACAAGGCGAGATCGGCAGTAGGCGGATTCGCAGTGGCAGGGGACTGACAGTCTGAGTCGACTTTGATAGGGTCGTTGCCGTCGAGGTCGGTAGAGGAACAAACACTCTCGTTGGAGCTGATGTCGGCTACCGTGGAAGGGCTGGTACCGTCGCAGCTACTGTTCTCGGAACTAGAGCTCGTGGTGCTGAAACAAAACGTCAGCAAATTTCATCCGAATTTAGTTCGGATAGGTTCGGTTCTTCGCTTACCTCAGTGACACGCTTCGGGAATGGGGTCCAATACTCGCAGTCTTGTCGCTGATTTTTCCAACAGCAGGCTGCAATACCTTGACATGACTGTCATCATTTGTGTCAGGACAAGGGATGCTCGTAGCAGAGCTTTGAGCCTGCTCTTCGCTGACAGACTGCGTGGTCTCAACAGCCTCTTCAAGAACAGTGACAGCCGGTGCAGTGTTCGTGGTGATTGCGATGTTGCTCTGGTTACGGGCATCTTCAAGTGCCTTTTTGAAATGCGGGAGGAAGCTCTTGAGAGACTGCTTCTTGGGGCCGTCATTTTGCTTCAAGGGAGTCTCGTCCTCGTTGGGGGAGTCACCGCGGCCTGCAAATGTACTGTCAGTCAACAACCAAAGATGAAATTTGTCGGGTCAGAGGCGAGAGCGGCGGGGGAAGCTCACCAATAACACGGAGACAGATGATGCCGAATGCGATGCTTGTGACGGCGTCTGTTTTGGAGGCAACGAGCGCAAAAGCGCCGAGGCCACAGAGAGAGGTCGTTGCACTGGGAATGGTTAGTCAAAGCACCTACTGACGTGGCGCTGGGAGTTGTGGCAGGGCTGGACAGAGCAGTCGCGGGAGTTTGAGTTTGAAACTTACAGCGACACCATTTTGTCGTGCGACAACAGACTCGAGACCGGGAAATGATGGCTAGAGCGATATTTCGGATACTCGCGGTTAAGATGGTTCTGTCGATGACGGCGGAATGAAAGCGGGACGGTGAATGATGAGCCGAGTGAGCAAGCGACCGGCAAGCGACGGTGACACAACGCCCGCGTAGAGAAAGTCTCAGATCAAAAATGTGCAAATATCGCAAGATACTCAGGATGCGATGACAGAAGTGCAAAGAAGAGTCTCAAGAAGATGGAAGATCAAAGATCATTGATGGAATTCGTGATGCTGCGACTTGAGTGAGTTGCTGCTTGCAGGGAAAGAGCGTTGCCTTGAGTCTCGTCTTTTAAGTGGGGCGCTGCCAGGCACTCGCGGGCGAACCACTTGGGTCCCACCTTTCTGTTCGCAACCCCACGTTCTGTCTTTTGCAGTCAGGCCAAAAGGCCCCAAACTCTTGGAGCCTCAGTATTTGCGCAGTTTCGCTTGGTAAGCACCTCGCGAATTATCCTCTGATGCTATTTTTGCATTTCATCATGGACCAGTACCCTCATCTGAGGCCCAGGAAGCCGCCATTCAGCGAACGGAAGGCTGGAAACAGAGCGGAATGAGAGGCAAGTGAGCAATTGGCGGGCAGAGACCAAGTGGCCCAACCAACAGCCCTGAATGGCGACTGGTTGAGGAATGACCCACGGAGCGGGTATGTAGCATGGCTCCCGATATCAAAATCACTGCATTTTTAGCGTCGCAAAAGGCCAGGCACGCAGTCAAGGCCCTCGTTCAGAGCTAAAATTGCAGTGAGTTGTCGACCCCTGCTCGCTACCATAAATACCTCGGCAAACTGTGTGTTGTTCCAGTCGGATTCCGGCGCAGCTATCATTTGGTGTGTGAAGCTGCTTCAATACACTGCATGTACAACAATTTTTCTCCCTGCTATTTCAAGGAGACAAGTTCCGCTACGTCGGTTTTCCGACCGCAGATATTCCTAGTCCAGCACAACAAATTTAAGAGAAGCAATACAACCTCGAGTTGGCACAATCGACAAGAATGCCATTTCAACAAGTACAAAAGAAACGTACAAGTCCAGTCTGCCTCGTACATGAGACCACCCTACATCACGACCTCATACACCCCTAATCCCAATTGCCCTTCCCCAAATCCACCGGCTTCCCATTCCGCATATCCTCCATCACATCCTCAATCTTCCACGGCTCATACTTGTACCCGGGCGGATAATTCACCGGGATACTCTCGTCCTCCTCCATGGGAATCCCCCTCCTCATGCTCTCGACCACCTTCTCATACACCTGATACGCGTACTTCTCCGGATCATGCCCCCACACCCAGCTCGGCAGCTTCGGCTGGGCGCGGCGCGGATCGAGCTTCACCTTGGTCCAGTCCGTATCCTGCAGCAGCTCGGCGTTGCTGAAGCCCAGCTTCTGCGCGCACGCGTTGCGGATGAAGCGCATGCGCACGTGGGCGCGCACCGACTGCGGGATGTTCTCCTTGCCGCCGATCTGCAGACACGACGCGAGGGAGACGGCGTCCTCGATGGCCTGCGTGGCGCCGTTGCCCGACGCGGGGAGGAAAGAGTGCGCGGCGTCGCCGATGTTGACGACGCGGGCGGAGGGGGACGCCCATTTTGGCTGCGGGTTGCGCCAGAAGAGCTCGAAGTTGACGATGGTGTTGGGCGGTGTGAGCTTGATGAGCTCTTTGAACATGGGCGCCCAGGGCTCCAGGCCGACGCCTTTGTCCATGTTGGCGAGGACTTCGGAGGAGGGCACCGTGTTGGACCAGGATTCCTTTTCGGAGCCGGTAACGTCGTGGTTCATGATCCAGATCATGGTGTCGGGGCGGGTGAGCGTCATGGCGTAGGTGCCGGGGCTGTTTCGTCGTCAGCATGTTTCTTTCTCAGAGGGAAAGAAAGTAAGAAAAAAAGCAAAAGAGAAAAAAGGAGAAGTGAGAGAAAAAAACAAAAAGAAGGGACAAAAAAAGACAACCCACCCCAACCACGTCCGAATAATCGGCTCCTCCCCTGTTTCCCCCTCCTTCATCTTAAAAAACGCCTTCACCTCCTCATTCCCATCCAAATACCTCCTCGGAAACGCTGCCCTCCACATCGCCCGCCCCGACTTCATCGCCCTCACCTGCCCTCCCACCAACTTCTGGCTCTTACTCCCCACCCCATCCGCCGCAACAACCAAATCCCCCTCGAACCGCTCCCCCTCATCCGTCAGCACCCCCGCGCGCTCCCCATCCTCCCAGTACTCGACCACCTTCTTGCCGAACTCAATGCGCACGCCCAGCCGCCGCACCTGGTTGACGTACATTTGGTACACCAAAGGGCGCATCTGGAATGTCCCCGGCGGCGTGTCCGGGTCGAGACCCGCGTCGCGCAGGCGGTCGGAGACCTTGAGCGCGGGGATCATGCGCTCGCCGTTGTGCTTGAAGGTCTCGATCCACGCGTTGTGCAGGGAGATGCGGTCGAATTCGGCGGCCATGTCGGGCCAGTGGTGGAAGAAGCGGGTGGCGGAGAGGCCCATGAAATACATGTCGCCTGGGGGGGTGTTAGGGATTTGCGGGTGGACGGAGGGAGGGGAAAAAAGGGAGGCTCACCGGCCGTGTTGATGTCGTCGTTGCGCTCGAGAACGCGCACGTTGTGACCCTTCCGGACGCACTCGATTGCGGCGGTCAGGCCGGCCAGACCGGTGCCGACGATTAGCACATCGATGCCCGAGTTGGGGTAGGAGCCCACGGGCCGGGATTCCCCCTGGTCCTTGATGAACGGCATATTGACACTGCTCACACTCTCTTTCACACAAAAAGTCACAAATATTTCCGTCCCTCAAACCACAGAGACCCAAGACGACGAACCAGATCCCTCCGCCAGCAGCGCAGTCGTGAGCGGTAGCATCAATAGATATACCACCCCTCTCACTGCCGCTATTCAGGACACACCTACACGACACGACATGACATGACACAAACCTGAATCTCCCCCCCCGTGGAACAGATCGACGCCATCGCTGAATCATTGCGGCTTCATCGTGGAGACGCCCCCTTCGACGAACCTCGCTGGGAGAGAAGTCTAAATTTAGCGGTCTGATGTGTAGTTGCGCGGCGTGGTTCAGCCAAAACGCCTGATTTGCGTCTGATCGCGGGACCGGCCGAACTTTACCTAATGGGGTGGGTTCTCTTGGTGGGCCGGTGCGGAGATAATTTTTGTGGTGGGCTGCGGCGAGTCGTTTGTTGACTCGTGGTGGGGGATAGAGTTTGGGGTTGGGGTCGGTTTTCTTTGGTTTCTTTATGGATGAATCACTCAGTTCCGGCACTGGGGTTGAGGATTTGGAAGGGGCGGGAAGATGTAAGAGGCGCTCTTCGGCCGAGTCGGTGGGACAAGGGGATTGTTCTGGTTGGCGCCGTAGGTAGAATGGAAATCAATGAACTCCGAACAGTTGGAGTTGAAGTTCTGTCTGCAAGGAGGAGGCTACAGACCACAAGCAATAACGCCATCAAAACCCTCACACCGACGAGATAGGGACGGGAGGTCGCATTTGGCCGAAGCTTCAAAATGCACATTGTAACGTGCAGTGGGCAGCTGATCATCGCAACTTGACGGGACGGCACAAAGAGCTCACACGGTGAACGGTGGGACGACGCATCAAGGGATCTTGCCAAGAGAGGTAGACCTATGCGCCCATTCGGGCCATTCTAACACCCAAAATAATCCCTTGTATTGCGGACATGATGGCTTGAGGCGTAACTTGAGATGCGCCTAGGATGAGACTGGTGCTGCCAAGCCGGGCAAAGGCCTGCGAACGCGGGCGGGAGCACCATGTCACAACAAACCTCAACTCGTGCCTCGAATGACGGCCTGCGAGACGGATGTCACCCAAAGGTGCCATGGGTAAGGTAAGGTAGGTATGGACGGTTGTAACATCTCCGATATCACTCTTCCAAAATCTCCTCATCGCTAGAACTGTGTCTGATCTCTTCGTAGAGCCAGAATTACCATTTATCGGAGCATACCGCTCATTGGAGCATACCGCTCATCGAAGCATGCCGCTCATCGGAACAGAAATGCAGATCACGGCCCGTCTTTTGCCCAAATATTTGGAATATCCAACCTCTCAGCGACACGGACGCGGTATTCAACCGCCAGTGGCACAGACGCCGGGTGGCCGTTCGCCTATAGGCCAGGCCGGAAAAGGGGCTTGGGGCTAGACATTCTTCGGAGACAAGGAGGACCCCGAGGCGCGCTACGGGAGACTACGGCGCTGTCTGTGCCACCGCCGATGCCCGTTTAAACTGTGATGCCGATACACGCTGCAACGGCAATACATCGGCAGCATGAAGATAATTTTGGATGGCCGTTTCTGCAGCACTGGGACCCTGGGGACAGGGCCCGGTGACAGCTCTTGGGCTCCTATGTTGTTGTTTTTCGAGTGATGCATGAAGGGGGCTGCGAGGGTAGGATGGAGGTGATGGCAGCTTGAGGCTGTGTTTTTGCCACCCAGAACTCCCGCACGGCTGATCCTTCGAGGGATCTTTCGAGGGATGTTTGTTCCGTTCTCCTCAGAGGTTGCTCTTCGTGCTGTATGTTTGTTGCTGATTACTAACCGCGATGGCGGCCCACGTCCCGCGTGGCACAGATCTCTCAACGATGGGCGGATGGTGGCAGCTAGCAGTGGGCGAGAGTTTCCCGGGGCCATCGTTCCTCAGCAGTAGGTCGACCATCTTGCTGCTGCGGGCTACCGCTGGCCACGGCCACGCCCACCGGTTGATACTGGGCTGGCGTGGATCCTCAGCCAGTCGACGTTGCACAGATCGCCCCTCGAGAGCCAGCCTCAAGTTTGTTGATCTGCCCATCAAACGGGCCAAGACACGTAAAAGCCAAGGGGGCGAACTTGCAGAACGGTATTTGAGACAGACACGTTATAACTCCCGCCTTTCTTGGCCGCTACACCTACTGCTACTCCGCCTCCTTGTCAGTCACTACTACATTCCTGTTAGTGATTCCAGTCACGTACACGCACTCTCCACCCTCACCACATGGGGTAAGACCCAGACAGACACAACATGCAGCTCCTTATCGCCCTCCTCCTGGGCGCCGTCGTGCTCGCCGCGGCCGCGATACACTTCTTCAAGGTTTTCCGCGAGATGAACGACCCCGCCGGGATGCCCGGCCCAACACAGATCCCCTATATCGGCCGTATCCACGACCTACCCATCGACCACATGTGGCTCAAGTTCAAGGAATGGGGCGACAAGCACGCGACCGGCGGTCTCTATCGCACCGAGATGCTGGGCGCCAAGTTTGTCATCATCACCGACGAGCGCGTGGCCGAGGACTTGCTCGTCAAGCGCGCCAAGTTCAACTCGGACCGTCCGCAGATTCGGTCGCTGTTCGACTCGAAGAGCGGCGGGGAGTACCTACCACTAATGGGGAGGAACCGTAAGCCGCTTGCCCTGCCCCTGACTCTCACGTACACGACATCCTCCAATATTACCCCTTTTGCCCTCCTCGACTCATCCCCTTTGCAAGCCACCACTAACACCCCCACCCCAGAATACTGGTCCCGCCAGCGCCGCCTCACCCACGCCTACATCACCGAGGCCACCAACGCGCGCTACCACGGCATCATGTACTTCGAATCCAAGCGATGGCTCGCGCGCCTCGCCACCGACCCCTCCAACTTCCAAGCCTCCCTCGAAGACATGGCCTCCAAAGTCATGTGCCAGCTGACCTGGGACGACCCCAGCCTCAGCAGCTACTGCACTAAATCCGCATGGGGCCTGCTGCGGCAAATGTCGCCCGCGGGGCCCATCACCAACGTGCTCACGCCCCTGTGGCACCTGCCCTGGCTGCTCAACCCGTGGAAGCGCGCCGAGCGCAAGCGCCACGACGACCAGCAGGCGTGGTGGATGAATCAGTTTGCGCGCTGCAGAGCCAAGACTGCCAAGGGGGAGATGCGCCCGTGCTGGACGCGGCAGTTCCAGGAGCGGACGGCGCTCAAGACGACCATCTCGGGAGATCATGAGGCCAGCTCGGTGATTGGAATGCTCGCGCTGGTGGGGATTTTTACGGTCGCGGGGCCGCTGAGCTATTGGCTCGTGGCGATGGTGCATCATCCCGAGTGGCAGGCAGCGGTGCAGAGGGAGGTGGATGAGGTTTGTGAGGGGAGGCTGCCGACGCTGGAGGACGCGCCGAGGTTACCGGTGTTGAGGGCTTGTATTAAGGAGACGATGCGGTGGAGGCCGAATGTGCCGACTGGTGGGTTTCTCTCCCCTTTCTTCTGTTTTGGAGGCATCACTGACATTGTGTCTCAGGCGTGGCGCACGAAACTGAAGTTGATGACGTTTATAATGGGTACTTCATCCCCAAGGGGACCCGCATCCTCCCTCTCGACTGGTATGTTTTTATTCCCCCCTTCCCCCTTTCTCCCTTTTCCTGACTAATGGTATTATTGCTAGGGCCTTCCTCCGCAACCCCGAAAAATACCCCGACCCGTCCTCCTTCCGGCCCGAACGCTGGCTCGAGCCCGGCTGGCCCACCTTCCAAGCGCCGCTCTCCCAATTCCCCACCATCAAAGGCATGTCCTCCTTCGGCTGGGGCCAGCGCCAATGTCTCGGCATGAACCTCACGCAGGACGAGCTGCTCATCGCATGTGGCTCGCTCGCCTGGGGATTCAACCTCAAGCACAAAGTCGACCCGATCACGGGCGAGACCTACCCCGTTCCGACGGACAAGAGCAACAGTCTGCTGATCATCAAGCCGGATCCGTTCAAGATGGCGTTCGAGCCGAGAAGTAAGGAGCGCAGGGCCGAGACGCTGAGGATCTGGGAGGAGGCCGATGCGCTGGATCGCAGGACGAGGATGGAGTTTTTGACCAAGGCGAGGGAGGACAGGCAGGCTAGTATGTCGGAGAAAATTCCGGTGCCGGTGGCATGTACTGGGGTGTCGCCGATGATTCCTTTGAAGGATGAGGTTGTGGTGGAGGTGAGCAGTGTTTGCTGAGCGAGCTGGCTTTATGTTCTAGGTTCTTGCATCATTGGGGTCATACATCGGAGTTGGAAATAGTCATATCACCAGGTAATGGGCGGGTTGGAATTGGTTGGGAATTATTTACGAATCTCTTTTGTTTATCTTCATGTTTGACGACATCAGTCTTACAGACTCATGAATGGGAATATTATGGTGTTGGCATCTGGGGCATATGTGCAATATCACCCTCCTGCTTCGAATGTGATGTCTGGAGTGTTAGGGTGAGTTTACTTTTGAGATAATATCGCGAGAAATCAGTTAGATGCCTCAATTTTTGTGACGCAGCCGATCCCATTCAGTCCTGCGAACATTGGTCGTGTAGGTACCCAACTCAGAGTCACTTGAGGTTGCTCCAAGACCAAACAACTCATGACACGCCACTAGCTTCGCATGATGATTCATGACTGCGTGGTTATTTGGTCTGGCTGGGCTTGCCTCTACAACTACGCTAATGCAAGTTTGCCCACTGATGATAGGGGCTACCGGTATTTACCCTTATTCCAATCTGCAGCAAACTCCCATGTGCACTGTTGATACGGGGAACCGGTATTTACCCCTATTCCAATTCCCCGCAGCAAGCTCCAGCGACTCCCTCCCAAAACAGCCCATCCGAACTTAAGATTCCCGAAACTCGCAGAACTCACCCCCTGGCATTGCTTGTTTATGCAATCTTCGAATCATGAACAAAGTCGTGTGGCGGCGGCTGCAGCTCCCGTCGTCAGTCTAATTGACGTGACGAAAAAGGGGTAAAAACACCCGCATTCAGACGCCAAGACCCACTTAGACGAGACAGGATATTACCGTCCGTCTCTCCTCTCCGCGTGTGCGCTGCCGCTGCTACCTCTGCTTGCTCACATTTTTGGCATCCTGTCTGTCTGATCTCCGCGCCCGAAATAACACACCATGTCGTCGTCCACCATGTCCACCGCCGCCAACACCGTGGTCGGCACGACCATGGCCTGCTCGTTCATCCTGCTCGGTACCTACCTATTCCCCTCCATTCCCCAGCCCCACGTACTTTACTAACCCCTGCCCTGCACCAGGCAACGCAATAACCCAATCCTTCATGGGCGTCCCCGCCCTCCTGGTCGACTTCCCGCCCCCCTCCTCCCCGCAACACGCCGCCGCCGCGCGCCATCTCGGCCGGCAATGGCCCACCTTCTGGGCCGTTGGCAACGTCTTCTTCCGCCCGATCTCAACCCTCGGCATATTCGGGTACTCCTTCGCCGCATACAGCGCGTACAACTCCCCTCTCTCCAGAAAAGATTGGCGGTTTTATGCCGTCAGCGCGGTGTGCCATTTGGTCACGGTGGTGCATTCGGCGGCGAATATGCAGCCGATTAATGAGAAGCTGGATGCGCTGAGTGGAGCGAGGGAGGGGAAGGGGACGGTGGATGTCAGTTTGGCCGAGTATTATGCGAGGAGGTGGATAAGGTTGAATACCGTGCGCATTGTGATGCCGATGGTTGCGGGGGGCATGGCGCTTTGGCAGAGTATGGGGCTTTAGGGGGCGGTTAGACGGGGAGGGATCAGGAGTGAAGAGTGAGCGGCGTGGCATTTGGGGTAGTGTCGGTACATGGATTTTGAATTGTACTCTATTTTGAGGCCAACACCTCTTCCGGACGCTTTCTTCATTAGTGGGCTGGAGGAATTAGTGTATGTGAGGGTGTAAGATAAATAGGTAGTTGTTCAAAGTCAGTCGATGCTCCCAAACTTCACCTCCAGAGTTCACTCGAAGGACTGAGTTTGAGAGTCAGTAAAAGCTGAGACTTCATCCCAGTTCAGTGGAACCTTCCCCGATTCTCACGCCCAAGTGTTCTGAGCCTGCCGCAGGTATTTCTGTAGATGGAGAGTGATATCTCAAGTCCACAACCATGGGCCACTTGGCCGGTTCAATGTCAACACATGGATTAATTCCGTATCTTTGGGACTTTCCGAGAGGGGTATGTCCATCGCTGATATCAACTTCGACGCATTTAGACGCAAAACCTCCATCTATTACTCCCACCACCATCACCACCCCATCACTACCCCCATCCCTCATTGCAACATCCTCCTAACCCCAAAATACGTCCCCGCCGCCAACCCCACAAACAACACCACCCCTCCCATCCCCACCCCCAACCCCATCACC
>Ga0247758_1001681_pt1 | contig 15105 bp, 19 predicted proteins | sample UWRJL156409C4_FD_180950 | JGI IMG/M metagenome (GOLD analysis project Ga0247758, IMG submission 180950) | Plant litter microbial communities from Arlington Agricultural Research Station in Wisconsin, United States - UWRJ-L156-409C-4 | ecosystem: Environmental > Terrestrial > Plant litter >...
CTACGGCTCTTGGATCCATAGTATTGATGTCAGTGACTCTTTCATCCCCGGCCAGGAAGTGCAACGGGATGGTCAGTGGGACCTGGGCCGCGGAAAGCACACCGTCATCGTGCTGCTTCTTGCAGTTGTCGCACTGGATGATGGGCTGGCCGGCCGAAGCGGAGCTTATCGGAGTGCTGAAGTTGTAAACGCTACCGACGTGACGGGGGTGCTTGGTGAGGGCGGTCCGAGAGCCAGCCTTGCCGGGGGTCTGAGGAGGGGGCGCGCCGAGGAAAAAGTGGATACTGTAGGGGTCACCGTTGAGCGCGTATCGGTCGTACAGCACGTTGATCAGGTAGTCGTAGTAGGTGCGGCCCGCCGCATCACCCTCGATGTCCGGGATAAGACCGCGGTTGTCCCTGAGGAGAACCCGGCCGGTGCTGGCGTACGTGTGCTCCACCCAGGCGCGGATGCGGGCGAGATAGGCCGCGTCTTCTTCCGATGACTGTCGCTTGAGCACGTCGTATTGGTAGCCTAGCGTGGTCCAATCGCGGACATCGTTGGAATCGAAGTAGTCGATGGCCCCGTTGGGGAACTGGTGGTGAAAAGGAGAAAGCTTGTCCGTGGCAGGTGGGTCATCATCGGTGGGCGGCCACCAGCTGTTGCTGTGAAGCGTCTGCCAAATGGCGAGGATTCGGTCAATGTTGCTAATGGGCATTAGATTTCGGCTTTTGAAGGGAGGAAACTGGGACGTGAGGTGGACATACCAGTGATGCATGTAGAAGATGGGGTCGAAGGCCGCGGCCGGGACGTTTTGCATGTGTCCCACGCCATCAAACAAACCGTCACCGCCAATGAAGCCATGCAGATTGTTGTGGAGGTATTCGAGGGATATCCACTCCACCCACGGAACCGTGTCCTGGATGGGGTTGTTGCGAGTGGTCGAGAAGTTGGCCCATCTTGTGACGTTAGACAAGAGTCGATAGACCAAGTCGCTGGCAGTATGTAGGAGAATCTCATTGCCTAGACCTACACCATACCAGTCATGGGCGCGGATAGCCGCTTGAATTCCGGCGTAGTTGTTGATACCATTAGACCAGTTGTCTGGGTTGGTCGAGTTGATACCCCATCGGCTGGTTCCAGAGCATTTAGCCCACTGTTTGTCAGTGTCAGCTGAAATTCTACCATAAGGGGCTTCTCAGAGCCATGGGAGTAGAACACGCGTACTGGTAGCACAGTTCCGTCTTGAAGCACCACGTTCTCAACCTTGTAAGGGTCTGGTAAGTCACCCATCTTCGTGGGCACCCCGTTCACCTTGAGCTGATAGCGATAAAGAGGGTTGGGTACGTTCTCAGGAGGTGGCCGCGACCCATCCGCTGCAGCAGGAACGCGGATATTGACAGAGTTGGGCATGAAGAGGTTCGGAACTCTACCCTCATATGACGGCAACGCCCAATCCCAGTAAGGGAGCCTCCACTTTTTCGACTCGTTGACCCAAGCATCCTTGTCAGCACTGTTGGGAAAGTCCAGCTCCCCGATGACCGTCACCATCAGGTTGTAGAGGGTCTGCTCAAACAGGGCCATATAAGGTCTGTGCCAGGTGGGAAAGGTCATCAGGTTGTGAGTGCAGTAGATCCTATGATTTTGATCCCTCCGGTGCGTTGGCGGTGTGGAGTTGTCCCATGGCAGGTTGGCGGGATACCCATGGATACCAGCCACCTGGAAGTATGAGAGCGTCTCGTGATAAGGGGTATCGTAGAACTTCTGTAGAGCTCGAATGAAGAGGGAGACCTGAATGCTTGTCTCCGGGGTGTTCGTAGCCCAAGCCGAGAACTCCTGACGCAAACCCGGGGCCCCGTCAGGGGGGACAGGAATCCCTTGGATGAGGACGTGGCCAGCAGCCATGGCGACGGAAAGCTGTCTGGGGACCGAGAAGTTTGCCTTGGAAAGATAGCCACAAGCGAGAGCCTCACACCACCTAGGCAGAGGGGTTATAATTACCAACGATATAAAGGAAGCATATATAGGAGCCTGCCGCTTGGCATATATCCCCATCTCCGGCTTTTAGGACCACTAAAAATATGGAACGGCGAAACCGATGTGGAATGCGTTTTCAACCCGACGCCCATCCACACCAAAGCTCAACCAGTTATGAGTTTGGATGATTCATCGAGGCATCATTCGCGACTTTTTGTCGAATGGGGGGTGAAAGTACTGGTCGCAAGGCTTTTGCTTCATGCAGTGGGTTACGTTTTGGGAACGAATTATGGAAGAATCTCATAATGTTGTGCAACAGACGCACTCAAAGGTTTCATTCAGACTTGCTATTTGATGAATCGTATAGTTCAACCCACCACCTCCTCTTTGAGGGGGTTTGGCAGCAGAGCCCCCACAGGAACCAGCCCCACACACCCGAGTAGACCTAATCAGAGTCGACATTTTGCCAACGGCAGCGGCGGCAATATTAGAACAAGAGAACAGCCTCCTCGGCCCACCTCTTTCAATGGATGATTCTCAGGCTTTTTTTCAACCAGAGTGGAGGAATCCTAACCCCCCATCCTCTACACCCCCTTCGGCGCAAACCCCGCGCGTGAGCTGTTGCGCACGCTGCGCTACGTGCTTTCGCGTAGCCAATCCTTGAAAGCCAAACCAACACGCCACGCCGCGAAGCCAATCGCTCTGCCATCAGGCCTGGCCGGGACCTCCTTGCTCCGAATCGGCCCAATGGGGTGAAGGATGGTGAATACGTCGCAGATGCACGCATGAGAAAATATGATGAAAGATGCCCCCTCCACGAGGCGGTCGAGGGCCTAGAATGGGAAGCCAACTGGTGCCCGGGGCACACGGGCGTGGAGGGTAACGAGGCGGCGGATCGGGAGGCCAGAACCGGGGCACTGAGCCCGGTCACGACCGAGGAACCGCCCACCCTCACGCGCGTGCCGCGGGAGACAAGGCTACCATTCCGCAACCCCTCTAGTTATGCTTAAAGTTACGTCTTACAATCATACCACAGTTTAGTGTTACGACCTGCCCCAGGTGTACCTAGGTAACCCTGGTGAAGACAGAACGTAGGGAAGGACTCCCTGTAACGAGGTGCAGTCGTGGGGCAGGCCAGTGGGCTTCACACATCTGCAGCTCGGAACAGTCCGTGGCCCTGTGGGCGCTGAATAGTTCAAATTCACGATAATTGTCTATGGCCTCGAAGGTCCTTGCCCTTCATTCCATCTCGTTGCCAGAGGCCGGTGTTCAAATACATTCTGAAGGCCGTGTTGGCTTGCGTATCTCACGGCCTGAAGGATTCCATTCCTTTTATCTCTTGACTCCCAACCTCCGAAGGTTTTCCGAAAAGGGAGTGGTTGGTTATGTGGCTCCCACGAAGCGTTCAGCTCGTGCGGAGTTGGGCCTTGAATTCGCAATGACCAAGTCCTTGGGCCTCGGAGCTCGGAGAGCTCCGAGTGTGGCCTGTGACAGTGTCTTGGAGGTGTGGCTCACATAGTCGCGTGTATGGCTTGTGACACTCCCAAAGACGGTAGGGGCAAGATGACTGAATGAAGGCTAGCACAACTCTCAAGGCAATGCACTGTCAAGGCGGTCGCAGATCAAGAGGTTCCGAACAATAAATCTCAGCAAACAGTGTTATTTCTAGTGTGAGGAACCAAGATTCCTCACTCCATCGTGGGTACGATGATATGGTATCTATAGAATAAGAAAAGTGACATACCAATCCTTGATCTGTGTGCCCATTCGTGATCTGTCACAGATCATGAATGCCAAGACAGATCAATTACTGATTGGCTGTAGTGTCTCTGTGGGCCGCAGTGCCTGCACCGTTCCCCACACGGGGGTACGTCGGGCCGCCCTGCCCCCAGTGACGGCCATGCGGGTCGTCACACTGGGACCGAGGTTCCATGATGCTCCATTCTGAGCCAGTGGCTTCTGCTAGCACAACCTGCCTGGCGTGAGACTGAGTCACTTGGCGCGTGCCAGATCCACAGCGGCTTCGTCAAGGTTTGGCGAAATGATGCCTAGGCTGAACCTTGACAAGCCACACGGAGTCATCAAGATTCGATGAGTTGTGGTGGGGCCAAGGGTGTCAGGGGCGTTCAGCGTGTGACAAGCGGTCTGCTGTAAGGCCCCTCCTTTTAGCCCGTTTAATAACGGTCTTTGCTAAAGAGAACATATCTGTGTACTGTAGGCAACGTCCCCGTGTACTGTAACCCCACCAAAAATGCCATATATAAGCCTAACCCCCGGACACCACCCTCCCCCCGCGATGCCGTGACAGCTGCCAGACTGCAACCGCATTCAACCCCCTTAATTGACCACACCGCAAACAACGCTCAAATAACGAAATCTGCGCAAATAAGGCCAATTCTTCCATTTCTACAATAATCCTACAAATAACTATCAACTATCGTGCTGACTAAGCGCCTACTTGGCCTCTGATTGGCCCATAATCACCTCCGTAATCGCCTCTGTTGCTTGCGACTGTGTGACTCGAGTGCTGTTACGCGTGGTTCGTGTAGTTTTTGTGACTCTCGTAGGTCCTGATGTCGCCGAGGCCTGATGGCTTCTAGATGCCGTCACGGAACTGCCTCTATTCACACGGGTCCTTCCGCCGCCTCTGGGGGTACTGCTTGACGTTGTGAGTCTTTGTTCGGCGTGTCGCTGAAGCCACCCCAGTAGCTGAATTCTTCGTCAGAGGGGGTCATTCCTATGAAGAATTAGTATGGCAATTGATTGGGACTGTTTTCGGCTTACTGCAGCGATTCGTTGTTGCGTAGTGGCGTAGCTGCAAAGTGGTGGTTGTTGCAAGTTGGTGATGGAGGCTTTTGCGCGGGGAGGCTTTTGCACGGGGTGGAAAATTTTCGTTGGGGTGTGCATTCTGGCAGCTGCCAGAGATTGGGGGGTGGTGTCCGGGGGTTAGGGTTATGTATGGCGGTTTTGGTGGGGCTACAGTACACGGGGACGTTGCCTACAGTACACAGATATGTTCTCTTGCTAAATCTGACGTCTTTGGCTCCAGTTCCAGGCTGAATCGTAACATTTTGGCGAGATATGTTGATGAATTCAGGATTGAACAACAGGAGGAGTGTTTGTAGGAGGTGTGTAAGCGCGAGACTTGGAGGACAGGAATCTCCAACGCTCAGGAATACACAAGACTGTTATTTTCAAAAATGGGACACATTTTGGCCATCTTTATAGATGGGTCCAGTTCTGGGCCCCCTCGGCTAGAGTTGTAGTAATTCGGCAGACTACGCCGCAGCCTACCGAAAATGGTAATTAGGGTGAGCAAAGGTGAGTGAGCCTGAGCAAATCCTGAGCAAGGACTGAGCCGAGCCCGAGCCGGGGTGAGCGACGTTACGTGCTCGAGGTGCGAAAAAGGAAATTTTGTGTGCCCAGATTCGTCGCACATAACAAGCATTCCGATCTCTCCCGGGACGGAGGGTTCAAGTACACTCTGTGGGTTTGCGACGGGCCCCTATCCTGCTGCGACCCATGACCCGAGCCTAACATTGTATCCCAGTGAACCTATTGTCAGAGGCGACCCGGGCAACACAACCACCCTGAGCCACCAGACGAGAGCCACCACGCCCCCAACTACCGCAAAGCTGATCCACCAGTCAAGAAGGCCGAGGTCTTCTCGAAAGTCTGTGGCGTTTCCGATGCTCATGTATCCACCCCAGCCAACCTTAGAGGCGATGGGGCTGGAGAGACAGTAGCAGTTGAAGAACATACCTGAGAGCTGTTATTGAACACTTGTCAGCCGTAGTCCACTACTTGTCGTGTTATTATATTCAACCCCGAGGCCTCTTACCTGCATCACAATAGCAGCGACTAGCCAAATAAACGCCACCCCATTGAAAACGTACGCCGTCGCCTTCAGCCACCCAAGCTGCTTTCTTGGGAACTGGACGAACCAAGATATCGAACTGAGTGCGCCGTATAAGAAGCAGCTTCCGGACCAGCAGCCAGGCCCGACAGTAGGAGTCATGAAAGCGAACATGACCGCCATCATGATCTCACTCCACACCAAGAGCAATGCTGCAGTCGCGGTTGCATACCACGGGAAGGGCTTTGGTCCTGCAAAGTGGTCTGCGGCGTTGGCGCCGCAGTCGTCGTACGCGCCGATATCGTTTCGAAATCTATCTCCTTCCTCCTCTCGTGTCGCAGCCATGACGGCGTGAACAAGACGGGAATAGTGCATCGTTCGGCCCTGGCCGACGAACTTGCCAACGCGAAATGTCTTCGGGCTGTCCGCATTCCACCAACGCTTCTCCAAAGACAGATTCTTGATTGATGCTAAGGAGGGATCAAGCCTTCCAGCCATTGTACATGTTTTGATAACGTCGACGTTATACAGCCAGCGCGATAGAAGTTCCCTGTATCGGTTGCTTGTCAGTATCTGATGCAGCTAAAACCACGAAAGTGTACTTCACTCACGCCGTCCTTTCTGATGAAATCGGGTTCCTATCAATGATTCCGAAGGCCACCAAGATTGGAAGCCACAGTACGAAAAGTCCAATCGACATGTACACCACGTCAACCCCCTTGCCGAGATCCCCAAATGCCAGCACAATAGAGAAAATAAGCGCAACTAGGAACACGGCGAGGCTGCCCAGTGTCGGGATGACACTTCTCCGTCGCAGCATCCGTAGTTGGTATGCCAGGTCGGTCAGAAGATCCCTGGTCAGTAGCATGTCGAGCGGCTCGTGGTCTACCAAACCCTCGGCTCTCGTATCAGCCATTTGCCGTGCTACCTCCAAGCTAATGTTTGCACGTGGGCGAAACAGCCCATAGATAAGGGTGTTGAAAAACAGAGTTTCGTAGTCGTCCTCGCCATTATCCTTTCCGCCCCATTCCAGTATGTTCAAGTCAAACTAGTTCAGGCAGCTAAGGACATAGTACTCGTCTCTGCGGGCGTCCTCATCCGCCGCCGCCCGTCGGTGGCACCAGCGGATCTGCCATACATTCCACAGGGTTGCCGTCAGCGCCGTCGGTGCCGAGCCAAGCCAGCTGCAAATAGCAACAACTCTACTTTTGATCTTTTGCTCGTGGTAGGCCTCGTATGGGAGATTGAAGAGGATTGCAAACGGGAAGACCCATGTTGCGGTCAGCGACAAAGCTCCGGCGGGCTCGGCGAGCTGGATTTGCGGACCGCAGAGGGCACGACAGCCTGTTGGGATGTTCAGCTGTTGAGCGCGAGATTAGAGGCTGGGCAGGGGAGTTAGGTAGCAGGTACTCACCCTCGAGGGTCAACGTGAGAAACTCGGATCGGGGGCACGAGGACTTGAGATACATCACAGGCCCCAAATACATGTAGCCAAATTCATAGATGGTGGTGTTGTTAATCTCACCCAAAGGGCCAGGCACAGAGAGGGTACCGTTGAGAATAGAGTGGACTACCTCGTTGCAGGTGTCAAACTGGCCCGTAGTGACAGCGTCACAGAATGAAGCCAGGACCAGGGTGGCAAGGAAGAGAACCGCCCACGGCGGTGTAAGTTTTGGCGTCATCACTGCTGTTTCCTGCAAGAAAAAAACAACAGACGTTGGGCCAAACCATCTCCATGCCCTCTTGCTGAGACGTCTTGCCGCCCATTTGTACTCCAACGACGTGACTATGCACATTCGTGACCCCTCACGAGGCAACCGAACTTCCTGGTAGCTGGGCGATGGCGCACCGAGAGGCCGCAAATCAAAACCTCTCCGGGGCGCCAGATGCAATGCAGAGGCGATCGACGGCCTCTTATCGCGGCCATTTTCTGATTTATCTTGGCCTGTATGGCGGACAGCTGGGTGCGAGGGCGCTCCCCGACAATAGGTGGTGGAGGCTGTGCAGATAGGCGTTTGCAATTCGAAGGGTTCCTGATGGCCACAGACCGACTCACCGAATCTTGAAACGACACCTCTCTTCCTGTAGCTGATGGGGCGCGGCCTAGGGCAAATTCCATATCCCCATTCAACATGTCGCTTCCGAGCCTTTTGGTAGTATTGTGCTGCTCGTCATCTGCGGCCCAGCTAGTGTTGAGGATCCCGGACGTCCCCATCAGCTGTTTTGATTGTCATCTGTTGCACTTGGCTTCAACGAAGATGGGGTGAACCGCAAACCACAGCAAAAGAAGAGGTCCAGCGGTGACCGAGGATGTCTGTTGCGTTCTGGGAAGGCACGCGTGCGCAACGCAGCATATGAGTGGACTTTCCCGTGAACCAACAACCTTGCTCCTGCGCATAAAGAGCACTCGCCCATCGCACGAATGAGCGGGCTTGACGATATCTCATATAACTTCTCGGTCAGTCGGTGACACGCGTCAAGTGCCCCAATGCCCGCGTTCTTGCATACCACTACGGCAGCGCTTGGCCAACGACAAACGGGAGAAGCTGCGATGCCAAGGCAGCCTGCTTCTGGGCAGCGCCCGAGGGGGGGGTGCAGTTTCCGATCAATCATTTCCCACGACACGAGAAGATGCGTGCCTTGCTCTTCGAGACAGGGCACGCCCCGCATTGCAAATGGCATTTCCTTATTCTAACTACGACCCTCGCTTGCCCCGAGGGCGAGAGATTGTGTATATCTTTTGCAGACCGCCGCTCGCCTCTAGCCTGCTATGGGACTTCCACGCCTGATATCACAAAATGGATGACGCACATCGCATCGAGGTAAGTGGTTTAGAGCCACTTTCAGCTTCAAGCTCTTGGGACATCTCAAGCTGGCTTGGCATCAACAGGGAAGATGTGATAGGGGAGGGGAGCGAGAATGGGCGGTTCACCACGAAGAAAATTCGCCTTTTTGTTTGTGAGGCGAGAGACTAGGGGAATTGGAGGCAATGTATGACTTTCACCTACGTTTGGCACCGCACGCACTTTACCTCGATGCTAAATGTCTCAATACAGTTACCATTAATAATGAAGAGGCCTTCGCGAGGCTTCTTGAGGTCAGTAATGCCGACTCCTAAACCGGAAATCTTGGTGCCCCCAATACTGACTGCTTGTAGGAAACTAAGAGACAGGATATGGGCACTTCCAGCGGGGAGCCGGGAACGAACCGTCTGATGTATTTCGTCCCTAGCCCAAATCTGTCTTCGAGCTGGCTTAACACGGAGTAGATTCATCGAATTCTCTCGGATGGATCGACGAAAGAACTTGAAGGCTGAGAAACGGAGGCTGCATGTTACGAAAAGCGCCTTCACAAAGCTTTGTGACACGTTCCACGTTCCCGCGAGCTTTGCAGAGACGGTCTTACGAAAGAACCAAGTTGGGAGAATGGGCTTTACTTCCATCCTTCACCCAGATTCAGAGGGAAAACCAGAGACGTTCGGTATGATCTCAAGTGTCTTTTAACCTCAGTCCACCGTGACCCGCACTGACAAGAGCTGGCACTCGCAGAGCTAGCATACCGGTACACTGCGTTGCTGGGAGAAAAGTCAATGGATCTCAACCAAGACCTCCACTACATCTACACTCGCTACCACGTCAAGACGCACACCACCTTCACCCTGTGCATTAATCCCCATCAAAAGGCCATGGATTTGTGGGTCGGCCATCGTCTGAGTTCACGCTCTCTTAACCCGTCGAATCCAAATGCGGGAGTGGTGCCGGCGATCAATTCCGTGGGGGCTACCAGAGCTCAACCTGACTGCCGGAGCCCATTGGCATATCACATACTCCTGACGCGAGTTAGTTTGGAAGATTGGAAGGTCTGGCTCGAGAGGCAACGCAGGGAGCTGCTTTTGATTGTAAAAGAGAAAGCACTGTCGTGCGCGCCGGGTTTAGTGCCACTTCCCGATTGGGGCGCGGTGTCACGTGAACTGGGAGCGCACGAACCATCTTTGAAACATACGCCTAGCGTCCACCGATTTCTCTCTCCCTCGCTGGCTTTCTCTCCCTCTCACAATTTACCCATTCCCAGAACCATCATAATGGCGACCCAGGCTGACGAAGATTTGCGCCAAAAGCTGGAGTATTTCTGCCAATCCGCATCACCACAGGACCGAGAGGCACTTCCTAGATTCCTCGCAACAAAACCGCCAAGGAACGCAACTCCCAATAGCGTAATTCCTCTAACAGAGGAAGCCCTGATCCGCCTGGACCTCGCGCGCCAGCTGCAGAATTCTATCAGAGAGGTTAACGGTGTACCGGGTTGGAAATTTAGCGCTTCGCACCTTGGCGTTATTTTCGTGATGCCGCTGGACATCCTAAAGCAAATCGCACGCACGGGAATAGTTCCGAATTTGAGATCCGGAGCAGCTGATACTCACCTTCAAAGAGTATCTGACTTAATAAAGGAGTGTAGGTTAACGAGCTTTTAAGTTTTAGTAATTTTATAGCTAATATAAATTGGTTAGTTCTCGATGCTACCAGTCTGGAAGCCGATTCGCATCTCCCATCAAAGGTCGCACAATCTCGCGCTAGCAAACGGGCCAAGTCGACCACTACTACAACATCACAAAAACGCACTTACGACGAAGGTGGAGGGGACCGGGACACACGTGAGGCAGATAAGGTATGTTATTTGTTCTGTGGTAATTATTGTGGTAATCAATATACTAATCGTGCGTTATAGTGTCGTGAGCGAGAGAACAGCGCCTGTCTGTTCACTGGCATGGCGGACCCACATGCGTGCCACATCATGCCGTTCTCATTCAACTCCAACCTGCAGAATAGACGACGCCTGGGCACTCTTATAGATGCAACACAGCTCTTCGGCGATCGTCCCTGGCCAGAGCTCCTGACACAAAAAGTTCGATCATCCGATTTTGCTTGGAATATGCTAGCTGTCAGTCCTCAGCTGCACGTTTGGTGGGCTCAGGGACGTTGGGCAGTGAAATGCTTAGGAATCACACCAGTTAACAACCAACATATACTGACGCTTGAATTTCACTGGATGCCGCAACGAAGCCAGTTGCCCCAAGGCAGGGAAATCGACCTCGATAAAGACGAAGGGGAGCAAATGCTTAAGGAACTCACTACTTGGAACGGTGACACAAACGTGACGACGTCGGAAGACCATGGTGTCATTGCTATCTCAGATGCCCGCTCTCACCAACCACTCCGATCAGGGCAGATTTTCGAAGTCAGGCATAGTACTAACGACGACGCCGAGAAAATGAAGGACATGGTTGACCTACAATGGTACCTGATCCTTGCTTGCAGTCTCGCTGGCGCTGCAGACCCACCGGAGCTTGAGGACGATGAGAGCGATGATGATTTCGACCCGAACACGCTTAAGATTGAGCCAGAACACGACACCGGGATAGACACCGGGATACAGAAGTGGCTTAAGGGAATCGAGGCCGCCCCTCCCCAGAGCGCGCAGCCAGTTTTGACTTCATTATCAAAACCCGGGGCAGTTCAGGAGTTACCTTCAAGCAGCACTGGTCCTGGAGTACTCGGCTCTATTACTAACCTTGCCCATCGCCGATCAAGCTGAGGGGGTGGTCACAGTAGGTGGCTTCGACTGGCGCGTTGGGGGCATCCAGCATCGCATGGGAAGCTCAGCGGGACGGCTCAGCCATGATCACTATTGCCGTGGTGACTATGATATTCCTCCCTGGAACGTTTGTATGCGTACGTCCGATCCTACAACCCCTCTATGCCAATACCCATCTCTGACCGTTGAATGAAGTCTTTCTTTGGTACCGCGTTCTTCCGGAGTTCGGATGATACGTTCCAGGCTAGCCCCTTCGTATTCATTTACGTAGCTGCCGCTCTTCCCCTGACCATCATGGTAATCGTGTCTTGGCTGTGGTGGAGGAAGCGGCGACATGCTCGGAAGCAACGGGATTTTGAAGCAGGCGGGATATCAATGTCTATTACCTAGGTCGGCGTTACACTGGCAGACGCTGGTGCTGCGTTCGAACCCGCCGACAGGAAGCACTCAGTTGTTGGCGCCCAATCGCCGCAGAGGGGACCTTCTACATGAGAGGCACGGTAATAAACGGGCAGAGGCCCCGGTTCAGATAGACATTCTATCTTTTTGTAGGGCATTTGTACAACAAGGTTGCTTGAGCATGTGGATGAGTCGGAAAGATGAAGCTTGGCAAAGAGACACAGTCGGTAGCAAGGTTCAAGCAAACTGGTAATTTTCTCGACATGGTCGACGACACTTTGAATGTGCAGAATGAGTTTGAAGTACTGAATCCAAGTCAGACTAGACAATGCGTTCTTTATGCGTGCCTTGAATGGCCGTGTTGATTGGTTGAGAAAGCGGCAGCGGCCTTTCCTGGACACTCCTACCGCCCCTACCGCCCCGCACCGCATCGGCCCACTTCGCTGCCGACGACGTCAGAAGCCTGCCTCCAATTGACATCTCAGCCCTTCTTTCCTGCCCCCTTACTAAGACACGCCATCTTGCCCCGGCCACTCCCCGGAATGAAGAATGCGCTGACAGGCCTGCGAATTCTACAACGGAGACCAACCGCTACAGCACTGTGGCTCGCTCACGAACAGCCCGTCGGACGCCTCAACAAACTCGCGCAACTCAGGCCCCACATTGCTCCCGCGCCGAGCAGCAAGCGATTTTTCTCGTCGCGCCCGACGCAGAGCGGGGATTCTCCTAGGAGGACGACATCATCCCACTATTGTGCAACCCACCACGCCACGATCCTTGCCAAGTCGTTCACCATGGCCATGTCGACGTCAGAGTCGGCCCTCCCGGCGCAGGAGCAGGCTCGGCTCGTGGAGGAGTCCAAGCGCCTCGCGGCATACCAAGCCGTCAAGGACCACCTGCTCGCCGAGTACACCAAGGTCGGTATCGGCTCCGGCAGCACCGTCGTGTACGTTGTTGAGGCGATTGCCGCGCTCGGCGCCGCTGCCACCAATGGGATGTACTTCTACCCGACCGGTGCGCAGTCCGAGGAGCTGATCGAGGCTGCGGGCCTGAATCTGCAGTACATGAGCAAGCTGCCGGCAGGGCAACAGCTGGATGTTGCCTTTGACGGGGCCGACGAGGTAGACGACGACCTGAACCTGATCAAGGGCGGCGGAGCATGTCTGTGGCAGGAAAAGATTGTCGCGACGAGCGCCAAGAAGTTCGTCTGTGTGGCTGACTTCCGCAAGCTCTCGCCGCGGCTCGGCACCAGCTGGAAGAAGGGCATCCCGATCGAGGTGCTCCCCATGGCGGCGCCGCGGGTGCTGGACGCGCTGAAGCAAATGGGCTCTCACGGTGCTCGCGTCCGCCCGGGACTGCCGGGCAAGGCCGGGGCGATTGTCACGGATAACGGCATGTGGATCATTGACGCGCCCTTTGCGCCTCTTTTGTTGCCCAAGGACAGCGACAACGGCATCCACGCCGGAAACGAGGAAAGTGGGGTGTGGACGGTGGATGCTCTCGCCGACCGGCTCATTAAGCTTCCCGGTGTTGCGGAGATTGGGTTATTCTACGGCCAGAGTGGGTTGCAAGTTGCCAGCGGTGCACAGAAGCCCGTGGCCGCGTATTTCGGAATGGCAGACGGCAGTGTTGAGGTTAGGAAAGCATCCAAGTAATGGGCTAAGCAAGTATGCGTGAACTAAAAACAGCGTACAATTCGAAACATACTTCTGGGCGCAGTCAACAGGGTTAGCATTGCTGCAACAAAAGTGAAATTGCTGCGTAATGGCCTCGTGATAACCGACCGGCTGTTCCGGGTTACGATCCGGGAGGCTCCGGGAGCTTGCCAAATTTGATGCAGGTCTTCAACCGTCGTAACCCCATACCATTTGGGAGACCGGGAACATAGCTGCTTCTCCCCAAACTCTTCTTTAGCAGTCCCACGGCAAGCAGAGGCACAAAAGCCCTACATCGGGAGCTAGATACTTGATGTCACCAAAGAGTGTCAGCGATGCGACGGTTAATCGCCCGCGCGCCGGTCTTCCCCCCCACCATTCGGCGGCGATTTTGGTCAGTGTGACGCATCGGTGACGAAGCTCACGGCGCCGGTCGGTCGCTGGGGTGGAGTCACAAGCCGCAGGGGCGGGGTCATCTCTACGATTCGGCCATCTAACGTCGAACGGGAGACGGCATGGGGCCACGAATCCTGGACAGGAGCGGTTTTGCAGGTGCTGGGTTTGCGCATTCCATTCCGCGGGCCGGAGCTCAGGAGTGTTTCGGCTTTTTATGGAGTGGGCCTGCCCGCGTCGGTGCATGTCTGTGGCCCGAGGCCAAAGTGCCAAGAAAGACGGGCAGTTGGGGACCGTTCTCGTGCACATAGAGGCCCCAACTGCGAGACGAGCGGGCGGTCGGCGCGTTGCTGAACCTTCCGTTTTGTGCAACCCGCACGCCGGCCCGGATTGGACGGCAGCCAAGGGGGGAGGCAAGGGGTGTCGAGTGTGCCTGCCTTTCTATCTAGGTACCTACTTCCGTATTTGGCGTGCCAAAGACGACTTTGCTCGTTCCCAAGATGCAGCGCAATGGCATTGGCGATTGCTTCGTCTGCTCTTCTTCTTCGTGGGTGAGCGTCATCAGGTAATGTTGGGAGGCGAGGCCGCGCAGGCCGCCGTCCGGGTGCTGATGCTGAGGTGAGTGGGTGCGTGCCAGAGTTAATGCCAAGGTGGGTGGTGTCCAGGTGCGCAGTCCAAAGGGGCGGAGGCGCCAGCCGCCGGGTCCGTCTCGGCTTTGCGCCCAGCTGAGCTTGTGCAGCCTACGGCTTCGGGATCTCGGAGCTGAACACAGATGAGAGGTTGATCGCTGGCGTAGCGAGCGGTTTGAACAGGCGAGCCCTGCGTTTGACGAAATCGCTATCGGACCATCCATTCGGGCAGTCGCCAACATTTTGTATCACCTCACTTCCGCTCTCGCGCCTCGCTGAGAAGCAATCCTGAATGCGACCGCAGTATGGATTGCCACAACGGAAAAGAAGCGACGGCTCGGGGGCAACCCTCCCCTCCCCGCGCGTCGGTCAAGCAACCGTGAGACGTGACCGCAAGTGCGTGCTTGTCCGAGGTAGTGAACAGGGGGGTCGCATGAGGGAGGATCGGCCTCGTCGGGACCGCTGGAGCGTTGCTTGGACGCGGCGCCAAGGTTCAGCGGGTCCATCTGAAGCGGCGGGCGAGTCCGGGGCAGACGTGTAAAGCGCATCGACCAGAATCCCAGGCGGAAGACGCGGAAGATCCGGACCTGTTGCACCATCTCAACCGCCCCAGCATTATCTATCA
>Ga0247758_1001684_pt1 | contig 15051 bp, 15 predicted proteins | sample UWRJL156409C4_FD_180950 | JGI IMG/M metagenome (GOLD analysis project Ga0247758, IMG submission 180950) | Plant litter microbial communities from Arlington Agricultural Research Station in Wisconsin, United States - UWRJ-L156-409C-4 | ecosystem: Environmental > Terrestrial > Plant litter >...
TCGACTCCTTCTCCACAAGCCCCCCAACTTCACCGCGTAACCCCCGCACATCACCAACCAGCCCGTCCGGCCCAGCCGACGCCGCAGCACACACCCAGCACAGACAGATGTCATACTCTGCACCAAAGACAGCGCGGTATAGAGACTGGGTGGCGTGGAAGGAGGAGTGCAGGAGGGGAGAGGGGAGGGTGTCGTCATGGTTGATGAACCCTCCCTCCTTTCCCTCTTTCTTATGGGAGGAGTCAAACAAAGGGCCGACCCGTGCAAAGTCCCGGTAGCCCCCAGGACGGAGCTGGTGCGTATGCCAGACGAGATCGACATCCAGCGTGGGGACGGCGATGTCTCGCTTGCGGGCCGTCTGGTGGTTGATCTTGAGGAGGGAGAAGAAGTTGGCGTACCGCGCGATGGAGCGGTGCATGATTTCGGGGGCGTGGGGGCTGCGATGCCAGGCGTAGCGGGTCATTTTGGTGGCGAAGGCGTGTTGCCGGTGGACGGCGGCGGGGAGGTCGAAGGGGATTGGGGCGGGTTGACCGGCGGGGGTGGTGATTGTGAAGGAGGGAGAGGTGGCGGTGGTGGTGGTGTCAGTCGTAAGGGAGGGCGTGAGGATGTCGAAGGGATTGTTCAGTATGTTTGGGAGGCGGGCCCAGTCGACGCCCTCACGTGGGAGCAGGGTGAGCTTCTCGAACTGGGCGTACTTGACGGGGTTGAGCATGAAGGCGTGCCAGACCATAAGGACATCAAGGCTGGGCGGCTCCGGGATGCCATCGGAGGGCTTCTGATTGATGGCGGACACCCACTTGGCGAACTTGACGGACGCGGCCTTGACATATGCGTGCCAGCTGTGCTCGCCCGCTGACTGCGTCACCTGGCATCTGCGGTGGACGAATGCCTCGAGGAGCGCAAGATGCGCCAGGCATTCCTTGGCCTCCGGAAAGCCATCGGTATTCACACTTGGAGCAACAAGGGCGGAAGATGTGTCGTAGGGTTTGCCATAGGAGTACAGCGGATGGCCGGTGCTTGAGCCGGTTAGCATGGGAGGGAATCTAGCAGTCTGTCAGCATGTCATTCGGGCGCCCTATTTAGGGTGTTAGAGGCTTACTCGAGTATGTCATCAGCCATAGCTGCTCGCAATATCAGCTCAAACGGACAGAATGGGTGTATTGCTTGAAAATAGATGCCTCGGCTGGCACGAGGATGCTCTCACCAGAAGCTTACCCTTGACCAAGGGCGCAGCCCGTATTTATGCTTTCCAACAGCCATCTTGGGTCTCGCTTGCGTCATGTGCCCCATGGTATATCGGCGCGGCCCCCGTGACAGTGGCTGGCCGAAGATAACGCTGCGACCCGCCCCATTGGCCCACGCGCCGCGGGACTGCACTATGCATGCAGCTACCGGCGCATGTTTACCTCAGCGCCGAGAAATAAACTTGCTCATATGCGGGGTCATGCTCCCACCAACGCATCCTATCCGCTTTGTCGTCCAGAACGGGTGTTGATTCCAACCCCCAGTCTTTGCAGTGGCCCTTGAACATGGTAGTTGTGCCTAGTGCCTCGAGGAATTTGAGTCTTCTCTCTCATAACCCCCCAGTTACCGCTTCCTCCCGTCTCTCCACCCACGACGTCGCCCCTCTCGCACATCCACCACAAGATTCAAGCTCCCACATGTGCAGCCACAGCATCACCAACCCACAAGACCCAACCCCACCGGTAGGTAACTCAGGGGACTTCTTCCACGGACAACGGCGTCGGGGTAGGGGATGTGTACGCTGGTGAGCTTGGGGTAGGTACATGGGGTACGTTTTGAAGCTGTGGCGGCGGCGGAGGGGAGGGCGGTGCGCAGACGGGATTGGGTGGTAGGGCTGGAGGCGAGCAATTCAACGCCCCAGGCTATGGTTGTAGCCTGCGAGCATGAAGCCGAAGAACTCGTCTTTGATGGTACGCTGGCGGTAGTTGAGGGCACGGCCTTCTTTGAGTGTTATGTCGCGTTCGCAGAGGGACCGAGTGGGGTGCGGTGTGTGGGATGGTGTCGCCGGCGTCGATGAGTTTGGTACAGGTTTCGGCCTTGTCGCGGATGTATTTGTCCTTGATGGCCTTGACTTTCTTCAGGTAGCGGGGCTTCCGTATTAGCCATGATGTGAGCCTCGGATTCAGCGAGAGTAAGTACGGTGGGGAAGACAACTGGAGGTTCGATTTCTGGAAAGGGAGCGGGCCCATCGATGCTGTTTGGGATGGAGGGGCTCCATTTTCAACGAGCATCGCTCAAGGCGGATTGGAGATGTATTTCGGGGCAATCGTTGATCAAGTCCCTAAGTAAGTTACTGCGGGTGATCTCCAATGTTAGTACGCCGTAGTAGGATATCCTGGCTTTTGAGGGGATCTGTTATGACCAGCCACGGCAACGACAATGGCCAGATGAAGGTCTGAGAGATGGGGTTCTCGTGGCGTGTTGTCAGAGAGGTCAGTCAACACTGGTCGCAGGTTTTTGTTAGCCATTGGGCAACCCGAGACTCCTTGTTGACAGCCCACAAAGACGCGCTTGGTCCGTGACATATAGCCCATCATCTTAGGCAGGTCGCCGAGCAGCTTGCCGGCTGCATCTTGATTGCACGGGATGTAGGGGAGCGGCTTTGGTAGGGCCGCTCGGTATGCGGCGTACAGGACGACGGCCAGCACCGGGCCAACCAAGCTCCCATTGAAGGAGGAGATGACTGCGCCCATCGTCGGTGGCGTCTGCGCATCGAGAATGCTCTCGTCGGGATCGCGCAATGACCCGAAGCGGTGACACATCGAAAACGGTGGCGCGCAGACCGATGTGTTTATGCGGTGACAAGGGTCAAGGCTGGCTCGCTGGGCCTGCAATGAAACCCTACCTGCATTTCTTCCTTGGCCGCCCTTGCGGTGAGCGAGTGTGGTCGCCAATCAAGCGCCGTTTTTTGCTGTTCCTGGTCGTTGGGTTTCGTACTTGGCGACGTCCCAGTTCCGCAAAACGACTCTTGGCGCAGGCAAAAGGACAAGCCTAGCAAATTGGCCTTGGCTTCCTGCAACGACAATCACCAAATTACGTGATGGGCATTGAATCTACTGTGGTATCGTGCAAAAAGAAAACCCCTGTCAGGTATCTTCAAACTGGCCCACCAGAGGTTTTTCCGGCCTCACGGGCGTCTTTCTGCCCTGTGCGGCCCTGGCGCAAACCCCTGCTATACCAGACTGGGACATTCTTTTTACCCATCATACCACAGTAGCACATTGCTGTGGTATAAGAGGAATATTGGCAGACGTCTTGGCGACGCGAAGCCGACAAGCCGATACCTGCCGGCGATTGATGATCAGCTCGCTGAATTATAGCGAGCTTGAGCGCTAAAACTTCGAGGGTGGGCTGTTGCCTGCAATTGAGCGGACAAACACAAACCCCGGGCCGTCCCGAAGTCGTCTCTATGAAAGCGCTGAAAATGAGTGGTTGATGTGCCAAATCGATCGCAGCTCTCCAGCGGTGGATCAGGCGGCATGGAGCCCCTCCCCCGGGAACGACAAGGGCCGAATTTGCTCGCTTTTTGAGACGAGCCGGCCCCGAACAGATGGAGATCCCGACGCAGCTTGGATCGCAGTCGCCAAGTATTCGGCTGGTGTGTAGCAGATTGGATGTGATAGGGGACAGGGGACGGTGTCTCGTCAGGGGTTACCCAAAGGTACCTAGGCATGGCCGTGAACAGGAGCGCATGACGTCGATGGTCAGCCTCATGAACTTGAATACTCACTGAGCTCCCGTGAGGGCCCAAAGTGATGAAGCAGGATCAAGCAACAGTACCAGCTTTACATGTTTGGCCAGCGGAGCATCGAAGCAAGAGTTGAACATATTGGTCGCTGTGAACTACTCCGTAGTCCGTACTGTCGAGTCAGTTCGGTGTTGGCATTGATGCAAGGAAGAGAAAATGTTCACCGGCGAGGTCGTGTCCTCACCGCGTTCTTGGCCCCCTGTGCCACCCGCCTGCATGATGGACCGAGACACAAGTGCTGACTTCCCAGCTGGTACCCAATCGTTCGATTGGGGTGTCCCGAGACTCTGGGTCACACCATCAAGGCGCGCTAGCCAATCGGCCGTTCAGCGGGTGTGATGAGCCTGTTTTCCGGTATTCGGTTGGCGTTCTTAGCGTCCTCCCCAATGACCACTTCTGCAGGGTCCCCAGATCGAGAAGCTCACTGGCACACTTCCCCAGAGGTAACCCTTCGGAGCACAATGCTGGTTTCTCGCCTTTTCCATTGTCGGTTCTCACCAAAAACTGATAACCCCGCTCCTTTCTTGCATGGGGCTCTTGTCGTCTTCATCTTCGTTGTCGTTGTTAGCATTCAGTCTTCGGTCAATGTGAAGTCCCTCTCGTAATGGCAGGTGAGGAGGTGAAGGTAACCCCAGACCTCACGGCTGGAATCAGGGCCCTGACGATCCTCGCGCCTCTGTTCGTGATCGCACTGACAGTCTATATCGTGCGCATCTGGACGAGATGTCTACCAAAGTGCCGCCTCAATGCGTCAGACTATACGATATCGGTCGCCATGGTGAGTACCTATCCTCCCACCGACAACTTCGAGAACAACGTTTCTGATCATAGACCCGATCAGCTAGCCGAAACCATCGTGATCGTGTTGACTGCCGTCACCGTGTCCCGCGGCTACGGGCGACCTCGATCTCTCATCCCGAAAGATGACCTCGAAACCATTGGGCCTATAATGTTCGCGGTGTTCTTCATCGCACTCTTCGCTTCGGCGTTCGCTCGCATCTCGATTTGCTGCCTCCTGTTGAACATCACGCAAGAGAGGATATGGAAAATTGTCCTTTGGGTGAACATCGTCTTCCAAGGCCTTGCGCTTGCCGCTCTGGATATTCTTCAGCTCGTTCAATGTCGTCCCATCCACGCAAACTGGACCTTCGTCGCCGATGCGCGCTGCCTGCCCCCGGACCACGTATGGACCATTGTTTGTCTGTTTGGCGGTCAGTACTCCATCGACATGGCTGTCATCCGGCATGAGAGCAGAGACAGAAGTGGCTGATCGCACCTTGTAGGGATCGGCATGGCGGGCGATGTCATCTGTGCTGTGCTCCCCATCGTGATCATTTGGCGTCTCACCCGCTCAGTGGTGGAAAAGATTCTAGTGTCGATTCTGCTAGGACTCGGCCTGGTGGCAGCTGTTGGCGGGGTACTGAAGCTCGTTATCTTGAAGACCTGGCTTCCAACATCAGTCCATGCGAACCGGACACTGATGGACGCTTTCATGTGGTATGTCAACCCGCTCACCTCCCCTTCGCGCTATGCGTCTTTTTCTCCTGTTCCCTCGCGTCTGGCGTGAATCATGGTTAATGGAGCTAACCCCGCGTGAAAACAGGATTCGCATGGAGGAAATCCTCCTCATCATCGGGGCGTGCGCGCCGACCCTTAAAGCTCCCATTGAGGGCTTCATACGTAGCCGTTTTGGCCTTCCGCGGTTCGGTTTGCAGTCACGAGCGAGCCGGATGGAGCTGGATACTGTGAACACGCTGCCGGAGTCTTCGGCGGGGCAAGGACCATCTCCCTGGACTGGGGGCTGGCAAGCATCAACATCCGGTGAATCGTCTGGTAAATAATCGTCGCTTGGGGCCATCCATGTTCCAAACTTCGTATCCGCGGAAGGCAGCGAGGGGTGAGTTCGCTGGCGGGGCTCCTTTTCTCCAATCTCTCCAACCAAAGATAGTCGAGACGTCTGATTATCCCGATGTTGAAGCTAGGTAGGTAGATCCGTCAGAAGTCGTATTCCCCTCGGCAGAGTTTGAAGCAGGACCGTGCTCGCACTGTGTCGCATGCGGTGAAGATGTTGCCCTGCATGCGCTGTAAATCCGGGGGCAAGAGCCGTTTTGTCGCCCGCGGCTAACTGCCATGTTTGAGTACTGGCCAGCGTTTGCGCCTTCCTTAAGCGCTGGCCTGGTGGCGGGCCCCCTACCAGCGACCGACTGGGTGATTTCCACGCCAAAAGAAATGGTACGAAATCTGCATTTTCCAGGATTATTGGGATGAAATGGAAACCTTTCGCACATGACCAACCCAGGCCCCTGGCTCCTTCCAAATCTCGATCCTGGGGAAGGGATCCGGGTCACCGTGACTCTACTGGCCAGTTTCGCCTGCCACTTCCTTGTTCAAGGTGTCCGAAATCGAAACCCCAAATACGCGAAACCGGAAAACTTCCGAATTTCTTGCCTATCCCCAAGCCCAACACTTCGTGTTTCGTCTTCTGGCCGTGCCGACCCGTCCCTGCCAACGCCGGCGCTTGCGCAGCTTGACACGTCAGTCAATCCCTCACATCAGAGCATATTTAAATCGAGGGCTCAATCTGAAGACCACGTCGACAGTTTGCCGCCAACCACCGAGGAACCTTCAAGTGTGCGCGATTCTCGATTCTTGATTCCTTGCTGACGACAACTCACAATCCCGCAGGCCATCGTCACCCATCATTGCCATCTCGACCGCTCTCGATACACAACTCTTCTGCCGGCAATCGCGGATTGAAATGGAAGACTCCGCCTGGAATCCGCCACCCACTGGCGCCCAGCAACTGCAATCTCATCGTGATGCGAAGACGAAGAAGCTTTGCAAATGGTGCCAGAGGCTGAGCTCGAGCTTTGAAGAAGTGTTCCGAAAACAATATTCAACAGCGATCGGCAGGGCACTGAAAACGGGAGGGCCGGCGCGCGGGCCGAAGGTGGACTCGTGTCGGCTCTGCGAGCTTTTCGCCAAGACCTTTGGCACGCTCAAGATATACCGTTCCTCGGAGTACAGACCAAGAGCATTCTCCAGCAATCGCATCAATGACAGAGGCTGGGATTCTGTGAGCACCGCGATGCTGTCGTTCGAGGGCGATACAAGAGGGCCTTTCCTAGTCCCGCAGACAGAAGGCGCAAACACCGTCCGAATCCTCTCGTCTCTGGTATCCCTCGACCTGTTGAAAGACTGGATGGGCTATTGCCGCCGGCGACACACAAACCGCTGCGGCCGAGCGGTGGAAAGCTCAATGTTGCGCTCAATCTTTGGGTTCAAAGTCATCGACTGCGAGACGGGCAGAATCGTCCCTTGGTCTGGTCAACGCTATGCAACACTCAGCTATGTGCCGGGGAAGAACTCACGACATCCTTCGTTCGCCTGTGTTCTTCCGGATGAGATCCCGAGCACGATAGAGGATGCGATTAGAGTTACGCTGTCTCTCGAGATCAAATATCTCTGGGTGGACAAGTATTGCATCAACCAGGACGATGAGGAGCAGATCGTGGACCAAATACCCAAAATGGACTTGATTTACGGCAGCTCCGAGGTGACGATCATTGCCGCTGCCGGGAAAGACGAGAACTACGGGTTGCCAGGCGTAGGCCCGCTTCGGCATATACACCAACCGCGCGCGAGAATCGGCAAGCATCATTTGGTATCAAGCATGGCCGATCCAACGCGAGCGATCGCAAGGTCTGCGTGGTGGAAAAAAGCGTCGGCATATCAAGAGGGTATCCTTGCGAGGCGCCGAATCGTCTTCACCAACGAGCAGGCGTATTTCGAGTGTGGTGGCATGTACTGCTGTGAAGCGCTCAACCTCAACCTCGACGCTCTCCACACCGATGACGGTCAGCGATTTCGAGCACGATACTGCGACGGTATTAGCAAAGAGAACGTCGGACTATTCCCCGCCGAACTTGGCTATTCTCCATGGGAGATGGTAGAGCGAATCACCGAGTACTCGCACCGCACAGTGGATCGCGAATCTGAGGTTTTGGCCGGAGTATTGGGATTGTTGAGAGCTCTGGGAACCAGCCGGGAGCAACTTCGACATATACTCGGTGTGCCTGTCCTACCTCTCGCGTTGAAAGCCAAACATTCAGCTGCTCTCTCTCGATATCTTCGAAAATCAACCGCGCCAAAGTCGACGCTTCTCGTTGGATTCGTTGCGGGACTCTGCTGGGAGGGTGATCAGCGCATGAAGAGGAGGCCAGGTTTTCCCTCGTGGTCATGGATAGGGTGGAAATGCGATGTTACTGCGAAGCATACCGCGGCGGTATCCGGGACTGAGGGTTGGAACTGTCCAGTGAGTTGGCCTATCCACCATAAGGCATGGTGGGTGCCGCAGGGCGAGACGGATTTGCAGATTCGGGTTGGTCTGCAAGGCAATCGAGTCATCTCGTGGGACGAATTCGAAGCGAATTACTCCGCTCTTGGCGCAGAAGCATCCGGTGTGCTGGAGTTACATGCTCGTGGCTCTCCCGTGTTCATCCGCCGGCGACGAGGAGGGTGGTGTGATGCACAGATGGTGGGGAAGGATGGACAATTTCTACTCTGGAAATTTCCCCTCGATGGCGATTTGGACGTCAAAGTGGACTCTTCGACGTTTTGTCTCGCAATCCCACTTGCCGAGGACATCTCGAGCGATTTATTCTCCAACCACAAGGTTCTTGTCGTTGCGCGGCAGTCTCCAGGAGTTTGGGAACGGATAGGGCTTGGGCGATGGTCGGATCTCAAGAGTTGCATTCCCAGCGAAAACAGCGGACCTCGTTCAGGATGCTCACCCTCGTTGCTCGCAACTCATCAGTGGGACTTCCGGCTTTGCTGAAGGAAGCTCAGTCGTTCTTTCCCCCATGCCATGCCCACCGCTCACTGCCTCTGCCAGCGACATGAAGTACCCGCACCGAAATACGCAATGCTGTCGACTTTTTCTGCGGCAAGAATTTTCTTTGGGACATCCGTTCCGTAGGCAACTTACCTAGTTCAATATTCTGCCACGCATCCTTTGGCAAGATTCCGTACATCAATCACCTTCTTTGTGGACAACAATGTGCTGCCCGCGCCCGCGAAGGGCCCCTTTTTTGATGCTATTTAGCGCATGCCAGCGGCAGCAGCGGAACATTCAGGAGACAGCCTAGTACAACCGCAGTTGCGTCGAAATTCTCATTGAAAATGCTGGCGTAGCAAGATAGGGGAATGAGATAAAAGGTAAGCAGGCTACTTCATCTCCACGCTACCTGTCCGCAGTGCTTGGCTGATGCATTTATAACAGGGCGTCCAATGATGCGAGGCCACCCCCAGTATAACAACTTTCCTCTCATTTTTCGGCCTACAACTTAACGTGAGGGACGTGGTGCTGGGTGCTTTGGGTAATGGGTCGTATTCATGGGGGTAATTAGAGGTCGTCTCCATTCGAGCCTTGAGGCATGCCCAAAGTACCCAAAGTACCGTTTGAGCTAGGTAGCCATAACTAACATTATTAGTAATATACGCTCGCCCATCTTGTGTCTAGGTCTCAGCACGCTTACGATATCCATGGAACATCAGCAACTTGCATCTCACATCTCAACTCTTGCTTGCTCATCTGGCCCGCACTCTCTCGTGACCGGCGTCTTCTGTGTCTTTTGTAATGCTAAGGTCTACGGTGATGTAGTTTTCCAGTATTCGTGTAACGCTTCTCTACAATTGAGTTCTACATACCCCTAAATCAGTAAACAGTGGGGCGTTGGTCATCAAGGGAAAATATGGCCACCTGGAGTCATGGTCCCCGAAACCCGTCTACGTTATATGATGAGTCCGGAGCCTCTTGACAGGCTATTCCGGGGTACCAACCACAAGCACCGACTACGTCTGAATTGGGAATGTGGAGATGTTATTTTCATTACGCGATTGGCGCGCATCCACCCTAGCTCATGGTGCCGGATAAATCCAACTTGCTACGTTCCGGATACTACTCCACCACAGCGAAGCTAGCATGAAAAAGGTGTTTTCCCCCCAATGGGACCTTTGTAGCTACGTAAGCTACCTAATCTCGCGTGGCTACTCAACAAGATAAGAATGCTTCGTCGTCTCCCATACCGACTTTCAACGTTGTCGTTGGTGGTCGCGGTTGTGTTTGTCTGGATCTTGATTTCCTCACATTTCACCACGATGCTCCGTTTCAAAGAAGCTCTCTGCATCGCAGCGGCCACCCTCCTGCCCTTCACCGCCGCACACCCCGCCTCCGTCGATCACCTAACCACTCGCTTCGCCGGGACCAAATACCTCTTCATCTTCGGCGACTCGTACACCGCAACCGGCTTCAACCCCTCAGGAAACAAGCCCTCGGCCTCCAACCCCATTGGCAACCCTGCCCTTCCCGGCTCCACCTTCAGCGGCGGCTACTCCTGGCCCGGCTACCTGGCCACTTCGTTCAACACCTCGCAGACCCTCATCTACAACTACGCCGTCGGCGGCGCCACCGTCGACTCCAACCTCGTCACGCCCCCGGGCAACGGAATCCCCAGCTTCGTCGAGCAGACATCGCAATGGAAGAACGGCGTGGCATCCAAGCCGGCGTATGCCCCGTGGACATCGGAGAATGCCCTTGCCGGGGCGTTTTTTGGCATCAATGACATCCTGCAGAAGTACTGGAAGGGCCAGGACGCGCCTGTGTCGCAGATGGTGGACCGGTATTTCCAGCAGTTTCAGACGCTGTATGCCGCGGGGGTTCGGAACTTTTTTATCATCACCGTGCCGCGTATGTCTTTCCTCCCCCTTCCCACCCCTCATACTAACCTCTGTCCAGCCCTCGACAAAGTCCCCCAAATCACCGCCCAATCCACCTCCGGCCGGCAAAAGGTAATGTCCAACGTCAACAGCCTCAACTCCCAGCTCGCCTCCCGCCTCGCCACATTCAAGGCCCAAAACCCCGGCGTCACGGCCTTTGTGGTCGACAGCGCCACGGCGATCAACACCGCTACGGCCAACCCGCGGAATCATGGGGCGCCGGATGCGACGTGCCTGAATAAGAATGGCAAGAGCTGTTTGTGGTGGGATAATTTGCATCCGGGGGAGGCGATTCAGAAGCTATTTGCGGAGGGGGTGGCGAAGGTGTGGAAGGGGAGCTTTTTCTGAGTGTGAGGTTGGGCGTGAGAAGGGTTGAGCGGGGTGGCTGCGGGGGGGAGGTTATCCGCTTTATAGGTGAGGTACGAAGGCTCAGGCCGAAGGAAAGGGTCCCTTTAGTCAGTGTGAGAATCCCTTCTTACTGTGAAGACCACCTATGGCTTTCAGTACTATAAGCCATCTCCCATTCTAAAAAGACCTATATAAACACTGAAAAGGCCTTTCTATATGTTGAAAGGACCTTCTTGCATTTCAATAAGGCCTTTCTGCATGTTTAAACGGCCTGTAATGCGACAAGCCCAGACCTTACCGTTCCAGAGCGGGCCGTGTGAAGATTCAATGAAGGCATTTTCATACTGGTTAAGGGGACCCTTTCATTTGGCTAGAGCCTTCGTACCTTGCCGCGACCAGGCTCCATGGAAAGCCAGTGGTGTTTTACGGAAGACGAGCTCCAGTTCTACGTGAGAAATGACCCAGCGAGTGTCAACACGGGAACAGACCTGCGGGTAGAAAGATATTAGATTTGTAGACAACTACTCGCTCGTCCATTAAACATGGACTTCGGCCCATCCAACCCTCGCCCCCCCTGCCTCGTCCCGTCCCCGTTCCAGTAGCATCAGATCAACTCAGCAACCATACTGCTAACATCGGGTCCGAAGCCGGAAGGGTGCGGTACTGGCCCTTGGATGATATACTCCTTCACGCCCATTGGTGCAATGTTCGCGGTGTACGTCCCAAGCGTCAAAACGCTGCCATCGCCGACGATCGTGAGCGCGTTGGTGGCCTCATCAATGCTCCACTCGTGCGCCTTATCAACAGTGCTGAAGGCCAGATTCGCCAGCGTGGAGACCCCAAGGTAGTACATCAAGCCCGGGGTGTTCATCGAGTCCTGCCAGATGGGCGTTATCGGCGCCGAGAATCCGGGATCGTTGTACATCAGCCTACGCTCGCTGTCAATTGTGAATGTGGTGGCCAGGGCGATGTCTGTGGTCAGGTACAAATAGCCGGAGTTTTGACCATCGGAGATTGATGCCAGATATTTCTTTTCGGTGCTGCCATCCAGATAGACGGCAGCGTGGAAGCTCGTTGTTTGTGGCGCGGGCACCTCAGTGGTGGTTGTCACCGGCAGGGTAGTAGTTGTCTCGGTAGTCGTCGTGGTGAGTGAGGTCGTGATCCAGGTCGATACGTCTTCAACTGTCAGCGTGCTGGCGAGTGTGGTCGTGGCGGCGGACGCGGTCTTGGTGCTGCCCTTCCGCTGGCACCCGCGCGTGGGCAAGCAGCTGCAGGCGCTCGAGATAGATGTATGTGCATAGTTCGCGGCAAGGATGTCGGAGAACTCTGCGATCTGTTGGTTTCGGGCAGTAATCGTCACGGTTGGCTCGACGGTGATGGTGGCGGTTGAAACGACGGTGGTTTCGGTCGAGGTCAAGACCGACGTCTCCACGTTAACAACCGTCGTCGACACCACAAACGTAGTGGTGACTGTCTCGGTTGACAGGGCCGTCTCAACGGGTGTCACGGTGGCCACATACGAAGCCGAGGCCGGGTTGTTGAGATACCCGCGGCAAAACGGCCTGGCTTTGCGGATGTTGGTCTTGAGAAAGTCGGAGAGGTCGTTGTTGATGCAGATGCCGGACTCCGGCGCAGCGATGATCACTGGTGGCGGGCCACGAAGGAGAGCATTGGTGAGCGGAACCGCGGCGCCGGCAAGCAGGGCCGACAGAAAAAACGACCGCATCTTGGGCGAAGAAACGAACGGAATGGCCGGCTGGCGCAATGAGTGACTAGAGGTGAGATGTGGTGTAACGTTGGCTCTCCTCGCCGCCCGGGCTCACTCTCTCTTAAGCTCGCCCACAGTCTAGTCTGTTCGCGCTTCACTCTCGTGGCTGCGAGAGCCCCTAATGGCCACACAGATGCCATGGTGGACATTACAAGCAGGTGGCGCACCCCCAAAATGGCCGCCACCCCCTGCGCCAAGCAATATTTGGTCCGTTTTGGACAGCCGCCTCACCATGTCGGGCAAGAAGCATGGCCCTGAGTTGAGATTCTGCAGGGTGCGCAAATACGCGACTGCCAGCTGATGTGCAGCTGAATGCTAGTCTGGGGTTGGTCAGGGGATGTTGAATGCTGGGCTTCCACACTTCATGATGCAGCAGGGCAAGATCGCGACCGGTGTTGGCGCCGGCGCCTCGTCTCGATTGGGGGTTAACGCCTGTCAAAACTGCAGCCCCGTGCAGCGCCATTTAGTAGCCTGAGAAAATTCGCGTCATTTTTGTACCTGGCCCGTGGGACGATTTCCGCGAACGCGTCTGCCGTTTTGGTTGCTTTGCTTGAGGTGGCGATCGGAGGGACGTTGCTAGGATGAAATGTACCGCCAGTGGGTGAAGAGTTGGGGGTAGTTGGGGAAGAATTGGGGAAGGTGTTGTGGAGAACGAGTGCCACGAGACAGCGACCCGAGAACGCTCCTTCCCAGCCCTGGGCATTGGCCGAGAGTTTTCGATCCCCGACACTGGCGCCCGGGTTTCAACGCTCCTGGCTTTTGCGTTCCCGCATCTGTCTACCTACGCTCGTCGGTAAGCAGGCATCAAAAACTCGTCGTATGGACATGCGACACTGGCGGGTAAAGCCATCTCAGCCAAGATGGCATCTCTTTGCCCTGATGACTCGACCAATGGGAAGCAAACGACGACCAAAGTGACATTTCCCGGCTGGAGTGCCGGTAGTGGAATCTGCGGGGAATTCATTAGCACTATGACCGCACGCCAGCCTCAGACCTGAACCTGTAGGGCACAATTCCCTCCGCCATCTCGGCCCCGTAGTTGTCTTTTGCACTCCCAAAGATGAATCTGCTCGGACTTTTCGCCATCCTTCCGGCCGTTGTGCTGGCCCTCGACTGCCACCCCGAAGGCCCGATTGTCCCCAAGCCCCGACGGCTCGATCGGTCAAGCACCTTCCAACAGGCCGTCTCGGGCCTTACCAAGGTTCTCGATGATGCGTTTGGGGGTAAGATCAAGGCCGGCTTTGATATTCAGAATACATCCGTCTCCATCGGAATTGTCAGCTTCGACCAGGCCGAGCCCGATGTGCCGGTTTGGGAGTACCACCACCTTTCGTCGGCCAACGTCAACGGCACCAAGTCCATTGGACGGCATTCGCAGTATCTCGTCGGGTCTATTTCCAAGGCCATAACGGTAAGAGTACAAATCCTGTCTGAAAGGGGGCCGATAGCAACACTAACACTTACAAGGACTCTATCCTCGTGCGCAGCGGAATCGATTTTGATGACCCTGTCACAAAGTACCTCCCATCTTTGGCGAACAAAACGTCTTTGATCCCCTGGGAGAATATCACTCTTGGTGCGATAGCAGGGCAGGTTGCTGGCTTGGTCCCAAACTGTAGGTTCCGCGCTGCCCATTCGCTATTATCTTCCCCATGAGGAAGACAGCTGACCGGATGACGCAGATGGATTCTCGGTCCGTACCCTAAGCCCCGTCTTTATAGCATAGCCTAACAGAAACAGGAGTTCTACTATCTCAAGGAGTACTTCGAATATCTTGGTTTCCCGCACATTGACAATAGCAGCTACCCCGAATGTGGTGTGACTGGATTTGGCACTGGCAGCGGGTGTAACAAAGAGCGTATGTTCTCTGCCCCTTGAACATCACCATCTATTGCCCCTCCTAACAACAGCACAGAGTTCCTCCAGGGCATGCTTACCTCCAGTCCTGTCGCCCCACCCCAAGGGCGATCAGTCTACTCCAACATCGCCTTCACTTTGCTCATGTACGCCGTCGAAGTCCACACCGGGAAGAACTTCACTCAGCTCATGCGCGAGTTCTCCGTCGCCCTCAAAATGCCCTCAACCAGACCAAGTCCCGGTGCTGACTCACTTGCCGTCATCCCATCCACTCCCAACAACTGGGGCTCAGACTACGGCGACGGTGTCGCCGGCGGCGGTATGGTCTCAACCGTTGCCGACCTCTCAAGCTTCATGCACGCCATCCTGTCTCGATTCCCCGAGTTCGGGACCGAGACCGAAATCCGGTATGCTCACCCCAGCCTTCACCCCTACTTGAGCCCCCCTCCACTAACCCCTGACCCCAGTGCCTGGTTAAAACCCCACACCTTCATCGGCGCCACCGGCTACCAAGGCTCGCCCTGGGAGA
>Ga0247758_1001689_pt1 | contig 15023 bp, 19 predicted proteins | sample UWRJL156409C4_FD_180950 | JGI IMG/M metagenome (GOLD analysis project Ga0247758, IMG submission 180950) | Plant litter microbial communities from Arlington Agricultural Research Station in Wisconsin, United States - UWRJ-L156-409C-4 | ecosystem: Environmental > Terrestrial > Plant litter >...
GGTGGGGTTGATTTATACGGTGTGGTGAGGATTTGGGGGGTGGGGTTGGTGGAGGGAGGGGGGGACGGTGAGTTCGTTTTCTTATTTTAGTTGGTTTTGCTTTGGGCGGGGTTGGAAGATTTGAGCTGATGATTGACTTCCAGGGCGAAGTCTAGGCGATGACCCGTGGTGGGTTGTCATTGCGGCGGCAAATTATGTGTTTGGGCGGTGGTATCGGGTGAGCCCGCCCGTGACGATCATTGCTGGGGCTTTGATGGGATTGGGCCGATATTACGCGGTCTCTGCCTGATGCATCGAGGTTCTGGTTTGTATGGCCGAGGTTGCTGTCGTTGTTGCGGTCTGGAAGAGGTAACATGAATGTGTTTGGAGAGTAAGTGCTGCGTGTCAACACGCGTCATCATCGGAAACTCTCTTTCCAGAGAAAAGGGAATGCATTTTGCAGGTGTTTCATCATTGCATCGGTTCTGGGAGCGCTAGGTTGAAGAACGCTAAAGTCACCAAAGGTAGCACATAAAACTTCGAATCCCTGCTGGAAGTTTCCTAGACCACTTCTCTACATATCCACACGGGCATCTTTGTAGGTTGTCTCCTCAACCACAGAAAGTATACGAACTGACAGCATTGCTGCCCCCATTCTGGTTCGTAGCCCTGAAACAGATTCCAACCGAGATCACCTCAGCGCAAGAGGTAGACGGCGTAACACATGCATGTCGGTTATATGCCGTGAGACGCTGGAAATCACCCCCACGCGAAGTGATTCGATAGGACTGGAATCCTTTGGTCAGGGCGCACGTGTTGTCCCAGACATTGCGGGAGTCGACGAGGTCGCTGCACCCTTCGTCGCTGAACATGTCGACGATGACAGCGTTTATGAGGCAGGCGGATGCCATGAGATTGAGCGAGACTTTTCTGAGTAACATTCTGTAGATTGTCAGAACGCTAGTCGTGTCATGCTTCGCCTCTGGGGAGTTGACCATACCCACTTGAATTAAATTGGTCCGATTTTGATCTGGGGTAGAGTGTTCGGGTTGAGAGTAGTACGATACCGACGCAAATGAATGCTCTCGGCTCGGGAGGATGGGGGGGTGTCTTATATAAGATACCTGTCGTGTCTGCCCGGTTTCGGCTCGTCATGTGTAACCGTGGTCAAATTGGCATGTCCCCCCCCAATCACACATATCTCCAGCCTCCTTCCTGCTCCCAATAATGTCACGCAGCAGCTCATCCGCTGGCTCATCAGACGAGCGGTCATCATACGAAATACATGTCGGGATCGTACTGTGACAGGTCCTTGAGCTTAGTGACAAGGTCGTATGTCAGCCGGAGCTTCGTCAGCTCGTCGCCGTTCTTCCGAAGCAGTTCTTCGATCGCATCGAGGAGCGGACACATCGTGTCGCTGAAGTCGTCCGAGGTGACAGAACCGCGCTTGAATTTTTCGCCGTACGAGTCGATTTTGTCTACAAGACGGGAGTGGGCCTTTTTCATGTTCTTTCTGATAGCTTTGGCGAGCACGGATTGGCCCCGCTCACCTTGCTGCAGGAGAGCCTTGATCGTGGGTGGCGCGCCTGCCTTGGATTGGTAAGGGATGGTGTTAGGTAAAGGATGTATGATTTCCGTCGCTTACTCAGGTAGTTTGTGTCTGTCTTGACGATGTGGTCCACGACCATGGCCTGTTCGGCCTTGAACATGTCGATTATCTCCAATGCGCCCTCGACCGTCGTGGGCGGCGACATCTCAGCCGCGAGTCGTCTTGTTTTCTTGGCCGTTGGAACGGCACGCTAGCTTGGGAGATTGTGTTTTTGTTGCTGCATTGCGAGTTGTTTGCTCCTCAGCTGCGGTGAGTTCCTTGTGGGGTCGTTGTCAAACCTTCGGGGTCTTCACCTCCTAGTTGACCGGGGGCTGAATTTTGCTCTGTCAAATCCCGGAATAATCCGTATTTCCAGCCGAGACCACATCATCCCTACGAAATGAAGGCTCACCCTCTGAACCGATCTGCTCGGTTACACAGTGGCTTGCAGCCCGAAAAGGAAAAATGGAACTGTACCATTGAACAACTTTAGCCCTTTAGGTCATCGAAGCCATTCGGACTCGCATCAAAACACTCCACCTACAACTGAGGTAGGTACGCAACTAGACTTCAGAGCCAGTTAAGCAACACGATTGGTTCTAGCGCCTTCGGGCCCGAGATCTTAACACAGGGGATATTCACAACAGCAGGGATCAATCTTACAACTTAAGCGATAAATTAGTGTTGGTGCCGCATAATTCAGCTATTGTGAGTTGTGGTACTCAGTCGCTGAAGGTACGCAGGTGTTCCAAAGCTTAGACTGCGGCCCAGTAAGTCCAAGTCCGTTCCAAGTGATAAAAAGTCATGAAATAAATGACTGTCTCTTGGTTTAGACTCTACTCTCTGGTAGATGCAACGTGTCCTAGGATGATGTGCCAGAATCATTATTACTCATTTTACTGGCTCTGGATATGTGAGAGAAAGATTTTCTAGTTATCGACCTTATTCTGTTTTATCGGAAACTAGAGGAGAAGATCTCCGCTTTTCCCACAAATTCCTAGCTTCGCCCATAAGCTGCCGCGCTTTTCCCTTCAAGTTCTGTGTGCGAACCTCCCAGTCCGTCGCAAAAGCGTCAATCCCTTCCCCCATGTCCGTGTAGCTTCCGGATTTCTGTCGGCGAATCCCGCGACGGCTATGCCGCTCTTCATAGAGGATGTAGCCACAGAATAGTCCAAAACCGTACTCCATCTCTTCAATGCTTGCGCTAGATTTCACGTCAATGCGGCCGCTGCCCCTCTTCCGTTGCCACATGCGTTCCCCATCCATAATTCGCCGTAACCGCTTCCAGCAACCCCGTGCCCAGAAACAATCTCCGGATAGATGCTCCCAATCGAACATTTGGGGCGTGGCAAGAGGCAGTCGGCACAAATTTAGATCTGATGGCGGATACCAACCGTCCCACCGATATGGCAGCTCCTTCGACACGAGCGTAGAAAGAAAAGTATGGGAAACATATAAGCTCCTACACTCGTCCAGCCAGGTACATCCTCTTCCGCCCGGCACCGGAAGCAGCGAACTAGCGTGGTATCGATGTCTTTTCTCGACTCGCTCCAACATTTCAATCAAAGGGTCCACGCGAAAAGGAATAGACTCTCTTAGACCCTTGCTGATATTGGGAGATGTTAGTATGACCTGTTTCCACTGCAGCAAGTTTTTAAGCAGTGGTAAGTTGGTCGCCCGGGGTCGAGAGATCTCCCATGCGTAACTCGTGGGTTCGCTTTTAGGTGCGTTCTTTGCGTTGTTTTTGTCGATTGCCATAGGATGTTGCTCCGAGGTGTAGCGTGAGGTGTCTTTGATCGAGGGTGTCTTTCGTATTGAGGCCTGTCCCAGCAAACTTGCTGGCCTCCTTGCCATGATTGAAGGCTCGGCGCTGATTCGCGGCACTGAGAGCAGGGTTGCAGTCTCAGCGCTGCCCATGAACCGAAGGTTGTCCTCGGGCGGGCGTCCGGCTTTTGCGTACCTTCCGGTGTACAGCTTGGCGGTCTCAGAGTATTCGGTGTAGTTCTTGATATAGTTCTCAGCAATCTCCGGCACCAGTGGATCTTCGACGTTTGGGCTTGATAGCAGGCCGCATATAGCCACAAGGAGCGCGCCAAGCGAATAATGGTTCGCCCGCAGCTCAGAAAACCAGGGGGCGCTCTGGTCCTCCTGGGTCCACATGTGAGCACTCATATCAGCGTTGGTCCACCAGGAGGCATAATCCGCGCAGAGATTTCCGGTACAGTCAATGTTGGGATGGTAGATCCGTGTCTGGAACCGAAGGAGTGGTGGTTTTTGGAGAACGAGCTGGACTGTGATCCAGAAAATCCCCCCCTCGTAGGGCGTTCCGGGCGGCCCTTCGACACTTGCAAGAAGGCGGTCCAGGCGATCTTGGACCGGCGCAGCACTGATAAACGGAACATTCGCTCGGCGGATGCTTCTGACCTCAGTGAACATTCGTTGCGCGAGCGACATGCCGCCATCCGCGTGAACCAATAGTTTGGCAGAATTAGCTACCCAGACTTTCTCGTCCGCCTCCTTGTAAGTTGCTAGCTGTTGTCCATATGCGTTGTCGCTGGCTGGTTCGAACTCGTTCGTGTTTTCTTGCCTGGCGTGTTTGCCGAGTAGGGCAGCAATCCAGCGCTGGTTCTGAGGCACGTGGGACTCCTCGACAATTTCGAGCCCTTGAATCACTGGTCGAGTGTTGATCGTCCCCGTCCGAGTCCTGATAGACGACGTTGACAGTTCAGGCGCCCTGCTGGGGGCCGTGTGGTATGTCTGTGACCCAGAAGTGATGAAGGAGATTTGCTGGCTTGCTCGATCAGACACAAGCTGCAGGACAGCTGAGGATGCGACCGAAGAAATGCTCTGTAATAGTCGAAGGCTCTGTGTGTCTGAGATGGATTCGATCTCTTCGATCAGACGAGCCCTTTGCTTCTCAAGAACACCGAGAGTGCTGGTGACACTTTCGAGGCCATCGATGAGACTCTTGATGCTCGTTACCAGATCTCTGAACTTGGCGTGATCGTGAATCGCCCAGCGTGTGACCTGTAGCGTTGACTTTTCCTTTTGGTTCTGGCCCATCCTCGACCTGAGCTTTCTGAACGACTCTCGAAACACAACCATGCCGAGCGAGGTTGAATCAGAGAGAACAAGAATGCCGTCTTCGGTAGTTTCGGACAAATCATATCTGCCGGTGACCACATCGGCCTTGGTGAGGAGATTTTGCAAGTGAAGGAGAGCGTTTGTGACAGCCCTTTGAACCTGAGGTCTTCGGTCCAATGTGCGGTTTAGTGGAGGCTTCCTGCCGTCTTCGCCGGGTACAAACCCAAGCGACTCGCCCCACAAACCCAGTCGAACTTGTTGGAGTGACAACTGTGGAAATTGTTAGTGAGTCGAACCTATGCTAACTTGGACTCTTTCCCGCAGGTTGAACTACTTACCTCCGTGCACAACAAATCGAAACTCTCCCCGAAGTCTCGTGCCCGCACGACGATGTCGAAATTGTCAATGCACGACTTGAACAGCCCCGCGATACCGAGCACTCCAAGGGCGAGTCCTGCGATCTCTGCCATTGGGCCAAAGGGAAAGAACGTCAAGAACGGGTGGGCGCGCGGAACTGGTGTAGAACAAGCAGGAATCGAAACAAAACACGACGATGATAAAAAACGATTAGGCTCACAGACAAAACGCGTGCGGGGGCGGAGCCAGCAATGCCACCGCCGTCTGGCCGGCCACAACGCAGCTCGGCAGGGGTGATGTAGAAGGAGGGTCAAAACGACTGCTGACTGGGCAATACTGTTGAGAAGGCCCAACGAATGTGTGCTTCAAGTGGTTTTCGTTTTACCCCCCAGGCAGCAATCGGCACCTTCCCCCACTGCACTGCCAGTGGCGGCAAGAGAAATAATTTCGGGCAGCCACGGCAGGCAGGTGCGAGGGACGGCGTCCTGGGCGACGTCATCGCCTGCCGAGTTCGCGGCGTTCATGCTCGCTGATAATGACCCCGCTTCCCAATTACGCGCTGAACGGCTTGTATTGGTCAGAGGTTGCCAGCTTCTGAAGCTCCTCCCCTGCAACCACAACCGCTGTATTCCCCGATCGATTCGTCAACAAATACCATCCGCCTCCTCGAAATCCAGAGATGCCAAGACGGCGGTATCGAAGGATCCTTGACACACTGTGCTCTCTCTAACCCCACCCCGAATTACATCGCTCTGTCGTACGCCTGGGGCGACGCCGAGAGCCCCCGGGAGACATCCGAATCAACGGCGTCACAGTCCAGATCCGCGAGAACTTGCGGCACGCCCTGGACTCGATTATTTCTGTCCGCGATGCAGTCAACGACGGACCAGCACGTCTGTGGATCGACTCGATTTGCATCGACCAAAGCAACACAGCCGAAAAGAACCACCAGGTTCAGCAAATGTCGAACATATACTCAACCGCTACCACTGTCGTATCCTGGCTTGGGCTCCACACACCCGAAAGCGCGATATTCTTTCAATGGGGGATGCAGCAAAGTTCTGTCCGGAGGGGCGAGAACTGGCGACACACGCTTAGCCTGGGGCCCACGCTCAGCCTGAGGCCCACGCTTAGTAAAGCCGTAGAAGAGCTTCTCTCGCGCAACTATTGGAAGAGGCTCTGGATAGTGCAAGAGGTGCTGCTCGCGCTGGACCACCAAATTATGTTTCAACCGCTGGATTACTGCACCTGGGGGTGTTCCGCTGCATGGTCCACCCGGCGAGTTCCAATGGTTTGATAAGACGGTGGAACCTCCGGGGTACCGTTTGTTACACGAGAAATGCAGCGGCTATGGGGACATCTACGATTTCCAATCCCTATACCGGCTCTTTTGTGCCTTTCACCGCCAGGAGTGTATAAACCCCCTTAACAAGATCTTTAGGCTACTGGGCATCATCACCTCCTATAGAAGAGAGAGCCCCATCGCAGTAGACTATAGTAAAACACCTGAGCAGCTGTGCTTCGACGTGCTAGATGCTGTCCGGAGCGATTTGCGTCACGAATCGCCTTCCGATGCCGGTTAGTTCGCGTTTTCGCTTTTGAAAGCTCTTCAACTCTACGAGGATGATTCCGATGAATCTGGAACCGGCTCGAAGAGCTCCATCACAGAAAGGGTGGATGGGTATCTAGAGAATCTGGGAAAAGACAGACCCCCGACGTGGGATGGTGATGGCTGGCAAGATGGGAAGACAGGACGAGCAACTGATACCATCAGCATAAAACGTGGGTATTTATTATGAATTCGGTGATTTCGTACCTTACCCAACTGTGCCGAAAAGGTTGGCTGTGCAGCGGAACATTTGATTCATGTGTCTACGGCTAGCTTGAATTAGATAAACTCAATTCACTGTGTGCCCCTTCGTGCCTCTATAATTTCCCCAGGCTCCGAGCATACCCCGACAATCTGATTTGCTCACTCTAAAGGGTGAAATTGTTAAACAGCGGACTCTCAACGACACTCGCCCCCAAGTCCTCTAAGGACGCCTCCCAACAGGCTAGCAAGTGAGAGGTTATCCGGCATGGATTGAAACACCTTCTGAGAAAATTGTGAGGTCTCTGTGTTTCCATAGGTCTTGAATTACTTATGGCACTAGGTTGAGTCCAAATCCCAGCTGCTTCATCACCCATGCCGCTCAGGCGCTCTGTTCCACCCCCTTAACACACCCCAGACGCTGGTATACAACTCCAGTACAACCTGTCCGTACATAGCAATCGCTGCAACCTGCCCGAATCCCCACTCATCGTCGACATACGAAGTCCCCGCCACATCCTGCTGAACCCATCTCAGCTGGGCTGCCTCCACAAGAAGAGCGATCGAGATCGCCCCCGGCAGGACAACCGCGATGAGCGACGATACCGGGTTCTGCTGTCCGCCGAAGTTCTCCCACAGCTTTAGTATTTTGTTCGGTTGTTGTTGCTGAGGTTCCACAGATGTGTTGCCCAAGACCACGTCCCTCCTCTCCCCATTTTGGCGGTTCCGGGCGATGTTACGACGACGGCCCGAAACGAGCCGCATGAAAACCAACGCTGCCGGCGCCCCCGTGAACAACAGCGTCATCAGCAACCAGGCAACCAGCGCCAGAGTGAGGATTGCCACATCATTCGAAGACTGGGGTGTACCTGAGGGCAAGCACAGGGAGGTGATAGCATCGCTCTCCGCTTGCGTGGGGAGCGTGCTGCTCCCGTCTGTGCTCCCAGAGTCTCTCAGATAACCACTCGCCGCGAGGAAAACGATCATGATGAGCTTAGTGTCCGGGTAGATCGCGAGAATGGTTGACACGAGTACGGTCAACGCCGTCCGGCGGCGCCCCTTTCGTTGGCCTGAGTCTGCAGACTTCCTGGATCGCAAGAGGAGAGTGGGCGCAACCAGGGGGAGGAGTGCCGCTGTGGATATGAGCCACGCTATCTGCATCGTGATGCCGTTGCCGCCCAGCTCCTGCCCGCCTTGGGCAAAGATGATGATGAAACACGCCAGCTGGATGGCGAAGGAGAAGCCGGTGGCGCTCTCATAGAAACTGGCAAAGACGTTGGTGACCGCATCTTCTAGCACTGCTGTCTTGCCCCTCTTTCCGAACCGATCCAGTATCCAGACTGCGAGACCAAGGAGCAGGCCGAGACCGGTCTCGATACAGCACGCCACGAAGACCTACGTGAACGTCAGTCAAAAATCCCTACTGGCAGGCACCCCTCTACACTTCAGGCAACCTACTCCTATGCCGGAGATATCTGGGAATCCGCTCCCATAAACTGCAAGGCAGATCTCAGTGCGGCACTGCTCTAGAACGGTGTTGTTGAAGCCTGTCTCGTTTCGCAAGGTGATAAAGTAGAACTGGTCGCGGACCTCGGCGAAATGAGAACAATTGGCTGCTAAGGGGTCGGCCATGCTTCCGGCCGGTATAGATGCGTTCTGGGGTTAGAGTTTTTTCGAGGGTTGTATGCTATTGTGGGGGCTCGATCTGATAATGCGAGAGGGGTGCAGCATGGAGTGGGCTGTACCGGTAGGTTTTATTGCTGGAAGTCAACGGACAAGCTGCCAGTACAGTTGCATGTGGGCTTTGGTGGATGCAGCGTGTTGGCGCCACACAACATTTTCACCTGCACCATTGGAAAAGCAAGGCGAGACAAATGGCCTATCATGACACTCAAGTGGCAGGTTGCGCCTAATCATGCATGCTTGAGGTATGTCGCTGTATTTGGGATAGCCTCCAGCCCTCGTATTCCTCGGCATTGACAGGATTGGTGGGGCTGCACTTCAACTGCTGGGTGTTATCGCGGTTACACAGAACTGACCTTTTTGGATCAACAGATACCGGACCGACTCCGGAGGCTGGCAATGCCTTCACTTCATTAATTGTTGGCGCTCGCGGTGAGGAAATCACGTAGTGTTTGGGTGGTTTCATGTTGTTCTGCAAATAATGTCGAAACACATCCCTTTCTCTGCTGAGGCAAGCATTTTCCAACGAGGCCTCCCTGTAGGTATTCTTCAAGGGGCATAGTTCAGGTAGCATTTACACCGCAGTGTCATTCTGAATCCACAATAAATCCCTATGTATTCAACGGTTCATCATTTATACCCCAAGCATCCCCGACAATCTGACTTGCTCACTCCAGCATGATGAAATTACAAAACAGCAGGCTCTCAACGACGGTCACCTCCTCCAAGTCCCCCAAGGACGCCTCCCAACAGGCCGCCAACGCCTTGCGTGACACCACCAACAACCGACCCTACGCCACCAAGCAAATCACCCTGACCAATCTTCCCAACGCCATCACCCAGTCCACCAGTGATACCCGTCACAGCACCTCCGACACCTTTCCCCAATCCTCCAACAACACCCCCAACGGGGCCTCCCACGGCATCGCCAACTCCACCAAGCGTGCCACCAACCGTATCACCCTGTACGCAAAAACAATCAGTCAGCATGAATTACACTCCCTCAACCAGCTCCGAATCCTCTCATCCCGCTACACACCACCAAAAGTTAGGTACCCCCGGCCACGACAAAGGGAACAACGTTCCTTATGCTGCAACAGCAACAGCAACTGCAACTGCAACATAAACACCCCCGGGAAAAGGGGCAGGGCACACAACCAAAGACGCCGCACTCCGGAGCAGAAAATCGGAAAAAGACTCACCAATCCTTTGCCTACCCCCCCAACAGTCCTCCCCACTCCCCCCGTGAGACCTCCCACTCCGCCCAGGACATCTCCCCTCCCCAGGGCACCAGTCGTATCTCCTAATGTCCTGCCGACGCCGCCTACTGCTTGACCGGCGATGTTTCCTACTCCCGAGGTGACTCCCCCCACGGTCTGGCCTACTAACCCGTCTGCTCCACCTGCACCACCTCCTCCTGCCCCGGCTTGCTGCTGCCGCTGCTGCTGCCGCAACTGCTTCTGGAGCTGGTACTCCTGATAGTTCTGCAGGTTCTGCTGCTGCTTGGCTGCGGCGTCGCGCTTGGCGTGTTCGGTTGTGGAGACGAGTGCGCCAGGGGCGTATTTCTTTTCTTTCTTGGCGGGCACGGCGGGGGACGGGGCGGGGGCGGGAGCAGGAGCGGGTTGGATGATTGGTGCTGCTGCGGCGGCGGGGGGAGGGGCGGATGCTCGGAGTTTTGTGGTGGGTGTTGTGGTGGCAGGGACGCGTCGTGAGGGAGTTGTTGTCGTGGTAGGGGGTTGAGCTGCGCGGGAAGTGGTCGTCGTGGCTTGGATGCGTGTCGAAGACGGAGTCACAGAGGTGCGGACCTTGGAGACCACGGGGGACGGCGGTGTCGGGAGGATTCCCCGGGCGACGTTGAGCTCGGCGGACTTGCGGACGGCACGCTTGATGTGGGCGGATGCGGTGGCCGGGCGGAAGTTCGGAGCGGGAGAGGAAGACGCGGCGGGTGTTGAGGCGGTTGCGGGGGCGAATCTTTTAGCCGGGGTTACGGCTGCCGCGGGAGCTTTGGGGACCGCTTCGGTCTTCTTGTGGTGGTGGGTGGGTGTGGATTCGTGCTTGGATGGGGACTTTTTAGTCGAGGTGGTTGATGGTTTGGTGGAAGAGGAGACCTTCTTGGTGGCAACGACGGCGACGGCGGCTTTGGTGTGCGTGGTCGAGGAGGCGTGTTTTGTCTCCTTGACGGCTTTGGCGGCCTTTTCGGTCGTCGCTTTGGTCTTGGACGACGAGGAGGGCTTCGCGGTAGAGGACGTGGTCGGCTTGGTCTTGGAGCTGCTGCTCACTTTGGGCTTGGACGAAGACACTGTGTGGAAGAGAGTTAGTTGGGCCAGTGCAGTGGAAAAGGGGTAAGCGACTAACACGGCACAGCATCGTGCTTCTTTGCGGAAGTGGGAGTCGGCATGTTGGCGGCGTGTTGTTGTTCAATGGTATCCTTGTCAAAAGGAGATTCGACTATATGGGAAAGGAACTAAAGTGAAATGGAATATTAAGAAGGAAGAGTGGTACTGGAACCTGCAAGCTGGGTCAAATCCAGGTTCGTCTGATATAGGGCGAATCCGTCCGCGCGGTCCATGACGTCAATACACTGACCCCGCTTTCAGTCTCGAGTCTTGTGAAACGATCGCTGATGTAGGGATATGGCGGCCAGGAAAGGGGTGGGAGGCGATTTGCGAGTTGGTTGCATTGATTCGCTGACGTTGCGGTCCGAAAGTGCGGGGGGCATCCATCACAACAAATCGCCACAGCAATGCACCCAGTGGAGCTGCAGGGATCGGACCCGCAACATCATGAATCGGAGGACTGATGGAACACGGGAGGCAACAATCCATGATAAGTGACGATAGGGTACGTAGGTAAAAAATGAGCTGTGATTTCGGCCCGACGTAGCTCGTTTCCAACCGACCTTCAACTCATCAACCATTTCTACCGTGACAGTTCACGGTCAACGAACTGCATCTTCTCGTTAACGGCCAGATCTCCGCCACTTGTGTTTTATGTCCACAGAAAATAAACACTATGTTCCATCCACCATCGCCGTCATCTTCGCCAACCAAACTTGAAATAATCACATTCACCATCCCCACCAACTGCACCATGTCATCTGAAATCTTCCTCTTATCTTGTGCATACCTTGTAAACATACGTGCGTCCCCCCAATGCTTCCCATCCAGGAAACTACCCAATATTCCCCGCCTGGTAGTGGTACTTGCTCGCAATGGCACCATACTGGTCAAAACGAACTGGCTCATACCGACCCGGATTCTCGGCATCCACAAAGCGCGGCAGCGTAGCGACCGTGTGCGACGGCACAGGGCCGGTAAAGAAGGGGATTGTGCGTCGACCAGGGACGCCCTTCTCTCCGACCACGCCAGGAAGGACTACCCGATGCACAGCCGACTTGAAGTAATCGTTGGTAAACCGCCCGAGCATGTCGCCAATGTTGACCACCAGCGTGCCCTCTTCTGGCTCGGCGTGTAGAAACTCCCCCGTCTGCGGATCAAGTAGCTCCAGCCCGCCCGTTTCGTCTTGGAACAGCATCGTAAACGTACTATCACGAAGTCAGCCATATGCAATATCACATCCCTCACAAGTAGGTACTGTAATACGTACCCCCAATCATTATGCGCCGCCAGCCTCCTTCCCTCCTCCTCCCCCTCCTCACTCTGCACCCTCCCCCCCTCCACAGCCGGATAATGCATAAACCTCAACTGACTATGCCTCCTCGACGCCAACTCCATCAGCGCCTTCTTCTCCCCCTCATCCAGCCCCAACCCCACCGCAATCGCAGTCAAAACCACCTCCGCCACACCCGCCATCCTCTCATAAAGCCCGTTCGCATACGCCCTGAACCCCGGCAGCGTCTCCTCCGGCAGCCAGATATTCTCCTGCTGATCATCCTCCTCGCTTCCAGTCTCATAGCTCTCTTTGAGTTCGCCGTCGGGGATCCTCCCGGAGTAGCCGCGGTGCGGGAAGGGCCCCGGCGGGTGCGGCGCTTGCATCTTGGAGGCGTGCGGGAGGGAGAAGAGGCGTTGGTTCCAGGTGAATGCGGAGGAGACTTCAGAGGGGGAGAGGCCGTGGTTGGTGATTTTGGTGAAGCCGTAGCGGTGAAGGGCGGTGACGAGGGCGGTGGAGGCGAGGAGGCGGGAGGCGGGGGAGTGGGATGAGGGGGAGGTGAAGGGGGCGAGGTTGATGGTGGGGATTTGGGAGGACATTTTGAGCGCAGCTAGTGTGTTTGTAAACTTCGACTTCAAACGTGGAGATGAGAGTCGACGTGGTGTGGCTGGCGCCCACCGTAGGTATTTATGAGTGACGCGCTTCGGTTGAAATTGTGAGTGCGGGGTGGTGATGCGAGTGCGGTGTAGCGTTGGGTTTCTACAGGCCGAGATACGACTTGTGGAACCACAAAAATGCTCGCTTCATCTGCAGTCGCATTGTAGGAGCTGCTGTCTGTCCCTTGGGTCCATTTTCCGAGCAGGCTCACTGATTTGCTGCTTCGGATTTCCCTTTGATGGAACCTTAGGTAAGATTTCTGCACCGAAACTCGTCTCGTACACCTAGGCTACTTTGTGCGTTGCAACACAATGCCCAAGTTCAACGATAACAGTGATATCCCTCATGTCTCCTTTCATTCAAAATCTCAATGCTCAACGTCGACACTCTATTCTCGGGTCTCTTTTTCACTCAAAACCTCAATCCTCTCAAATCCAAGCTCCACCAACCAATATCCCCTCTTTACCGCGTATCCTCATATCCCCTGTCTCCGCTCTTACACTACTATCGAGACAGCTATTTTTTCAATATAACTACAATAAATCAGCCTGACTACCCAACAACAACGGCACTCTCAATCCCCTGCTCCGTAACCCACTCCCCCGTGGTCCCATTCTTGACAAAACAATACGCATTATTCGTGCCCTGCAACCCATGCAGACCCACGTCCCAATTCCAGCTAACACTCACACACTTGCCGCGATAACTTGACGGAAACAGATTCATCTGCGCGTACAGCGCCAGCAGTCCTCCATGCAGCGGACCGGCCAGCGTCCCATCTCGGGGTTTTTGGCGAAGCCGTCGCAGCGTAGAGAGAAGGTAATGTTGGTGCCGGGGACGGTGTAGTTTGGTAGTGTGTAATTAGTGGAAGGGGAGGCGGCCTGCAGGCAAGCCAAGATGGTGGTGCCGTAGGCTAGACTTTGGTTGAATATGGTTGACTCAGACACGTAGAAGCAGACGTTAGATGAGTCGGCGTTGGTGGCCTTGATGGTCGAGTTCAATTTGGGAGTGAACGTGGGGGGTTGAGGAGGTTGTGAGGTTGGAGGCCGGTAGTGATTTGCAGAATTCAGCTCAGGTGGTGTTTTCGAGTTGTTTGCCATGTTCATTTTTTAGCGCAATAAAATCCCCATCGCGATGAGGGCGAGAACGAGGAGGAAGTTTGTGATGGCGAGAGCGAAGACGGGCCGTTGCATTCCAAGGATTCGCTTCCGCGGTGTTTCCGACTTGTCGCTTTCGTCCGTCGTCATCGTCGTCGTTATCTCACGGGGCGGCTGGGCTCGCCGACTCGGACACTCCTCGCCCTCCTCAACCATTGCCTTCAAGTACTCTAGGGATGCTTCATTCCCGTCTGCGATAAACTAAAGGCCATCGGATCCTGGATCTGCAACGAACTAAGGACCATCGGGCTGCCCACCACACACCACGTGCTGCAGTCCTTCCCATTCCATGGCCTCTGGCTAGTATTAAGGTGGAGCCTAAGTGACCTGCTATCTGGTGGAGTCCAGGGGGTTTTCTTCTTTTATTACTCATCAACTCACCCAGAACTGCTGCCTCCTGAATGCAAGCCCTCTAGTAGCACAGCGTCGGGATCCTGAGAGCTGAGGGCTCATGGGTAACACGATGCCAGTTTGAAACAGGGGCTGCGGTAAAGAGGTCAATAAGTGGAAATTGGTTCCTGGCCCCAAGTTCAGACAGCGTTGTACAAGACAGCTATTTGGTACGGGAGACAGGTGATCGGCAACAATGCACTGGTTTGTGCTCAAGGGAGCGAGGAATCGCGCTCACTCGAATGGATCGGTGACAGAAAGGGAGAGTCATCCATCAGGGTTACCAATGAGGTGACGGAATCGAGGGGAGTTTTATTGTCGCCAGGGTTGTGGCTAACAAGGAAAGATCAGGCTGGCACACTTACCAAAGAAAGAAGAATTAACTCTGACCAGGAGCTGCTGTCTGTCTCTCGGGTTTGTTTCCAAAAGGAATGGATGATTTGCTACTTCGGATTTTCCCTCAACTAGCTTCAGCATGTTGGGCAACAGTCACTTCTCCAGTGGATTGCCGGGGAATCGGATCCGCAACATCATCCATCAACACAAATTCCCATGTTTATCCCCCCTAATATCTAAGAACCCTACCTATTAACACCCACTCTCCGGGACCCTAACCAAAGAAAACCTCAACCCCCTAGCCCCCTCCCCCTCATCCTTCTCCAACCTGACCTCCACCCCACTCGCAAACGCAGTCATCTCCTCCAGACTT
>Ga0247758_1001692_pt1 | contig 14960 bp, 9 predicted proteins | sample UWRJL156409C4_FD_180950 | JGI IMG/M metagenome (GOLD analysis project Ga0247758, IMG submission 180950) | Plant litter microbial communities from Arlington Agricultural Research Station in Wisconsin, United States - UWRJ-L156-409C-4 | ecosystem: Environmental > Terrestrial > Plant litter >...
CCGCTCTTGGCAGGTGCCGCCGCCCCTGCCCCTGCCCCTGTTGCAGCCGCACCCGCCGCGCGCGGCGGTGGCGCGCTGTTCGGTGCGCCCAATCAAGCGGCGCAAGTATCGCGTCCCGCGGCCACCGCGCACGCGGCTCAGCCCAACACTCACGATCTATTCGGCAGCCTAGATACCGCCGGCTCCGAGCAGGATTTCGCAAACAACGCGCCGAGCGTGCCGCAAGCGGGCACGGGCGCCTACGACGACGGTAAGCTCACCGGCGCGCGCAACGAGAACTCCGTATTGTTCTCGCTCGATGCATTGAAAGCAGGCTTCTCGCCCAGCGCGCCGAGCGCGGCGAAACCCGCCGCCAAAGTGCCCGCCAAAGGTGCCCCCGGCGCGGCGCGTCCGCAGCAGCCTTCGAATCCGGATGATCCGTTCGGCATGAGCGCGGCCGCCGGCCTAATGGGCGGCAGCGGTGCTCTTTTCGGCGCGGACAACCAAGCGCTGATGACGGCGCCCGCGCCACCCCCGCCACCCGTCGTGCCCGTGCCGGCCCCATACGTCGCGGGTGCAATGCCCGCGGCGTACGTGCCGAAGAGCAACAAGCTCGTGTACATCGTCGGCGGCGTCGGCGCGGTGGTGATCATCGGGCTCGTGATCGCGCTGCTCTCGGGCAAGAAGAGCGACACCAGTGCGGCAACCGATGGCTCGGCAGCGCCCAGCGCCAGCTCGGCCCCCGCCGCCGTGGCCGAGAAGCCCGCCGAAGAACCCAAGAAAGAAGAGCCGCCCAAATCCGCCGAGACCGCGAGCGCGGCGGCGAGCGCCAGCGCCGCGCCGAGCGCCAGCGCCGCCACGACTACCAAGCCCATTGCGCAATCGGGCACCGGCACGGCCGTGAAGAAACCCAAAGAGGACGCTCCGCCCCCCGCGGATGCTCAGCCCTTCAGCAAAGCCTCGGCGATCTCCGCGCTCGGCGCCGCCGCGTCTTCGGCTGGCAGTTGCAAGAAGCCCGGTGGTCCCACGGGCCCTGGCAAAGCGACGGTCACCTTCGCGCCCAGCGGGCGAGTCACGACCGCGACCGTCGCGGGCGGTTCGTACGCGGGCACGGGCGTGGGCGGCTGTGTCGCCTCCGTTTTCCGCCGCGCGCACGTTCCTCCGTTCAGCGGCTCTGCGGTCACGGTCTCCAAGAGCTTTCAGATCAACTGACGCGCTCACAGAGCTCGCCATCTCGGCGAGCTCTGGCGGGTGAAGGCGCGACTGGCGTCGTACGCTCAGCTGCTATGCTGAGCCGTCGATGATCCGCCTGGAGCAGCTCAATAAGTCGTATCGCGGTGGCGAGACGGCGCTGCACGTGCTGCGTGACGTCGATCTGCGGGTCGAACGCGGCGAGCTGGTCTCGATCATGGGCTCGTCCGGTTCCGGCAAGAGCACCTTGCTCAACATCTTGGGCATCCTCGACGACTACGACTCGGGCGCGTACTACCTGGGTGATCGCCTGGTGCGTGCCCTCTCCGAGCGCGAAGCGGCCGGCTACCGGAACCGCTTCATCGGCTTCGTTTTTCAGTCTTTCAATCTGCTCGGCTTCAAGACGGCCCAAGAAAACGTGGCTTTGCCGCTGTACTATCAAGGGGTATCGCGTCGTACCCGCAATCGGATTGCGCTCGAGTACCTGGATCGGGTCGGGCTCCTTTCGCGCGCCAATCACTTGCCGAGCGAACTCTCCGGTGGTGAGCGGCAGCGCGTTGCGGTGGCGCGCGCGCTGATCACCAAGCCGGAGTTGATCTTGGCAGACGAACCGACCGGCGCGCTCGACACGACCACGTCCTATCAATTGATGGATCTCTTCCGTGCCGTGAATCAGACGGGGATGACGGTAGTGATCGTCACCCACGAGCACGACATCGCCGAGCGCACCGACCGCGTGATCCGCATGAAAGACGGCAAGGTGGCGTAGGTGGTGCTGCCCGGGGCCGACGCGCTGCAAGAGATCTTCGCGACGCTCTCGCGCAATCGCCTGCGTACCGCGCTGACCGCGCTCAGTGTGGCCTGGGGCATGTTGATGTTGGTCGTGCTGCTCGGCGCCGGCCGCGGCTTGGAGAAAGGCGCGGCCTACGAGTTCAGGGACGACGCGGTGAACTCGCTCTGGCTCTATTCCGGCAAGACCTCGCGCCCTTTCGCGGGCCGCGGCCCCGGTCGAGACGTCAAGCTGACGAACGACGACTATCAGGCGCTGGCCCGCAATTTCCCGAGCATCGAGCACATTTCCGGGCGTTTTTACCTATATGGGGAGTTCACGGTCAGCTACGGCGGCAAGCACGGCGCCTTCGACATACGCGGAACGCACCCGGGGCACCAATACCTGGAAAAGACGATCATCCGCGATGGTCGCTTTCTGAACGACGCTGACATCGAGCAACGGCGCAAGGTGTGTGTGATTGGCACGAAGGTGGCAAGCTTCTTGTTCGGCGACAAACCTGCGCTGGGCGAGTACCTGAACATTCGCGGCTTGTCGTACGAGGTGGTCGGTGTGTTCGAGGACGTCGGAGGCGAGGCAGAGCTGAAGAAAATCTACGTGCCCATCACGACCGCTCAGCTCTTGTACAGCCAGCCCGGCCGCGTGCATCAAATCATGTTCACGATCGGCGACAGCAACTTGGCGGACAGCCAGCGCCTCGCCGAGCGCGTGTCGCGCTTCGTTGCTGCGCGGCACGGCATTTCGCCCGACGACCGGCAGGCGCTTCGGGTGCAAAATAACATCGAGCAGTTCGAACGCGTGAACAGCGTGTTCGTCTGGTTGAAGGCCTTCGTGTGGATCGTGGGTATCGGCACCTTGCTGGCCGGGATCGTCGGCGTGAGCAACATCATGCTGATCTCCGTCAAGGAGCGAACACGCGAAATCGGCATCCGAAAAGCCCTCGGAGCGACCCCTTGGTCGATCATTTCATTGGTCGTCGGTGAAGCCGTGATCGTGACTTCGGTAGCGGGCTACGTCGGTATGCTCTTCGGGATCGGGCTGATCGAGCTCGCCGCGCGCTACTTGAAAGACGTGCCGTACCTGCGCGAGCCGGACGTGGATCTGTCGATCGCACTCCTGGCCAGTGCATTATTGGTGTTTTGCGGGGCTTTGGCCGGCTTCTTTCCTGCGCGACACGCCGCCCAGATCAGCCCGACAGAGGCGCTCCGTGCTTGATTGGGACAGCTGGCAAGAGGTCTGGGCGACACTGCGCAGCAACAAGCTGCGGGCGCTGTTGACCGCGCTCGGGGTGTTCTGGGGAGTGTTCATGCTGATCTTGATGCTGGGCATCGGCAACGGCTTGGAGCGCGGCGTGATCCGCAACCTGAGCGGGCTGACCAACTACAGCATTTACGTCTGGCCGCAGCGCACCTCGTTACCGTTCCAAGGCCTACAACCGGGCCGCTACGTGCGCCTGAACGACGCTGACATCGCCGCTGTGGCTCGCACGCCCGGTGTGGAACACGTGGCTCCGCGCCTGCAGCTCGGCAACTGGCGCGGCCCGCAGATTGTCAGCCATGGCGCCACGAAAGCGGCGTTCACAGTGATGGGCGACAGCCCAGAGTTCGCGTTCGTCGAGCCGCTCAGCTTGAGCTACGGTCGCTTCATCAATCCGCGCGACATGGCCGAAGAGCGCAAAGTGGTGGTGCTCGGCCAAGAGGCGCACAAAACCTTGTTCGGCAGCGCGGATCCGATCGGCAAATACGTACAGATCAAGCGCGTATACTTTCAAGTGGTGGGCGTGGTGGGCACGCAAAAGAGCGGCGACGACGCAGACAAGATTTTATCCAGCGTTTATGTGCCTTTTTCGACGTTCCAGACCGCCTTCAATCAAAAAGACCGAGTGGGTTGGTTCGCGCTCACCGCACGCCGTGATCAGCCGGCGGCCCAGGTGGAGGGCAGCGTGCGTGAGGCGATCGTGAAGGGGCATCGCATCGACCCCCGTGACGCCGAGGCGATCGGTTCTTTCAACGCGGCTCAGAAGTTCGAACAGCTTCAGGGACTATTTCGGGGCATTCGTCGGTTCGTGTGGTTCGTGGGTACGCTCACGCTCTTCGCGGGCATGTTGGGCGTAAGCAATATTTTGCTGATCATCGTCAAAGAACGCACGAAAGAGATTGGCGTCCGAAAGGCCCTCGGCGCCACGCCCCGTTCAATCATTTCCCTGATCGTCGCCGAAGGTCTGTTGCTGACGACCCTTTCCGGGTACTGCGGAGTGGTGGCAGGTGTAGTCGGCTTGGAAGCAGTGGGGCACGCGGTCAGCCGGGTCCACAACGCGCCGCTCAGTCAGCCCGAGGTCGGCTTGTCGGTCGCGCTCACCGCGGTCCTGGTCTTGGTCGTCGCGGGCATCGCGGCGGCGGTCGTGCCCGCGCGGCTCGCGGCCCGCGTCCACCCCGTCGAAGCGCTGAGAGCCGAATGATTCGTCGCGCCGTACCCGTTCTGATCAGCGTCTCGGTGTTCGTCGCGTTCGTGGCCACTTTGGTATTCCTGTATCGGAAATCCGAGGCGCGGCCGATCGTCTATCAAACCGTGCTGCCGACGATGGCAGACATCGTGAAGAAGACCGTCGCCCCCGGCGCCCTCGTGCCGCGCCGAGAGGTCACCATCAAACCGCGCGTTTCGGGCGTGATCGAGAAGCTCTTGATCGAGCCAGGGCAGAACCTGAAGCAAGGCGCGCTCGTGGCCAAGGTCCGCATCATGCCCAACATGGTGCAGGTGGATGCCGCCGAGGCCAAGGTGCGCGGCGCGCAAATCAGCTTCGAGAGTGCCAAGGCGGAGGCCGAGCGCTTTCGACAGCTGTTCGCGCAGAACCTGATCTCCCAGACCGAGTTCAATCAGTATCAACTCGCCGCGCAGCTGCGCAAGACCGAGCTAGACGCCGCTGAGAGCAATCGCGATCTGCTGATTCAAGGCAGTTCGAAGAAGTCCACGCGCGTCTCCAACGTCGTGATCTCGACCGTCGAAGGCATGGTCTTGGACGTACCGATCAAGGTCGGTACCTCGGTGATAGAAGCCAACAACTTCAACGAAGGCACGACGATCGCGTCCGTCGCCGACATGAGCGACATGATCTTCCAGGGCCGCGTCGACGAGTCCGAGGTCGGCAAGATCCGCGTCGGTATGCCGGTGGCGATCGCCGTAGGAGCCTTGGGCAGCGAGCGCTTCGAGGGCAATCTGGAGTACATTGCGCCGAAAGGCGTCGAGAAAGACGGGACCATCGAGTTCGAAGTAAAAGCCGCGCTGAAGCTCAAAGACGGCGTGATGATCCGCGCCAACTACAGCGCCAATGCGGACATCATCCTCGAGCGCAAGGATCACGTGCTGACCATCAGCGAGAGCGTAGTCACCTTCGAAAAGGGAAAGACTTACGTCGACGTCGAGACCAAGCCTCGGCACTTCGAACGCCGCGAAATCAAGCTCGGCCTCTCCGATGGTATCAACGTCGAAGTACTCTCGGGCCTGAGCCTCGAGATGCACGTGAAAAAGCCGGACGGCGATCCGAGCAACCGCTGATCTGCCGCTCGCTCACTCGCCGCGCTTCACGCGCGCGATCCACTCTTTCAAGATCGGCTGGTTTGGCTCGATCGCGCGCGCGCGTTCGAGCTCGGCCAGGGCACTTTCTTGGAGGTTGGCGGCAAAGTAGACGCGAGCCAGCGTGAGCCGGCACTTTGCGCTACCAGGTGCCAGCGCAACCGCTTGCTTGGCGAGCTTGCTGGCCTTCCGCAAGTCGCCATTGGCCTCGAGCGTATAGTGTGCAGCGCGTTCGAAGAGCGGCGCGCTGGGTTGGCCGAGCGCGGCGCGTTCGTACGATTCTGCGGCCTCGGCGTGGTTGCCGTCGAGCGCAGCGTACTTTGCGCGCTCCAAGTACGACTCCCACAGGCTCTCGGCGGTCTGCCGTTCGATCTCGGCTAGGTCCCCCGCGAGCTCGAGGTTATCGGGCGCGAGCGAGCAAGCAATGCGCAGCGTGTTTGCCGCGGCAACTAGATCCTTGCGCGCGGCGGCCTCCGCGGACAGCGCAACGTAGTGGCTTATTTGCTCGTCGCGTGCTTGCACCATGCGTTGTTCGTAGCGACGCTTGAGCTCTTCCGCCGCGCGAGCGGCCTCGCTGACGGCAGATATTTGCTGGGAGGACGACGAAGCGCTCGGCGGCAGCGAGGAGTGACCGAGCTTGCGCGCCAGCGCGCGCCGGCGGGCATCCGGGTCACTGGGCGGCACCGAAGACGAATGCCTGAGGCTATCTACGGAGTTGGGCGTTCGCGTCCCCGACGCGGGCGGAACCGACGACGTGAACGAGGCAGGGGGACTCGACAAGGGCGGAGTCGAAATAGGAGGCGTCGAGAGGGGCGCAGTCGACGTGGGCGCACTCGAATCGCGCGACGAGTCTTGGAAGTAGCGATCGAAAGCAACCGTGCGCCGACGTGCGTTGAGGTAACGATCGTATTCCGCGCGCGACTCGGCCCGGTGCAGCACCTCGTAGGCCTCACTGAACTTGCCGAATACTCGCGTCAGTGGGCCCTCGAAGTCGCCCAGCTGTTTGCCGAAATAGCGATCGGGGTGATACACGCGCACGAGCTCGTAATAGGCCGCGCGAATGGCCTTCGCGTCCACGCTCGGCTCGATGCCGAGCAGCTGATAATGATCGAGCGAGGCATGGCGTTGATCGAGATCCAAGAGCTGCCGCTGCTGCTCCAAGGTCAACTCGCTCACGCTCTCCGAGCGAGCCGCAAGCGGGATGGAATGGGAACCAGAACGCTGCGTGGACGCCTGCGTCGACGTCACCATCGAGGGCCGATCCGCGAACTCGAGCGCACCGAGCAGGAGCAGCCGGGCAACGATGCTGTCGATCTCCTCGGGGGCCAGTCCGGTGGCGGTCACGAGCTCGGCCTTGGTGACCGAACCCTCCACGCGCGACAAGACGAAGGCTTCTGTCGGACCGATCGGCAGATCGCGCATGCTGACGCCACTGACGAGTGTCAGTGCACCATCGCGAAAGCCTTCGTCTACGCTTGATTCTCCCCGAACCATCTCGCTTCGATCCTGAATAAGCGAACGGGCGAGCGCCCACACCGCCTTGTTCGGTTCCAGTCATAGCTGTTGCCCCGCGAAATGCGAGCAAAAGACCGCCTCGCCACGAGATCATCACGATCTCACCCCGCGCTTCATCTGCGCGCGGTCGGGTGGCCACCATGGGCGAAATGCAGCGCTGCAGCGAACGGCGGGTGCAGCAAATAACCGAGATCTTCGCTGTTCGAGCCGCGGACGTCGTGCACTGGCGCTGCCCGGGCGGCCGACCCCGGCTCCGCGCCGATTGCGGTAGTACTGCAGCGGCTTAGCTTCGTCGGAGCCGCTCGGCCAAGCGCGTCATCCGCTCTTCGCGGCGCGTTTCGGCCAATGCCATGCGAAGCGCCTTTGGGTCAGCGGCCAACACGCAGAGCTTTTTGGCACGCGTGACCGCCGTGTAAACCAGATTGCGAGACAGCATCACGAAGTGCGCGGTCAGCAACGGAATCACCACCGCGGGGTACTCACTGCCCTGGCTTTTGTGAATGCTGGTCGCGTACGCGAGCGTGAGCGACGACAAGCTGGGGTCGTCGTATTCGACGTCGCGCTGGTCGTAGCGCACGGTGAGCTTGCGGTGCTCGCTATCGACTGCGGTCACCACGCCGATATCGCCGTTGAACGCCTCGCGTTCGTAGTCGTTCTTGGTCTGCATGACTTTATCGCCCAGGCGCAACTTTTGACCGCGGGATTCCAGCGCCGGGCCGTCGGGGTTCAACGCGGCTTGCAGCAACTCGTTCAGTGCCAACGTGCCCGCCGGGCCACGATGCATGGGCGTCAGCACCTGGATATCGCGCTTCGGGTCGAAGCCAAAGCGCCGAGGGATGCGCGTCACCACCAGCTCACGCACGAGTTCGGCCGCTTCTTCCGGAGTCTTCCTCGGTACCACGAAAAAATCGGCATTGGGCGAATCGGCATCGACGCTTTCGGGCATCTCACCATGCAAAATGCGGTGCGCATTGAGCACGATTCGGCTCTCGCCGGCTTGCCGAAAAATGTCGTTCAAACGCACCGTGGGTATGGCCTTGCTGTCGATCAGATCGCGCAAGAACGCGCCGGGCCCGACCGAGGGCAGCTGATCCGAATCGCCAACGATGATCAAACGCGCGGCCGTGGGTAACGCCGCGACCAATGCCGCGGCGAGCGGCACGTCGATCATCGACGCTTCGTCGACGATCAACACGTCTGCCTCGATCGGGTTGTCCGAATCGAGTTGAAAGTCGTTCTGCCGCGGGTCGAAGGCGAGCAAGCGGTGAAGGGTGCTCGCTTCGAGCCCCGTCGACTCACTGAGCCGCTTGGCGGCGCGCCCCGTTGGTGCAGCCAGCTTCACGCGCAAGCGCGAACGCCCGAGCACGTTCAAGACCGCGCGTACGATGGTCGTCTTGCCCACGCCCGGGCCACCGGTGATGACGACGACCTTGTGCTCTGCCGCGGCCTCGACCGCCGCGCGCTGACCGGGCGCGAGTTGGATTTTAGCGGACTGTTCGAAGGCCGCGAGGGCCGCGTCGAGCCCAGCCAAGGTCGCCCCAGGACTCTGCAACAGACGGCCGAGGCCGGTCGCCAGCGCGACTTCGGCCGCGTGCAACCAACTCAGATAGACGCCGCCCTCTTCCACGACCACGCGCTCGGAAGCCCATAGTTTGTCGATCGCCGCGCTCACGTGCGCTTCGTCGATTTGCAGCATTTCAGCCGCGCGTTGAGCGATCAGCTCGCGCGGCACGACGACGTGGCCCTGATTGGCGAGCTCACCGAGCTCGTGCATCACCCCGGCCTGTGCGCGCTCCGGGTGATCACCCGAGATGCCGAGCGAGCGCGCAATCTGATCGGCCGTCTTGAAGCCGACGCCGCGCACCTCGAGGGCCAGCCGATACGGATAGCGTTGCAGGATGCTGGCGGCCTTGTCGCCGTATTGCTTGAAGATGCGCGCCGCCAGCGCGGGCGATGCGCCGTGCGTCTGGAGCAGCAGCATGATGTTGCTGATGGCGCGCTGCGACGCCCAGGTCTTCTTGATCTCCTCGATGCGCCGCTCGCCAATGCCGCTGACCTCGGCGAGCCGTTCGGGGTGCTCATCCAACACCGACAGGCTCTGTAAGCCGAAGGTGGCGACGATGCGTTTGGCGAAGCCGGGGCCGATGCCGTGAATCAAGCCCGAACCGAGATACTTCTCGAGGCCGGCCAACGTGCTCGGCGCGATCGGCATCAAGGTCTCGACGCGAAATTGTTCACCGTGCTTCGCGTCTTGGACGAACTCACCAGTGATGCGCACCCGGGTACCCGGACCAACGGCGGGGAACGTGCCGACCGCGGGCACGGCGCCGCGACGCGCGCCCCCACCTTCGAGCGACCCAATGCGGATCACCCGGAAGCCCGTCGCCTCATTTTCGTAGGTGACGCGCTCGACTTCACCGGTCAAGGTGGTGGGCACGTTCGAACCCTAGCGCGCCTTCTGCTGTCGGGGTGAGGCTAGGCAATGTCCTGCCACGGCAGGCCTTGCGATAGGCCCCCGGGCAGCCTACAGAGTCGACAGTAGTATGTCGAAACTTGCTCAACGGCTCCACTCCCGCTGCGCCTGCTCGAGCGCCGGCTCTCCCTTCGCGCTGGCCGGCACCGAGCGCAAGTACGAGCGCTCGCGCCCGTTTTCGATCCCGCATCTGGCCCTGGATCTGGCGTTGGATTTCGAAACCAAATCCGTGTCGGGCAGCGCAACCCTCGACTTCGAACGCGTCGCCGCGACTGCGACCGAGTTGAAGCTCGATGCGGTGGGCTTCGAACTTCAGAGCGTGCGCTTGAATGCGGGCAAGGGCTTCGTGAACACGCCCTTCGACTACGACGGGGACACCCTCACCGTGCGCGGTCTGGATCGCGTCGACGCGGGCAAGGTCGAGGTGCGTTATCGCGCCACCCCACGCCGCGGCATGTATTTCTTGGAGCCGGACGCCAAGGTCAAGCAGCGTCCGAAGCAAGTCTGGACCCAGTGCCAAGACGAAGACGCTCGTCACTTCATCCCTTGCCACGACAAGCCACACGTCAAGATGACGAGCGAGCTGCGCGTCAGCGTACCGAATGGCTTCGTCGCGCTGTCCAACGGAGAGCTGCTCGAATCACAGACGCCCGCGGGCAAGAAGCCGTGGACGTACCACTTTCGGCTGGACAAGCCGCACCCGAGCTACCTGCTCACCTTGGTCGCCGGCAATTTCACGATCATCGACGATCGGCCGGCAGATCTAGGTAAATCCAAGCAAGTCCCGGTGCGCTACTACGTGCCGCCCGCGCGCAAGAAAGACACCGCGCGCAGCTTTGGCGAAACGCCGCGCATGATCGAGCTGTTCTCGCGGCTCACGGGCGTGCCCTTCCCGTGGCAACGCTACTCTCAGATCGTGGTCAGTGATTTCATCTTCGGCGGCATGGAGAACACCACCGCCACGACGATGTACGAACACGTACTCTTGGACGAACGCGCCGTGCTCGACATCACCTCCAATGATTTGGTGGCCCACGAATTGGCGCACCAATGGTTCGGCGATTTCGTCACTTGTCGAGATTGGTCACACGCCTGGCTCAACGAGGGATTTGCTACGTTCATGGAGCACGTCGAACGCGAAGATCGCCTCGGACGTGACGAGTACGACTACGGCGTGTCGTCCGACAACGACACCTACTTGCACGAAGCTAGCGCGCGCTATTCGCGCCCCATCGTGTGTCGAGATTACGCCGAGCCGATCGACCTGTTCGACCGACATTTGTACGAAAAAGGCGGGCTCGTACTGCACATGCTGCGGCGTGAGTTGGGGGACGATGCGTTCTGGACCGGCGTGCGGCAGTACCTCGAAGCCCATGCCTACGGCGTGGTCGAAACCAACGATCTGCAGCGGGCGCTGGAGAAGGTCTCGGGGCGCTCACTCGAGCGCTTTTTCGACTCCTGGGTGTATCGCCCCGGACACCCCGAGCTGAAGGTGAAGGTCGGCTGGGACGACGGTCTCTTGTCGATCAGCGTGAAGCAAACCCAGAAGCTGGGGGACACGGCGGAGTTCCACTTCGAACTCGAGGTCGAGATCGGCACCCGCGGCGGCGGGGTTTCCCGACACAAGAAATCGGTCCGCGCGGCCTCGGACACCTTCGTGATTCAGTTGGCGGAGCGCCCGGCATTCGTAGCATTCGATCCGGAACTGCGCGTGCTCGGGGATCTGACGTTCGACGCGCCGAGCGACATGCTGCGCGCGCAATTGGCGAGCGCCACGCGCGCCATCTCGCGGGCACGCGCCGCCGAGGCGCTCTCTCGCCGTGATGATCCGCCCACCGTTCAGGCGCTCTCGGAGAGCCTCGCGAGCAAGAACGAAGCCTGGATGGTGCGCGCCGAGGCCGCGCGCGCTTTGGGCAAAATCCGCTCGGAAGAGGCGTTTTCCGCGCTCGCCGCACAGGCCGGCAGCGAGCACCCGAAGGTGCGCCGCGCGGTCGCCTCCGCGCTCGGCAATTTCAAAACGGCGGCCGCCGCCAAAGTCTTGGAGAAGCGTGCCAAGAGCGACCCGAGCTATTTGGTCGAAGCCGAGTCGGTGCGCTCGCTCGGCCGCACCCGCCAACCCGAAGCGCTGCAGGTGATCGTCCCTCTGCTCGACCGGCCGTCCTGGGCGGAGGTGTCACGCGCGGGCGCGCTCGACGCGCTCGGCGCTTTGCGCGACGAGCGCGCGTTGCCGGAGGTGTTGAAGCGCACCGAATACGGCTTCCCCACGCGCGGTCGGCGCGCCGCGATCGCCGCCTTGGGCCAGATCTCCGAAGGCCGCAAAGTGCGTGAGCACCTCGAGGATCTGCTCGACGACAAAGATCCGCACCTGAAGATCGACGTAGTCGCGGCGCTGCAGTTCTTGGGCGATGCCAAGAGCCGCGGCCCGCTCCACCGCGCCAAAGAGCGGGAGCTCGACGGCCGTGTGGTGCGCCGGCTACGCGAAGCTTTGCGGGACATGGGCGAGCACAAGGCCGTCGCCGAGCGCAAACGCTTGAACGATGAATTGGACAACGTCAGGAACGAGGTCTCTGAATTGAAGGCTCGGCTGTCCAAGCTGGAGATCGGCAAACCCAAGGCCATTGCCGCGCAAAAATCCAAGAAATCTGCGAGCAAGAAGCCTGCGAGCAAGACCCGGAAGAAGGCACGCGGATGAGCGAGTTGGTCCGGCTGGAGCGGCGCGCTGCCGTCGCCATCGTGACCATCGATCGCCCCGAGCGCATGAACGCGCTGTCCTGGGCGACCGTACAGCAGCTCGGCGAGCTCGGCCGCGAGCTCGCTTCGGATCCCGGCGTGCGCGTGTGCGTCGTCACTGGCGCGGGTGACAAGGCTTTCTGCGCGGGGGCTGATCTGAAAGAGCGTCAGGGCATGAGCCGCGGCCAAGTACGCGAGATGCTGAGCGCCTACCGTAGCGAGCTCGCTTGGCTCGAAAAATCGGACTTCGTGAGCGTCGCCGCCATCAACGGCGCAGCGCTCGGTGGCGGGCTCGAACTCGCGTTGACTTGCGATCTACGCATAGCGGCACCGCTAGCCGTGTTCGGCTTGCCGGAAACGGCGCTGGGCATCATTCCCGGCGCGGGTGGCACGCAGCGCATTGCGCGGTTGCTCGGAGAATCTCGCGCGCTCGACCTCGTGCTCACCGGTCGACGCATCGACTCGAGTGAGGCGCTCGCCCTGGGCCTGGTCAATCGCGTTGCCCCGAGTGCCGAGCAGCTCTTGGACTGCGCGCTGAAATGGCTGGAACCCGTGGCCGAGGGCGCGCCGCTCGCGCAACGCGCAGCGCTTTCAGCGGTCCGTGCCGCCCGGCGCTTGCCGCTCGACGAGGGGCTCGATTTCGAACGCGCCGCGTACGAACGTTGCTTGGACAGCGCTGATCGCGACGAGGCGCTGTTGGCCCTGTCCGAAAAGCGAAAGCCGCGCTTCCAGGGCAAATAGCGCGCGCTGACTACTTGGCCATGCCCTGCGGTGGCTCGATGATCGCTCGCGGCTTGCCGTTGCCCACCTGCATGCGCACGTGACAGAACTTCTTCACGGGGCGGCGCGAGTCTTTGTCGCTGCCCAGGCCCCAGAGCGCGACCTGCAGATCGAGCGAATCCCCGGCGCCCAGCACGCGCACGCCCTTGGCCGGCCAGGTGCGATTGAACTTGCTCGGTTCGTCGCCGGAAAGATCCAGCTCGCCATCGCCCGTACGATCGTCACCGAAGGGTTCGGCCTCGGACTTGCCCTTGCGCGACACCGAGCCCGCGAACGCGAGTGGCCCGCTCTTGGGGCTCGACAACGAATGCGGCTTGCCATCGAGCGCGCTCGCCACCACGTTCAGCTTAACGCCCCAGCCGGAGGCGACTTGTACCGCGCTGGCCGAGACCGTGAAGCGCACGCCGGTCACGCTGATTTTCAGGCCTTCCGGCACCACCACGTACGTCACCTCGCGCGTCGCGTTGGGATCCGGCTCTGCCTTCTCGGCGGCCACGGGCACGCTGTCTTTGTCGGCAGCCGGCTCGCTCGGCGCGGCTTCCTCGGGTTCAGCCGACTTCTCCGGCGCGGCGGGAGCAGTGGCCTCCGAAACCGGAGGCTCGGCAGGCGGCGTAGCCTGGGCACCACCGCAAGCCGCGGCAAGCAACGACGAAACCAGCAACGCACAGCGAGCGATACGCATAGCCCGCAGCCTACACCGGCGGGCTCACCATCGGCAATCAGTGCCCGGCCGCGAACTCGCGCTGAACGTCGGCGAAGAGCTTGGGATCTTCGAGCAGATCGAGCGTGGTGCGAGCCATGGCCTTGGCCGCGACGAGCATGGTCGACATGCCGCGATCACTCGCGGCGCAGTCCGCGAAACGGTGCTCGTGGCACAAAGATTCGCCTTCGTCACAAATCGCCAAGTATGGATGAATTGACGGCAAATGTAGGCTCAAATCACCCATGTCGGTGGAGCCGGCACCAACCCGCGCGTCGGTCTCGCGCGCGTTGCGACCGAGCGCCTCGAGCGCCGCACCGAAGCGCCGCGCCATGGTCAGATTGTTATTCATCTCGCGGTAGCCGACCTTCTCCTTGAACGAGACCTCGACATCGCAGGCCAGCGCCGCGCCACGCGCACAGCGCAGCACGATCGCCTTGACACGCTCGAGCTCGGCCGAGGTCGGGGCGCGCAGCGTAAACTCCGAGGCCGCGTGCTCCACGATCACGTTCACGGCCTTGCCGCCATTGGTGATGATGCCGTGCACGCGTGTGCCGTCGCGAAAGTGCACGCGCTGCGAGTCGATCAAGCGGAAGGTCTCCATACACGCCGTGAGCGCGCTCTTGCCCGCGAATGGCGCAGCGGCGGCATGCGATGGAACGCCTTGATAGGTCATGGCGATGCGCATGCTGCACAGCGCGGGATGCGCCAAAATATCGCGGTCGAACGGGTGAAACATCATCGCGGCGTCCACGCCTTCGAACACCCCTGCCTGGAGCAGTTTGATCTTTCCGCCGCCGCCTTCTTCGGCGGGGGTACCGATGATCTCCACCGAGCCCGCAAGCTGAGGAGCTTGCTGAGCGAGCGCGAGGAAAGCGCCCACGGCGCTACCCGCGATCAAATTGTGACCACAGGCATGGCCGATCTCGGGCAACGCGTCGTACTCCGCCAAGATGGCGATCCTCGGTGAGCCTCGGCCGACGCGCGCGCGAAACGCAGTCTCCAATCCGCCCACGCCGCGCTCCACCTCCACCCCGAGCTTCTGCTCCAAACAATCACCCAGCCAGGTAGCCGCTTGCCGCTCTTCGAAGCACAGCTCGGGGTGAGCATGGATGCGACGCGACAGCGCCGAAAGCTCGCCCTTGAGCTCGTCCACGCACAGGTCCAATGCCTTACGATCGAGCGCCATGCTAAAAGCATAGCCCAGAGATGATGGGATCTGGGCAAGCCTT
>Ga0247758_1001693_pt1 | contig 14959 bp, 12 predicted proteins | sample UWRJL156409C4_FD_180950 | JGI IMG/M metagenome (GOLD analysis project Ga0247758, IMG submission 180950) | Plant litter microbial communities from Arlington Agricultural Research Station in Wisconsin, United States - UWRJ-L156-409C-4 | ecosystem: Environmental > Terrestrial > Plant litter >...
GCAGACTTGCGTTTTCCAATAGTAATTAATTCGAACCGGAATGTGGCTTGCGTTTTGTGGGTAATTTGCAGAAAGAGGGGGTTGCGGAAACAGGGGTGTTGACTGTACCACTTACACCAGCGAGCTGCTCGCATTTCGGGCGTGTATTTCACTTGTCAATCACATACCGAACGAAGTCATGAGAAGCTATATTATCCAATAGTATTATCGTATCGTTGCTAAATTTAAAAACGCCAGTCCACTCTATGGTATCAAACTCAAAATATCAAAAGAAAACCAAACAGTATATACCACCCATCATGTCTGAGAACCCATTCACTTGCGGCCCTTGAGATGCCACTCGAACACCCGCGCAAAAATCCCCTTTGCGTTACTCTCAATTACATCACCGTGGCAGGGGACGATGATATTAAAGTCCCAGCTGTCAATCCTCTGCACGCTCTCATTGAACGAGGGACGATTCCCACGGCTGATCGCGTGCCACAGAAGCCTTTTCTGGCCATTGCCCTCGACCTTTTGCGCACTCATGAATGTGCGGGCGAGGAGACCGGGCTTGGGCTTGTCGGCCTCAGAAACGCGCGAGTACGCTTCAGTGGCGGGCAGGTTGAAGAAGAGGTCAGCCTGGATCAGGACCTTGTCGGGCTTGTAGAGAAGGACAATTTCCTTGTTGGCGTGACCGTCGACGTACTCGACTTCAATGTCGGCGTCGAATTCGGGGCTGACTGAGGTAGAGCGTTTAGTATCGGCCTTGTAGACCACGGCGAATTCCTCTTTGCCGATCTTGTCGTCCGTCGCCGCCTGGCGCTTCTCCGGGAGACCGTCAGGGCCGATGATCTTGGCGGTTGGGAAAGCGGTCTTCCAGTCGGAAATGAAGATGTGGTGCTCAATGTCGCCAGCAATAATATATTGCAAATTACCACCAAGAGAGTCAACCTTTGCCTTGACCTCGGGGGTGAGGGCAACGGGGGAAAATACGGCGAGGGCGCCAGATGTGAGGCGGACTGGGTAGCGTTAGTGCATGTGTGCGACATCTGTGGAGTGAGTGAGACATACCGATGGTTCCTCTGCCGCCAATCGGTATCTTGCCGAAACGCAGAAATGGCACTGTTAAGGTGACCACGTTGGGAGTGACGTCGCGAATGACCATCACATCAGACGGATTAGCGGGAATCAGTGTAGACGACATGTTGTTCTGGTTGCTGTTGATGCTGAAGATTGCTACTGAACTTCCGAGGAGGATGGCACCGGTGAAAAGTCGTTTCTTTGCGAGGTAAGAATGGGGGATGATTGACGCAGTTAAGCTAGGGGCTCTCTTAAGGCAATGCGAGTCACAAGCTGGTTGTGTTCTGAGTAAGCGTAGGGTCGATTGCTGGGGTCGGCGTATCTGATATGCGTGTTAACTCGTTTGAGGTTGATAAAGGCTTGATTGATTGTGTTGATGATTAAAAAAAAAGAAATCCAACCAGAGGACGGGCATTGATGGATAGATATATACTGGTGACACACCCTCGAAACGGAGCATTGTGCTATGGTTTTTTTTTTCGACTTACAAATTGATACCGAAGCAATGACACCCCGCGAGAGAGCTTGAGCTCTGCCCTCGGCATCGCGACGTCGGGTGGGTCAGACGGCCTCGGTGCACGGGAGCTGGATCCGCTTGCGGCAGCAACTTCTTTGAGCTCACAGCCCTTGCTCGGCCTTCTCAAATTCTGTGAGATCACGCGTTTTGACAGTAGGGGATGCAGTGCATGAATAATAATTGAATCATTGGGCCAGCATGTGTTGCTGGCTTTGTGTGCGTACAAGTACGGCGCGTATTTCCAGGGTGGATTTGGAATGTCCAGGACCTGTCAAGCCCGGCCCCCTGTCAAGAGAGGTTCGAGACCTGAGCTTTCCCGAAGCTAGCTGTTGGTGGAACTCGCTAAGGACCGGCTGCCTAAGCAGCCCGCATGACATCATCCACTCAACCAGTCCCAGCTGCGTCAGCAAGCCACCCTCCTTGCCTCGGATGTGCGGTCGCTTCCAACACCCCGCGATTAATCATCACCGATGGCTTGCAATGGCTGGATGATTTGAATAAACGTCCAACCAAGCTGTGATTGGCGGTGACTTGACCTCTCCCCATCTCCATGCACTTGCTGGCAACAACCCTGTTCATTAACTAATCAAGAAGACAGTGAAGGATTTGGGATGCAGAAGGACGGATACGATTTCCTATGCGCCAAACTCAGCTCACGATGCCTGCTCCTCTACCGTTTCAACTCTCGAGATATGGACATGAATCTCGCCCAGACGCGCCGAAAGTGGCAAGTCATGGGGATTGTCCTGCCTCACGCTGCTTGGAAAGAGCCGAGAGCGCAGCGTGGCGGGCACAAGTGTTCCCAGGCCGGTGCCGCGGAGATCACGATGTCGCGAATCTCCGACATCGAGCTGTTCCGCTTCCTTCTTTCCCGGGTCGGGGGGCCACACTTTCCTCTTGAGCCGTTGCCAGAAAGACGCAGTGTAATCCAAATTGAGGCTGATGATATACGTGCAAATCGCCAAGATAGGCATTGTGACCACGAACGCCGAGAGGGGGAAGATGTCGTCGCTGACGCTCCATAGTGATGTGCAGAAAGAAAGGGGGAGAAAGAAGATACTGACAAACGTCAGTAGCTTAATATTCTCCCCCAATTTAGTCGACATTCGACTTTCTATGACAGCGCTGGCATTGAATAGCTGGGAGTGTCAGTTGGTGATCTGGCTTGTCGCAATTTGTGAGAACCTACACCATCCCTCAACGCAACGGCTTCCTCCCTCTTGCTGGCGAATCTGACGCGCAGAGCCTCAAGCTTGGCTAGAGCAGCGTACTGCTTCCGGAGTCGCGATGAGAAGTCTCTCGGGTTGCGATTAGCTGGTGGTGGGTTTGCACGCAGAAAGGCAGCAAACCGGTCAACCTGACTGATGTTGTCGTTTACACTCTTCTCAAGTTCCTTGAGAAACTCTATCGCCCAGAAGTACTTCTTCGATCGGGACAGCGCCACGTCATCCGTCAGCAGTGTGTCGTGATAGTTGGGATCGAACAGTGCTCTCTTTTCGCACAATAATTCATCAAAAAACTTGGCAATTTCCTCCCATCGATCCAAGACAGAGACAAGACATTTTTGGGTGACGTCGCTCATGTCATCAATCATCTCGTGAAAATTACCTTGCCTGTGGTGGATATCAGCCAATATTCTCCATTGTGGGATACTTATCTGTGTCTTCGGACTCGGAGACAAGAGAAAAAATGACGAAACGGGTACAATTTCTCTCTGATTGAGTACTCACGATAGATCATCGCCCTTTTCGAAATAGTAAGAATGCGGGAAGTGTAGAGGTCTTAGGCATATCATAGTCCAGAAGACCGTTCGCGCCGCCTTGGAGCCCGAAACCTCGCCAGCAGGGACAGCAATGAACTATCGGAGTGTCAGATATCGGAGTCCAACGAAGCAGCATCACCACTCACCGTCAATGCACTCTCGCGAATCCTACGCTTCGCGTTTCTGGGCTCCTCTCCATTACCGTATAGCTCGCCGGACGACCATAGCTCAGTTAAACCCGGTGCATAATCGGCTTCCAGTATCTCATAGAAGGTGAGATGGAACAGAATACAACCCTTAGCTAACAACTCGGAATGGCTCGCCTCGGTTGCTCGCGTACATCGCAGGTGATTGCGGACAGCACGCCAGATTATGTCGTTAACCGGCAGCTCGAATATGGCTTCGTCCGACTTTGGTAACAGAAACGGGCACAGGTCTTCGTCCTTAATCTGACTCCTTTTCTCAGCCGATTCGCAGTTGCGGATTGTCGTCAGCCCTTGGAAATGGATCATCCTCCGCCAGGGAGCCACCATGGGTGCCAGCGTCGAGGTCTCCTCCTTGGCACCGGAAAGCCCGTCCTCGATCCGCCCTCGCTTCTCCGTATCGATGTCTAAATCCGAGGAACTTTTGTGCGGGTACCAATACGACGAGACACCCGTGTCAAACCAGTCCCAAATGTTGAAGTACCTTCCCCTGGGAGACTCGTTCGCATGGGCATCATGGAAATGATGGAGGAAATTCCGGACACGAGATGGCGTGGTTGGGTCGGTGGGTGTGCTCAGGAAGCAGAGACTGACACGGTTATCGTGTGGGATCTGCCAGCATTCGCCGAGGAGCCCGGTCCAAGCCGATCTGCGTCCTTGGTCTTTGAAGCCATGGCCGGGATATTGCGAGGGTGAGATCAAATGGGCGCCGTATAAGGGGTTCCAGACAGGGACCGAGTCGGTTCGGTATCGCCGCAATGCTTCGCGAAGGATGGGCCCGCCTCGAGCCTCGATCGTGAGTTTCCCCGTGGAGGCATTACTCTCGGCATCTGTTGTGGCGGGATCGCATCTATCTGAATCATGGCTCACTTGTGCCGGCGGCTGCCCTACTCGCTCTCGAATGGCTTTGAGCTCTTCCAAAATTCCGGCAAGTAGTGCTGCGGTTTCACGACTTCCATCGACAATTATCGGGGCTTGGGCGTCGCCCTCCATGCCGGCGATGTAGCTTCATTCATTCGTTTCGTGCAGTGCGTAAAAGTCATGAAGCATCACGGTCGGTGATTGTGTGAGGATGACGGGGGGGCTCAAGGTCGAGACGCGCTGCGCCGCGGTCCTGTCGCCGTTGGCTGGCTCCCCTGCTGGACAGCGCTTGGCGAATCCTTCCCAGGCTCCCGGACTCTGGGGGCCCCCCTGAACGGCGACCCGCGGAGATCATCGGGCGGGCCGAGCATCCCCTTTACGGGATAAACATCGAACCTATGACATATTTCGCCGTCCAGCGCGCCAATCTCTAGGTTCCCCCATTCATATGAAGAAAAAGGCCAATCTAGGCTGCTGCCTTAGCTGTAGAGAGTTCATCCATCCTAATACCTCGCAGCTGGTAACCAGAAAGTTTCCCCAAAAAGGGAGTTGTCCAGGCTCACCCATTGTCCACAGTCTCTCCACCCACTCCAACCTGCAAAACAAATCAACCAAAAAAGAACCGAACCCAGTTACCTAGATTCAAGACCAATCTGCCTCTTGTTCCCTCCCCCGCTCAGGATTGAACTGAGAACCTCCAGATGTCTTCTTGTTAAGAGAGTAACAGTCTGACGCGCTAGCCAGTTGCGCCACGGGGGAATGTGAAGATGAAAGACATACAACACCAGGGATTCGCTGGTCGTCACCGACCCAACTACTAGTCTGGCGGTCGCTGGATTGTCTATGGGAGAGCGGACAGGATCCCGAATTTTCCTATGGGTCGTGGTCGTAGGAGAAAAGTATGCCGAATTTGGCAGCCCTGGTGTCCAGGAAATGGGATGAGTCTGACGCCGGAAAGACCGGCCACACACGGACCTTAGACATCATTAAGTATTTTGTAATCCCAGGGTTAGGGTTGTCGCCATAACGGATGTAGCTAAAACGGCAGCTTTTAGTACCGTTCTGGAGACGCTAGTCCTAGATTTATCTTGCAGGAATGGGCTGGAGTCTAACTGCGTGGAAAATGCGCGCCGAGCCGGCACAAGCCCGCCAATGAGGGCCAGTGTGCCCTATCATTGCCCTGTGACGGTAACTAATCAATCTGCATTTGTTGGTTCATGCTCCATCCATGCAGGCGTGAACCAAACCCCAGCAACACTCCTGCAAGTTGTTAGCTGCTGCACGTGCATGGGTTTTCCAGCGATAACGCTGCTCACCTCCTATCCAGCACTTGTCAGAAGGAAGGCACACAGATTCAGTGGATTTATTAGGGTTGTAATAGGTTGATTGTATTATTCTGTCTGTGGCCTTCTGACCTTGGCCAGAGGCCCCTATTTATCGTTGGTTTGGCGTTCAGCCACTCTGTGGCTGAACACCACTATCGTGTAGCTGAACACCACTATCGTGTGGCTGAAGCACCCCTCGTGTGGCTGAGGCACTTCCGATACAGCCATAGTTTTGGCCATGGCTGGAATCACACACTTTCTGACATAGCTTGCGCGAGTATGGTTTTGGCTAGCACGTTTGTGGCTATGGCTAGAAACCACCCACATTCTGATAGCACTTAGACGTTATACACGTCAGCGCACAGGCTTAAATTTTGTCCCTTATTCCTAGTGTCAGCTTATATAAGCAATTGGAGCCATTCGCGGAAGTAGCCGGCTTGGCAATAGGGGACCCTGCAGGCCAGAGATTCTCTTCCACAGAACAATAACAATACATAACAAACACCACAATTGGCCATGAGTGCTAGATTCTGACACCTAGTGCCTGTCAGAAACACTGGCACACTGGAATTTCACGGTTGTGAAGGCTTGATTGAAGTGCTTGTGTTAGCTTTCTGGCTTCGCCAGAGAGCCTATATGCTTGTATAGTCTGATCGGCTGAACTAGCTGTGCCAGCGTAAGGCGGCCTGTCAGAAAGAAAGGGGCTCAGGGGCCCCGGGCATCTAGTCAGCTTTGCACTGCCAGAGCGCCAGTGAGCCTCAGCCACTACTGTGACGACGTCTGCATCCTACAGAATAGTCTATATAAGAAGAAGGTTCTGGCATTCAGCCAGAACCACAACAAGCAATACAATCAATCAGTTGCAACCCCTATCAATTCCACCGAATCCAGTGTGCAGTGTTTCTGACAGTGTGGTATATTGGATCCAGGGGTCGAGGGATCCCGCCCGGATTTCTCTCAGCCCGTTCTCTATTTCTAGAAGGCAGTCAACCCCTATCGAGTTCCAAAGTGTCCTCGAGATGAAATGGAAGCCTTCGTAGTGCCATTCCCTCGAGTCAACTCATCCTTTCTCTTCCTCCATCTCCCGCGAGGATAATTCGCCTCGCCCATAAACAGCTCCAAGATCTTTTGGTCCGATCCCCATCCCCGTTCTTCACCTAGCCAGCGTGTATCCGCCACTAAGCAGTTAGTATGCCACCATGTTATCATCTAAACGACAGGACTCAGACTGAACCCTCTACTGTCGTTGCGTTCCATCAAAGCCGATGTCGTATGTGAGAGCAGTGGGATTCTTTGTCTCATCATCGCCCCTGAAATTCCCGTGTTGAGTCGGCTTCTCGGCGTTGATTCATTCAGCAGCCGTTTTCTGGCAAACTCGGGACCTCAAAAGGACTCAGATAGGAACCACCCACTCATTTTGGACTCCATCAAACTGATGTCGTACACAAAGCAGCGGCGGTCTGTCTCCGTTATTTCATCATCGTCCTAGGAAGAATCCCCTTGAACCCTCGCCCTCGCGCCCACCAAACAGTGCTCAGCACCCCGCTCTCGCGGCATGTTCAACCCACAAGGGTCTCTAGCACCTTCCCCCAGGATCTCGGACAAACCCTCGCCCCCGCCCACGCAGTTCCTTCCCCCAGAGCGGACATTGCCCCCAGATAAACTCGAGCTTGGTCTGCCGCTGCCAACAAAAACGGGCCAAGTGGTCAAGCGGTTCCGATGATGACCAAAATGTTAACGCATAGGAAGAGCGGACATTCTAAAAGAATGATTTCGATTCCACACCAGGGCACCTCCCAAGAGGGGCTGGTAGATGATGAAACACAATTAAGATCTGAGATCCGCACATTTTTTGTCAGCAATCTCAACGGTTTTCGTTTTTTGTCGTTCTTTCTGTTCCGGGTGGAGCCCCACCTTTTGTTCAACAAAGAGCCAACCTGCTTAGATGTCGGGTGATTGACGTAACAGAGGAAGAGAGATTGGCGCAGCGAAGGGAGGAGGCTGGATATTTATGCTGCGGCGTCGAAGGTTTGAGTTTGCCAGTCGGGCGTCTAGAACCCGGGACATATCTTAACGGTGGATTTTGGCTGCGCGCCACGAAGGCAGAACTCGACTCGTGTGAAAGTTTGGCAGATAAAATTTCGGGTTGGAAGCATGCGCCGGCGTGGTTCTGGGGACTGTCATGGCGGTAGCGTTCGCAGCCCCGCCATGCTGGGCTTAAGAAGGCGGGAAAAGTGCAGGAGTGGAAATTTCTGCGATTCTGGTTTCTACGCCGAGTGGAAGCTTTCTAGGTAATGCTTTGAGCTGAAAGGCCCTCAACACCGTCAAACGGATGATGGGATGAAACGTGATGCGGTTGTGAAGGCCCCCACTTCATGATCCGCTCCGCTCCGCTGCCCTCGCGCTTTCGTGGCGCAAATCATACCGCTAGCGAAGCGAAACTCTCCAATTTTCCTGTCTACAGTCATCTCAGAGTTTTTGAACTCGTCACCTTAGTTTCCTGCCCCGCAGCGCCCAATCCGTTGTTCGAGGCGCATTGGTGGTCCAAAAGCGTTGCAGCGACCTGATGATGGGCAGAATTTGCGCTGTTGGGCCAAGATTGTCTCAGCACACTCAGACCCTTCCACGTGTGTTTGTGCCTCCCCCCCTGCCACACCCCTACCCCCTGTACCCAGCCAATCACAACCCACCTCACATAAACACCGCCGAAGGGTCTGAGGCCCCAGTGTCGTAAATCGCAGGGTGCGTGACAGCCACCCCACTTTTCGACCATTTTGACGCTCCTTTTTATAATACAACTATTTCAAAGCCGTGCATCCAGCCAGCTACGCAGCCAAAATTTATACCCCTGATGCCATTCTATAGCCCTAAAGTGGGGCTTTCTAATGGTATTATTTTTATTAATATCAGAGGTATAAAAGTGGGGTAAATGTGTGAAAGTGTAAGATAGTTATTATTGTGTACAACAGGACGAGCCTGTTCCGTGGTCTTAAGGCTAAGCCCAGCCTGTAAGGAAAGATGACGTTCTGGAAGGCTGACGCTCTGAAAGGCTGACGAAAAATGGAAGACTTCATGACGAGTGTGCCACTGCAACGAGGCCGCGCGCGCGCCATCACGAACGGACTGAAGCTTCGAATCGCAAGCGCAACGCGAGGCTCAGCCAGCCCGAATGACTCAACTCGCCGTCATCAACGGACTGAAGCTTCGAATCGCAAGCGCAACGCTAGGCTCGGCCCAGACGGCTCTTATAACTCGCTGTCATGAGCACAACTCGCCGTCATCAACAGACTGAAGCTTCGAATCGCAAGCGCAGCGCTAGGCTCGGCCAACTCGCCGTCATGAACACAACTCACCGTAATGAACGGACTGAAGCTTCGAATCGCAAGCGCAACACTAGGCTCGGCCCTGATGACTCCACGGGCTCGCACAGAATGGGGATAAAAAGGAAGGAACTGCTCGCTCCTGGAGACCATTCTTCTTCCACCACGCAACGCAACACCTGCGCACGCAATTCAACGCACTCGCAATGGCAGCCAAGAAGAAGAGGTTCGTCTGCATCGCTACTGGTTAAAATACGGAGCACGGGGCCAAAAGTAATTACCCTTGGGCTTGCCAAGCCTTTTTGGTGTACAGTAGGCGAAATTCTTGGCACACGTTCCAGACCCCCTTGCAACCCCCCTTTACAGCCCTAACCCTGACTATTTAAAACCCTAACCCTCAATCTTCAAACCACCCCACCACGGCCCCAAATCCACGAATATACCACCACTTTACGGCTCCGCGCAACCACGGAATCAAGGCCTTTTTAACGTAGTTTCCAGTTTTGAACTATTCAGAACCAGGGCAATTGATTGACACCACTTTTACTGGATTCGGCCTAGTCTGAAAAGACTGGCTTCGCGCGCAAAACTACCCTCTTGCGCGCGAACCCCACTATAATCAACCCCACTAAAGAACCTTGCCCACTAATAATCGTCCACACCAATTTCAACTACCACCAATTTCCACCCCCAAACAACAACGTAATTCTAGTTGTTTTACAACGCAAACCCCAGTTTTCAACTATCCATAACCAGAGGGTTCTTTTCCAGTTTTTTTCGCTCAGTTTGGCCTAGTCTGGAAAGACTGGCTTCGCGCGCAAAACTACCCCTTTTGCGCGCGAACCCCACTAAGAATCAACCCCGCCACCAAGCCTCAACACCAACTTCAACTACCACCAACTTCCAACCCCAAACAACACCACAATTCTACGCTTTTCTACCACGAAAATTCCAGTTTTCAATTCTTCAGAACCAGGGCAGTTGACTGATACCAGTATTTCCAGATTTGGCCTAGTCTGGAGAGACTGGCTTCGCGCGCAAACCCCACCAAGAATCAACCCCACCACCAAGCCTCAACACCAACTTCAACTACCACCAACTTCCAACCCCAAACAACACCACAATTCTACTTATTTTTACCACGTAAGTTCCAGTTTTCAATTTTTCAGAACCAGGGTGTCCTTCCACACTTTATTCCACAAGTTTTGGCCGAGCCTGGAAGGACTGGTTTTACACCAAAATTACCACTTTGGGCGTGAAAACACTACGAACTTGACTTACACGGCATCACTAAACTACCCTACCATTCCTCTTTACAATTCCGATTCTTCTTCCGTACCTTCCTCTTCTTCTTCTTCTACATCAGACTCCCAATCTTTCTAAGCCACCTCTGTTTCTTTCTGGGCCTTCGATTTCTTCAACCACGCGTGCCAAATAACATCACCAGGCTCCTCTTTTCCAACTGGAAGCGGCGGCGGCGAGGTCCCTTCTTGATACTCGTTGCCGCCAGCCAGCCGTATTATCCACTGTATGTGGCCAGGGATTCTTTCAACGAACCGCTGAAGTTTCTCCTGCGGATACGAACGCCACTATTATTTCCAATCGGCCTCGAGAGTCTTCCTATTCTTCGGTAACTTACGCTTTCTAAATAAGGCTTTTATTCTTCCCCAAAGCGGTTCAATCGCGTTCAGGTCCGGAGAATTTGGTAGCCAGTCGATTATCTTAAACCCAGATGCCACCTAGAGCTCGCGGTTCCATTTGCTGATATGCGAACTCGCGTTATCCTCCTGAACAACATGCTTAGTATTAGGAAATTCCTTGCGCAGCCGATGCATGAAAGGAATAAACCTAGGGATCAAGATCTCCTCACAGTAACGCTTCCAGTCGATTCTACCCTTTCCTTCACGCATTGCTGACCAGTCTTTTTAGAATACTTCCACTTCGGCTTCCGACCTCCAGGATTCCGTACCAAGTTAACCTGGCACAGGCCATTCTTAATCTCCCAGAGAGCGTGATCCTTAGCTTTATGCGCAATATTATACGCCTTTATCTCCTCCGCATACTTCTTCTTCATCGCTGCTGTTTCCTTCGGCTAACAATAACAAGGACTACGTGCGTTATACGTGAAATAAGCTCAGAATATGAAGGTCATGAAGCCTTTCCACCGCCGTTCGATACAGGTATAGAAATCCTTCTCCCACCGCCTTCGCCAGAGCCTCCGGCGGCCTCGATACGTTCCAAGAACAACAGAAGTTTCGTCACTCCAAACAACGCGCTTCCAATCCTCCAAGGTCCAATCGCGAAACTGGATTACAAACGCCAAGCGCTTCATTCTCTAGGCCTTATTCAGACCTGGCTTATACGTGATTTTCACGTTACAAAAGCCCTCCTTCTTTAACCACCGCAAGATTGAACGCCAGCTTGGGAAGTTGGCGCCAGGTACGTCTTTCAGCTCCTTGGCCATTGCGTCGGCTAACTCTGTGGCGGTGCTGCAACGGGAGGAAAAATCCTTAGTGAGCACATCCAAAATAACCCGTGCTTTAAGCGGGCCGATCACTCGAGGCCGACCACTCTTCTCACCATTCAGAACAAAGCAGTCTTCAATTTTACCCCCCACAACGTATCCTCGCTTTTTCGCTCGGCGTAACAATTGCTTAAAAGCCTCGGCTTTTATTTCTGTTATTGCCTCGATTTCCTTGTACGGCTTTCGGCAAGCGTGGAGGGCAAGTGCTTAGGTCCTCTCCGCAACGGTCGACTGCTTCCGAACGACAGGCATCTTGAACTCAGTACTGGATTAACAAGCAATTGCCTGCAAAGTTCTTAGCGCACTGCCCGTAAGGACCCAGTAGGGTGTCTTACTGTCCTGTGTGCAACTAAACTTTGGCCTTTTGGCACGTTTTGGAGTGTGTGGTGTAGGTAGAATTTCTGTGGGTTTGTGGGCACAGAATGGGGGCATAGAGTCTTGGCTGATCTATTCCTCTTACAGATTACTGTACAAATAACCTCACTTGAGTTTTTCACACGGAGTCAAGGCCCCCTAGTCAGCCTAGGCAGGGTAATTACTTTTGGCTCTAGGGTCTGTAGTTGCTGACAGCTTGAAGCATGCGCGCCCCTTAAGTAAATAGAGATAACAAAATCACTACTCACATTATAAACTTCCTACCTATAGATAAAAACGATAGAGCAGCAATGGAAATAGCTGTATTTATACGCTAATGTTAAGCTAATAACTATTAATAAGATAAACGATGTCTTAGTCTGGAATCTTCTAGCGTTTAGATATAAGGTCTACAGATTTGATTTGCTAAATAAGAAAAATCAAGGCTGTTTAGTTGATAAGATAAGGTAACTACATAAGTCGGAGGAGGGGAAGGGGGTTATAGAGTGGTAAAATGCCATTATAAAGTTCTATAAAGCCGTTTAAAAGTATGGGAGTTTAAGGTGAAGGTGATGGAAGAAGGGATATAGTTATATTAAATAAGCAAAGGTTAAAACGTTATAGTCTGAATAAAAGCCTATTATATATATTGAAAAACGTAATACTAAGAGCAAAACTGTAACGCTATGGAAAGAGCTATATAGTAATAAAAAGTAGAAAAAAAGATTTAGAAATTTTCCACTTTACATTATTTTTTCTACTTTTTTAACTTTATTATATAAAATAATAAAGATATCAAAATAAAAATTATATACTGAAAACGGCCTTTCAAATAACTTAACGTGTAGAGTATTTCAGTATAATTGATCTATTATATAAGGAGTTCGACTCCTTAATCCTTTTTGAATATTGAAAAAAACGAAAATCTGTGAAAGCTTTTTATATGCATCTCCACTAATAATGCTTCAAATTGAAATCTGACTTCAGATTTAAGATCTACAGATTCAGACTATCTTTAACATCACTTTTTCTTTTTTATACGATATAAGAGAAGCTTATAATTAAAGAGTGTTTACTTTTTATTTTCACTCGTCACATAAGGTGCCCTTTGTGGCAGTTCAGTCTCAGACTCTATTTTCGTGAAAACCTTTAAGGTAAGACCTACAGTATATAGCTATTATAGGTCTGTACACCTTAACACTTAGTATAAAAAGAGTCTAAGCTAGCTAAGACTAGCAGCAGTAATTTACAATAGCTTTTATCCGTTACCTATAATAAGGGGTTAAAAGGGAGGAATTTAACTATAGTGTGCGTTAAGTTAATTAAGAAGGGTAGGTATAGGGGGAGTGAAAGGGGGCACCGAGAAGACTGGTGCTCCTCCGTCTCCTTAAGTAACGGTATCCGAGAAAAGCAGCGGCCACATCGGCTCCGTTTTCAAGATCTCCCAGCCCGTTGCACGTGACATGCAGGGTTAGGGTTGATAGACACCCCAAAAATCGACCGCCCCCCATAGCCCCGCTTAAAGCCCCACTTATGTAGAAGCGTGTTCATCACTTTTCCAGTGCCTGTGGTCGTATGTGGTTATTCAGGGGGGGAGAGGGGGTTGTGTGGTTGCGGGAGGTTGGCCGCACGAGAACAGGACGGCGCCAGGGGTGAAAGAACAAGCCCATATCAGATATCTCTATATACCTTCAAGTACTGCATCAAAAACATACGTCGATATACAAACAACACCTTATTACCCGGGATCCAAACCACCAACTTCCTACAGAGACCCCTCTCTCTCACTGCCACTCCCTCAACCACTCCACCGCCCATCCCCCCCAAGCAGCCCTCCACTCCGACCCCTTACTCATCTCAAACAACACCGCATGCGCCAACTCCAACAGCGGCCCCAGCAGCGGCTCAAACGCCAGCCGGAAATCCACCTCCACCGGCCACCACCCCGGATACGGCGCCTCGTCCGCAATATCCCGCACATACGCCGACCGCCAGCCATTCATCCCCAGCCAGATCCGCCTCTCGACTGACACCGCCTGCGCCGCGAGAATCGTCAGCCCAAGCCCCATAGCTATCAACACGCCGACCAGGTCCGCGGCCGCAGGCGGTTGCGCCAGCCAAAACTCCGGGCGGGGCCGGGAAGTCGTGACAGGGGTGAGGATGTTCCGGAGGGGGCGGGGCAGGGAGGAGAGGGTGCGGCGGTAGGCTTTGACGAGGTAGAAGCCGAGGAGGCGGAGGAGGTGCAGAGGGACGCCGAAGATGATGGTCGCGCTGAAGAGGCAGAGGTTGGTCATGTTGCGGGTGTAGAGGAGGAGGAGGAAGATGAGCCAGATGGCCGAGGTCAGGACCTGGCAGATGTAGGGCCAGGGGTCGGCGAGGGAGGCGTGGCCGTGGCCGTGGCCGTGGGTGGTGGTTGGGTCTGGTTGGGGTTGGTCATCTTCGTCGTCATCGTCGTCCGGTGGTGGGTTGGCGTCCTGTTCGGTTTGGATGGGGTCTCTTGCCCGGGGGGCTTGAGACTTGGGTTGCGAGCCGAGAGCGGTTCGGACTCGGCGGGGAATGGGTTCGGGGCCGATGATGGCGCGGTATACGTCGGGCAGGAAGAACTGGAGCAGGGAGCAGAAACAGGCCGCAGAGGGGCGGGATTCCCTTTCAAGCCTTGCGCGGAGGTGCTTCAGCTCCTCGGCTGTTGCGCGGTCTGTTGCTCGTCGTTCTTCCGCCATCTGGGCCGCGAACGAGGCAACCATGTTTGCCTTGTTGACTCGTAGCCGGGTGATGGCGGTTCTGTACTTGAGCCGCGCCTTTTGGAGCTCGGAAAGCTCTTGGGCCAGCTCTTTCTCGCGCGTCAAGAGGTCGTCCTTCTTCTGGTCGAGCTCCTTTTGCTTTTGCACCCACCGGGCGATCTCCACCTGCTCCGCCTCCTTCTCCTGCACGAACTTCTCCTTGTTCGCAGCGATCTGCTTTGCGGCTTTCTCGTTGTCGGCTCGCTGCTGGGCGAGCTTGGCCTGCATCTTGTTCATCTCCTCCTCGGCAC
>Ga0247758_1001694_pt1 | contig 14950 bp, 18 predicted proteins | sample UWRJL156409C4_FD_180950 | JGI IMG/M metagenome (GOLD analysis project Ga0247758, IMG submission 180950) | Plant litter microbial communities from Arlington Agricultural Research Station in Wisconsin, United States - UWRJ-L156-409C-4 | ecosystem: Environmental > Terrestrial > Plant litter >...
GTGGGGGTGGGGATGGCTGCCGCGGGGGAAGCTTCTGTCGAGGGTGGCGTGCATGTTGGTGATGGCGCGGTCGATGTCGAGCTTGAGGGCAACGTAGGGGTGGGAGTCCGATGGGAGGGGGGGAGGGGAGGTCTAAAGGGTGTTAGTGGGCGAGAGTCTTGGACGCGCGCTGGGGGGAAAGGTGAGAGATTGGGCGAGGTGAGACTCTCACTTACCGAGTGCGGGGTAGTAGGAGCAGCACCGATTCTCTCATCAACAGCAAGCGCGGCAGCTCTGGGGATAGAAACCTCCGCGGTCGCTGACGTTGCTTGACCGCGATCCGTGGGATTGTTGGCTGCCGTGTCCTTCGGAGCAGCGGCCATGAGTTCCTCATGAGCAAGCCAGGCAGCTCTGGAAATACTCGGAGAACCCGCCGCGGTCGCTGACGTGGCTTCACCGCGATTCGTGGGATCATTGGATGCCGTGTCCTTGGCGGTGTTGGAGAGGAGTTTTGAAGTCCCAGCCATTATCGGTAGCTGCTGGTGAGTGTCTGGAAGGGTCGGGGTCGCGATCGCATGGTGTTTTGGGAGGGGGACAAATTGTGATCGAGCCGATGGCGGTTAGGTCGCGTAGAGGTGTAACGCAAACTTGATGCATTGGGGTGTGAAATTGTACAACAGCAGCCCAAAAGGGGAATCTCCTGAAATTTGTGCGACGGCACAGAATTTTCTTTGGTGGTTCTGGAAATGAGGTTGCTGGCACAAAGGCTGTGTTGGGGAAAGAATTGTGCGAGGTGAGATCCAAAGCTGGCCTGTTTTCGTTAGCGTGATTTCTGACAGCTGAGGCATTGGACGACCGTTGATGGTGCGACAAACATCGGACGAATTTTGGATGGACTCTGGGCTGCCCCTGCAGGCCAGGTACTCGCAAGAGTTATTTTGTGGCCATAAAGATCTGCAGCGTTCACATTTACTCTGTGCTTGACCGCTTGTAGGTCGGACCAAGGAACATTGACTGTGAGTTTTCGTGAAGGGAAACTTGAAGTCAGTCCTGCCCAAGGCGAGCGAGCTTCACAGATTCCCTATCGCGTATCTCCTCAGAAAGGGTGGGAGTGTTCTTCGTCCGGCCACTCTCCTACTTAGAAGCACGGGATGACCTCAAGCATCTGGATTTCGTCCAATCCCGTGTTCACTCTTGTGGAGTTTCCGCGTTCAAAATCATGATGCTTAACCGGAGCCTTTTTTTCAGCGCCATCCAATGTCTTCAAGTTCCCACATTAATTCCCCAGCTCCGAGCCCGATGATCTGCCTCGTCACATCCTTCCACATCCCAGGCTGTTGTGCAGGAGGCCCGTGCCAAGTTGAAGTTGCTTGGCTCGATGTATAGAGAGGGAGTCAATGGAAAAGTGTAACTCTAGAAGCTTCTTAAGGAGTTGACAAGGACTGGTGGAAGTGTAGTGCAGGTTCGAAGGGGTTCAAGATGCTAAGGTCTGAGCGATGGCTGTGCCTGGTGAACTTATAGAAACCAGGCCCCCTCCTCTCAGTGGTTGTTTAGGTCTGCCAACATCAAGCCTGAGTCAGGATCTGGAATCTTTGTGTTTGCTAGGGCCATGGTGGTCTGATGAGTCGCAGATTATCAGCCTGACAAGCACCCTGTCAGCAGGGAATCGAGAGACCGTACAGGCATCAACACAAACACAGTTTGCATCTCACGGGGGCACTGAATCATGGGGTTACGCCTGCTGGCGCCATATCCAGGCAGTTCCATCGTTGTAATCTCCTCAACAGCCGTGGGTGGCAGGTACTGTAGAGGGTCAATATCAGAACATTGATTCCCATTGACTCAGGTATGTTTCACATCCTACTAAAATACTCTAAACTTCCCTGCTCTGATGACAAATATAGTCTTCTCATTCCAATTCATGCTCATAGTCCTAGCCCGTCTCCTCGATCCCATGTTCCCATATAATATCCCGACGCTGCGTACTGTGTCGCGTTTACCCCTCCAGAATTCATAGCCTCTTCTGGAGCTGTCTTGCAATGGCTCAGATTCCAGGCAAAGTCGATGATATCCGTAAAACCGCATCCGCCAGGTAAGCAGTGACAGCATGTTACATTCCATCTTTGTAATCTGGCTCCTTGACAATGTCTAAGGCCAGAATTAACCGTCTTTGTTGGTAACAGCGGCGGGGACAGCCGAGAAGCTGTCGATATGCCTCGTCAGCAGTTTGATAACCCTGCGAAATCACAAGTCAGTGACCTCGAACAAAGATCGGACCGCAACCAGAATGAGGGCGACTCAACCTACCCCTTTTATGCCCTGATACACCCTAAAAGGCTTTCTGAGCAGCAGAGAGCGCCTTTTCAACACGCTTTAACTCTTCTGTGCCTATTACCTAGGCTTGGGAATGCCATGGTACTCCAGCCAAAGAAAAAGAGCCCTAGATAAGACCCTCCCATCCATCAAGCGGCATTGTGGTGACCCAATCACCGTTCCCATGCCAGCTCGTATACTCATTTATCTTCCACGAGGCTGGCCAAACCTCTGAGCGGGGACAGACCGTGTCGCCCACCTCTTCGACCAGGAAGTCGAAGAATTCATCTGGGAGGCTGGAAGGAACAAATGTTAGCAACAATATGGCAAGCCAACATCACAACCACAACAGAAACACGAATCAGGTACTTACTTCTCGCGTGTCTGAAGTAAAGCTTCCATTCTTGGGCGAAAGGCGGCCGCGCGGCCAGCAGGGAAATCCCCCTCGGCAATCTGAACAAGGTCACGGAACAAGTATTCCACAGCGAAGCACCAAGTTGTCCGATCCTGGTGGCACTTTTTGTGCCGAGCCAAGACAATCTCTCTGGCGGCGGGATCTTTGTCTTTTCCCTTGAGAGCGTGAGCGGGTAGGCCGGTCTCAGCACAGACTTGACGCTGGATCTCCGAGTAGATGTGCGTGTCTGCGCGGTTGTAGAGTTTGACCCAGTATCCGGTGCGAACGCCAGGAGGGACGGGATTTGCGAGGCCGTTCCATCGAGTAATCGGTTTATGCTCATTAGGGATCGTGAGATCGCCAGTGAGGTACTGCATGCCAATTGGCTGGTCAGTACAGTATCCCGTGGAAGAATTCTTGAGCGCACACCTGAGAATCGTCGTCTGAGCTATCGGCGCGGGCGTCGACTGGAGCGCTGCGCACCGGATCCATTGTGATTGAGGTCAGTCAAGTTGGTCAAAGGAGTCGATTTTTGACTCGATCTTGGGTAGGCCAGGGGCCGCTATTGGGTTGGGATTGAATGTCCAAGGGTAACGCGACTTGAACGCGCTGGATGTTGAGGCGATGGTAGCGGCGCCTGGTAGAATGGGCGTCCACAAGTCTGACGGATTGACAGCCTTTTCACATTCACCGAGAAGAAGGTGAAGCTGCAGTCGTGATGTACCTACCGCAAAGGATGCGGGCCGTGAACGGACGGAAGGATTTTATGTACAAGTTACGATGGAAGCCCTCGGTCGTAGAAGGCGAGTTGAGGGATTCGTGGCGGAGGGGAGGAAAAATGCGGGCGCGGTGGGTGAGGTGTGGGTTAAGTGGGGCGAGCTCGCTGCTGAGGAAGAGAGCGCTTGGTTGACGACATGTCAGCCGCGCGACATCAAAAGACAGAATGATGGCTCTCTAGAATAATTGACGGCTGAGACGTGATGCTCCTGGCATCAAGCCTCGTTGACGTCAGACTGGAGGGCCACAATATCCCAACTCCCGCTGTGCTCGACGTTGCGACACGACTATCTCTCCCGTCCCCGGCTTGGGAGGAAGGCGCCACGAACGGCGAGATCTGAGCGTATGCTTCAAACACCTACATTTATGACCGTTCCCTTGCCAATGCTGCTGTCCGTGGCCAGGAACGAGGTAGTACCCTCTCTAACTTCGCCCTCGGCATCAACATTCATTGGTACTGAATGCCTTTCTCCAACGCCGACGACGCAAGAACCGGAACTGCTACCGCCCGTACCGGCAAGACTTCCCCTCGCCGACTCGGAGTCCCATAGTCTCAGCTACCAGTCTCAACAATCGGCGCCCGCCACCGACAAAGAGATGAAATCATCCACAAGGTTACCTGGTCCTGTGATGCGACAAAGTTCCCCAGACTGGGATTTACATGAGGTGAGCAAAGAGCCCGCTGTCCCACGGCTGCCGCCACCACTGCAATCATGCAGCTCGAGGAGAACGCGGATGTCAGCACGAAAATTTCTAGCTTATAGAAGTACGGACAGGAGAGAGCTATTTCGCTTTGCACAGCGTCATGCGCAGCTCGACGCGCGCAACGCCGGATCCAAGGAGCACGAGGGCGGGGATGGAATGGCAGGATGAAGGGTGGTGTTTGCGGGTGATACACGGCTCTCACCTTCCGATGGGAAACAGTAGATTAAATTGTTTATTAACTTGGATTCGTTTCCTCACCGCTGAACATATCAAATGAGTGTACGTGTTGATATTGATGGTCTAAATCTCGGGCCTCTGGGGGTCCAGACATTCTCTAAATAAGGCAGTTTGGTCCTTCTTTGATAGAACAAACCAGTTGTTTGCACCGTTCCACGTCCTTCCAGTCTGTTGGGTTGCTTTGTTGATTGATAGCCTGCACGGCCAAAGGGCTGCATGCCGACAGAACAAAAGATCTCGTTGCTGAGCAGACGTCTCTTATGTTGCTCGTTCCCTTACAGCGGAAACAGTGCCACAGCAGATCACCATGTCACTATCTTCTTGGTTTGCCCTCTTAGCATTACTAGACACCAATGTAGCTTGTGGTTGTTGTGCCAGTGCTTGACGCATCGCGTTTGCTAATTACTAGACACGCTAAGTCAAGGGGGACATCGCAAGCTCTCACACTGGGCCTCAAAGTTTGGGGACGACAAATAGAACTGAGGTACATATCTAGGTACAATATGTTTATCGGCAAGACTAAAACACTTAATAAAAGCCCAGACCCTGCCCCCAGGGTCGAAACACTCGCATCAGGGCTCCTATCTGGATGGCGGCCCGAGTGTTCCCAACATGACTGGGAGCCCATCCTCCCCCAAAGCTCCCAGAGGTCTATCCAGGGCAAAGTTCGTTCCTTGTCGGCCTCCAACTCCGCTGCCCTGCATCCGAACTGCGGGATTTGTCTCTGTCACAATATCTACCTAAGAGTGAACCTTCAAGCTCGGCGTCATCCTCTTAAAGGAGATCACCCAAATTCACCTCATGAGCCTGGTTGGACTTGAGAGCCTGTTTATACGAGAGTTTTACCTGGCGCTCCCTCTCTATCTTAGAGGCTTTAACCCAAGAGTGTACCCGCTTCTTCTTGTACTGGAGCCACTTCTCTTCGTCCCTCTCTGCTTTTCCAGGGTCAAACTTGTCCTGCTTCTCTCTTTCGGCGATCGAAGCGTCAAATGAGAGTTTCCAAGCCTGGTACTCCTTCTCTGCTTCCTCAAGGTCAACCTCACAGGCATCCATCCACTTATTGTACGCGTTCTCTGCTTCCTCGAGGTAAGCTTGGTACTTCTCGTTTTGCTCTGGCTTCTCTACCTCCCAGGCGTCCTCGCAGGCGTCCAACCACCCCTTATACGACTCTTCTGCTTTCTCGAAGTCAAGCTCGTCCTGCTTCTCTTGCTCTTGCCTCGACGCCTCCCAAGACAACTCGCAAGACTCTTGGGCTGTCAAAAGTCTCTCGCTAGCGACTCTCTGTGCTTCTGTGTCGTCAAGGGTTCCTCGTCAGCGCGTTCGGTTGCTGAGTGGCTCAATCTTTGGGTCGAGATCCTCTTGGTGCTGTCGGTCCTGCTCGGAGTTGTGCATTTCTTGCTCCGTCTTGCCCTGATGAGTCTTGCTGTCGAGCGAAAGATCCTGGATACTGACATCGTGGCTGCCAATTTGGTGAGAGCGCTTGCTGATTGAATGAGTGTCGCTGGTGACGCTCCCGACGAAGCTGCTGCTTTGCCGGAGAGGGAAACTCTCCTTCGCAGTCATGCTACTGCCATCCTCTGTTCCTTGACTCAGACCTATCTTGGGGTGGACTTGAAGCTCCACCTCGCAATCAAGTGTCTCCATATCCATGACGATGACGGGAACACGGGCGGCGTCGTGGGTATGTCCCGGTTAGTGTCTGGCACGAATTCTGTGGTCGTTGCCTGCTCGCCAGGTTTGAAGTCGCGCCGGTATCTCTACTCTCGCTTGCGAAGGCGCACCGGAAGCGAGGGACGGAGAGAAAGCAATCCTCGGCTTTGGATCTGAAAGGCGGCTGCCTTAGTCGCTGGCTGTTGGCCCTGCGGCGCGACCTCCGAGATCCATGGCGGCTGTACCTCCTCACTCCTCCCCAAACCAACAATCCGGCTGCAAGTAGCCAGGCGAGGTGGCCACTGTCTTGGATAAGTTCCATCGGTACGACCTACGGAAGGGTTCTGGAAGGATCATGGGACCAGGCACTGTATCGCATGGGAAGGCGATCCTTGGACCATGGGGCAATATCGTTTATGGCAGTTGGACCGGCAACTGTTCATTCTCCGATGCTCTTCGTTCCCAAAGGTTCCCGGAAGAGGTCCCCGGGGGACCCCGGGGGGTTGTGGACCTCTGTGAGACACAACCCACTCATGAGACATCCTCTTGAGATATTCAAGCCGGCACTGTTTGTTCCTCAGAGGGGCATTACCCCAGGTGAATTTCTCTCGGTGATTTCAAGAGCGGCGCTGTTGGTGACGGCGGGTTTTCTCCGGGCGCGCTCTCACACTCTGGTTCAGGGCCAGCCCCTCACAAACTCTCGCGAAGGGTGGGGGGTTAGGTGGATCGTTTAGTTCGTTGCTGAGTAGTTTACTAGGCCGCAACGAGTGTAAGAGCTAGTTAGAAGAGCTAGTTAGATGCTTGAGGGGCGAACCCTTCCTGAATTTCAGATGACGGCTTACCAGTAGGTTCTCTGCTGACTGGGTGAAGGCCGTAGACAACCAGCATGGCAACGTCGTCAACCCCGCCAATGGCGCATATCCCTTGCCTCCCAATGACATGGAAATTATAAGACTCAACCACAAGAACGCCATGCCGATACGCGAATTCGACGCAGAGCGAAAGAGGGAGCAGTGCAAATTTCGTGCCAGACAGCAGACGACACTGAACAACAGGACGAAGGCATCTTTCCAGAACAAGCTCAAGCTTCAGGAGTTGCGTCAGCAGTACTAACTCGAGTACAAGGAGCTCAGCTTTGAGAATTCAGTCGCGTTTGGAAAGAAATAACATGATCAGAATGTCGCCCTTTGAAGGATGACTGTCGATGCGGAGATGTCGTCGAAAGACAAAGACGTCATCATGAAGGACAAAGACCTCCTCATTGAGGATAAGCGCACCAAGAGAGAGATTGCGGTGAAGGACAAGGAACTCCTTTTGGATGAGAGGAAGATTCAGAGCAGACTTCTCTTGGTTGAGAAGGCCTTTAGCTGCGCCTTCATTCCGATCTTGCTCTCTGCTGTGATCTGGGTAGTTCTGGCTAGACTTCCTGGCGCCATGTGACAGACATTGGGGGAAGGGGGAATTGAGGGTGCACTGATAGTGGAGGGAAGGTCGGGGGATCGTGTGGAGGATTTGCTGGGATCCCATTGGCAGTGATTCAGATATCGTGGTGGAGAAATACAGAGCAGCCCAGTCAATGAATGCAACGCGCTATCTATTCATTTACTTCTGTGCTCAGGTCTTAAGATCGCCAACCAGACTCTGCGGACATGCCTTGTCTTCACATGCTAGCCACTACGTCCTAATCAGGATAGTGGCGCAACATTCCCAAGATCCATCCTAAAGAGCAAGAAACCCTGCTCACGACCGCCCAGTCAGAACGGCTTCGAGAAGAGCCATCGGGCCAGGAAACGAGACAATGCCATGGTGGCAAAGAGCGCAAACAGGAAGCCCAATCCGCCAGTAACTTTCCAACCCAAGCTGACCTGGTCAAACCAGCGAGCAATTGCTACAGCGACTGTCTCCGAGTCCCTGATTACCTTAGTGTGCTGATCAATCGCCAGGAGAAGTTCCCGATCGTACCTGAGTTTCATCCGCTCCATATCGCGGTGGTACTTCTCTTTATGGAGCTTGGCCTCCTCGCTCATTTCAGTCATCTTGATCTTGTGGCAACGAATGGCCTGTTTCATCCAGTTCTGGTGGGCCGCCATGTCGCGAGAGTCGGTGCGATCCCACTCGGCTACCATGTTGTTGTGGGTGGCTTGCATTCGTTCCATCTCGTGATCGTGGGAATCCTGCACAGCCTCCTGTTCTATCAAGGCGATCTGCTTGATGTTCTCACTCACTGCCAGTGCGAGGCGGAGTAGCTCGATGGGGGAAGGATTCTAGAAGTATTGATTAGCAGGCCATTCCTTTCCAGTTGTGCTTTCGCCAGTGTGAGCTTACCTCTTGCGAATTCGGAACATTGTGGTTGCCATCAAAGCCCTCGACGTCGGGGCTTCTGCGAGCTTCCGAGTCTGGGCTGCCAGTCTCGGCACCGGTCGGAAAGCCAACGGTGGAAGGCATTTTTGATTGACGGAGGCCTAATAGAGCCGAGAGGAACCTGGTATGCTAGCCGGTTGCGCGCCAGTGACTGCTTGGGGTCGAGTTACCGAACGGATGTATCCAGGTATGCAGAAGGCTTTCTCTATGATTGAGGGTGGTCGTGGTTTGAGGAAAAACTCAGGAAGTAGATTTTGTGGAAGACGAAGAAAGTAAACAGCACAGCGCACCCCGCAACGAGAAAATATGGTGGGGCAGCGCGACGGCAGCGCGTCCTTGGGTTAACGAAGGAACACACCAACAACCCCCCGCGTTCAGAATGGCTCCGCGCGCTCCCAGATCGCAACATCGGACAGCCCCTCCTCCCTTAGTTTCACGTTGCAGGTGCGCAAACCCGCTATCCTCCCAAAGCGGCTTCCCTCTCCTTCCGCTGGTATCCTCGATCCTAAGGGGATTAAAACACGTAATATCCCAAAAGTGCTCGTCCTTCCACCCCGGTCCCTGGACCTCCATAGTCCCATCCTGCGCAAGATACACGCGTTTGTCCTTGGGCAAGAATCGTCTGGGATGCCAGACATTCCAGACAACCATGTTCACCAGCATGAGGGACGCTTCAAAGATGTAGAAGAACCATTCGTAGCGAGTGGCAGGGCTGAGCGTCATTGGGTCGAAGGTTGGGCTGAGCAACGTGCTCAGCGGCGGAGCGGAGAAGTGCTCCCCAATGCGGTAGGCGGTCCGCGTGAGGAGGAGCAACATGCTTGCGTAGAGGGTGAGAAGGGGGCTCTTGAAGTTGGGGAAGAGGACGCCCCCTCGGGAACAGCGGCGGTGGAAAACACCAATGATGAGAAAAAAGAGCGCGATGACGAGCATCTGCGATACAAGCGCCGCCTTCAGGAGAATGTCTCCGAGGTTCAGAAATCTTTCGAGCAGAGCGCGATTCGCGACGTACGAGATGCCGATGCTATTGACGACCTCGACGAGTCATGAGAGCGTGCCGAACGTTGTGAGGACCCGGAGCGGATGCATGGGCGAGAAGTACGGGACATAGTAGAAGATTCGACCAAGAACATGGTAGTTCTCCAGCTGAAGCAGGGGGGCTGCAGAAAGACGATAGTCAGAATGATAAAGCTCTAGGGTTTGAAGCCGTGTTCTTACGGAGGGGTGTAGATCAGCAAAATACTGGGGACATAAACCCGGAGATTATCATAGTGAAATGCCCCGTATTCGCGAAGGGTAAAGCTGATGGTGAACAGAAGACAGCAGAAAGGGAAGAGAGCTATCAGCTTGAAGCATTTGTAGCGGCTGAAGAGCCATCAGCGGACCATACATTTTAGCAAGTTGCGTGGATACTGACATGCATTGCCAGAGATGTATGAGGCCTGAGATTGCGAAAGCGGCAGCAAAGAAAATCGGTGCCCCTTTGTTTGGCGCGTAGAAGTAAAGCTCCCCGGAACTAGCGTTGACTGTGAGCAAGCTTGTCATGTAAGGCTCATCTTTGATAGCTCACCTGGCTTGCCGTCCGACATCGAGGCGGCCGTCTTGTTCTCCTTTTGGGAACCTTGATTGGAATTGTGGGCTGTTTGGAAATGAGCGTAAGGCAGCACGGCGTCGTGGCAGTTTATGGTAACGCTCGGGTCTTTATGCATGATGAAGCCCTGGAGTTGGTTTTTGACCCTTGCAAATTGACTTGGAGAACTCTGGTTTGCCGGGGCAAACCGGCTCAACCGCGGCCCGGACGACTGGTTGTCTGGTTGCCCAACAGACATTGACGATGGCAGGGGCATTTTATGCCTTGAGCCACACCACGAACCCGTGCGCCAGTGCCGCTATCTGATGGAGTTTCTCAATGGACCGAAACGGTGGCCAAATGACTTGGCAGCGATCTGCCGATGGGTTTTGAGCTTTGTGTAACGCAGAAGTCCCTGGGCGGACCCCGAGGCCGACAGAGCCTCGCGGCGGCATGCCGTCTCGCCCCTCAATGTCACAACCCTCTTCCGGCAGGCCAAAAAAAGCCCTGGATAATAACCCATCGTCTCAATCCGTACCACCACATGCGTCAACGGCGTAAAGGGTATCATTCTTGGTTTTGGGCGGGTGAGACTTATTTGCCGCTCAGACGCTCCAGGGCTTTTTTTTTTGTAAGCGGCGACCAAGCATCGTTGTTGGTGAGAACGCGGAAGCGACTTACCATGGTTATCCAGAATCTGGGGTTGTTGGTCAGTGGTCCGCGGTCTCTTGTCGATAGCTAGGTGGGTAGCTACCCTTTTCAGCCGGATTTATCTCTTCTTAGAACAGGGCACGAGACACCAACAGGGGGAAGCGTGAAGTCTAGTGATCTTGATAAAAGGGGAAAAGGGCACTGATCTCCGTTCACTTTGCAAATGCAATTTTCGCCTTTGTCGAAGTCTTTGGCTTTCTGTGTCCCAAAGTTCCGTCTTTGTTGCAGTGGATGCGTCATGTCACACACCGAAGGCTAACGAGCCGAGAGGAAACCCACCTTTTTCAAGATGGTGGGTGGTACGTCAGCCGCTGCAGTGAGATTCTTGCCCCGCAACATCAGGGAAGGTGCATGCCAGAAGTTCCTCGGGACTTGCCTTCCATTGGAGACGGCCCCATCCCGGGTTTTTATCAGCGAATCACCAAGAAGACCAAAGCAGCTGCACATACGGCAACGCTGATCCAAGCGCGACCGTCATTCAAGCTTTGTCTCGACTTGCCAGCGCAGCAAAGAGCCCGCCACCGATAGATGGTTTGGCAATCTTTGGAGTCAAGCCAAACATGCGAAAGTCTAACATCAGTCGTCAAATCTGACGGGCAAACTCTTGCTGACAAGTTCCCCTGCGCCAAAGCAACGCTCTCGCTACGTTTCCCCAGTCTGGTCAATATGCCGCCGCGAGCCGATATCACGCGAATCACAGCCCCCAAGGCTCGCTGTGCGCAATGGGGTGCAACAAATGACTATGTCGCGCCGAAGGTGGCTACTCGAGTTCGCACTACACGTGAATCCGTGGAAGATATATAAGACTTGACATTGCAGTTCCAGTGTCTGTGGGATTCCGCCAACTTCGAGACAGACACAACACTCGTCACGATGCACACATCAACACTCACAAGTATCGCGGGCTTTGCTGCCCTAGCGACTGCGGCCAAAATCCAGATCGCGGTCGGCAAGGATGGCCTTGTCTTCACTCCAAACACGGTCACCGCTGCCAAGGGGGACGTCATCGAGTACCAATTCTTCCCTCCCACACACAGCGTCATCATGGGCGACTTCAACAACCCGTGCATGCCAGCCAAGACCGGTGGCTTCTTCTCCGGTGGTTTCATCACCAGCAACGGCCAGAACGTGAGAGTCCTCCTCCGCCACCCAGCTCAGACTGAGGATGCTAATTCTGCTGCAGTCCGACGTCTTCCAAGTGACTATCAACTCGACCGACCCCATTTTCTTCTACTGCGGCTTCCCGACACACTGCGAATCGGGCATGTCGGGCGTCATTAACCCCAGCACGGAGCAGACACTCAGCGCATACCAGAGCAAGGCCTCGTCGGTGGCCAACACGGTGGCACCGTCTGCTCCGTTTGGAGGTCAGGTCGTCCCTGCTGCGAGCGCGAGTGGAGGCGCGATGAACCCTTCGCCGACGCAACCCGGTAGCTCGGGGAGCGGCTCAGGTGGCGGCGGTATCTATGGTGGATCTGGGAGTGGAGCGGGTGCTTTGGCTATCCCTGCTTTTGGCGTGATCGTGGTGGCCGCCTTGATGGTTTGAGCGAGTAATGAGGGTTGAGGGGGCGGGGCGGTAAACCCGTGTTCAGGTTGGATCGGCAGGACTACCTAAATTTAAGCAAACATTGAACATAAACAGCCCTAGAGTAGTACTCTAAGGGTACTACGAGATCAGAGGGCCAAATCTGCCCGCTCGGTGACTAGATGAGGCTTATGGTCGTCCCGCGGAGACGAGACCTATTGTTTCCGGGACAATGAGCCAGGTAGCCGGCACCCCATCCGGACAGGAGCCCGGACGGTGTGTCACGTGACTGCTCCGATCCTTCCTCTCGGCCCCTCTTTTGACACCTCCCGGCGGCCATCCGCCTTGACGCCGGCTCCTCACTGCTAGCACTGGGTCAAGGCAGCCCTGAAAACTGCCATAACCGGCCAGCACCGGGGAAGCAAACAACCACAGTGGAGGGCCTGCGGGTATTTCGTGGCGATTGCCTGGATAGGCGGTTGGTGTTCGATGCGATTGGTGCCTGAACCGAAGGCGGGCACGAACTGCCTGATTGCTGACTGGTGGGAGATTAGATAACCCCGCGCGGGCTGACCATCCCGGTCGCTGGTTCGCGCCCTCCACGACGTGTCCCAGGCAGCAATCCATCTTCCCGGCTCCCATTGACATTTGCGTCTGGCCAAGCCGACTTGAGATGATGCGTCTCCTGAAGCGGTGCGACACCGGCGAGCTGAAGCTATCCGGGCCTTTTCCTCCCGACAGCACGCCCCCATACGCAATCCTCTCGCACACATGGGATATCGAGGAGGTGACCTTCGAGAATTTGCGCGACGGCACCGGTGTCGATAAGAGAGGATGGCTGAAGATTGAATTCTGTGCCGAGCAAGCGCAGCGTGACGGACTGGATTACATTTGGGTTGATACCTGCTGCATCGACAAGACAAACAGCACCGAGCTTCAAGGAGCGATCAACTCCATGTTCCGCTGGTACCGGAACGCTGAGCGTTGCTACGTATATCTGTATGTACCCTTGGCCAGCGAGAATCTAGGACCGTGTCTGGTTCTAACGAGACGTCTAGCTCCGACGTCACAGCACCTAAGGGTAGCTGGCAAGAGGCTTTTCGAGAAAGTAGATGGTTCACTAGAGGTTGGACGCTGCAAGAGCTGCTCGCTCCGCAATCTGTCGAGTTCTTCACCCGCGAGCGTAGGCGGCTTGGTAGCCGGCGGGATCTAGAGGACGACATCCAGAAAATAACGCGCATTCCCCTCGCAGCACTTCGAGGGGGTGACCTTTCAACTTTTGGCGTCGAGGAACGCTTGGACTGGCTTAAGGGACGTCAAACCACTCTCCCGGAGGACGAAGCATATTGCCTTCTTGGTATATTCGGTATCTTCATGCCCGTTATCTACGGGGAGACGAGAGAAAGTGGGATGCGGCGCTTGGTCAAGAAGGTCCACTCTTCGCGAAGAGGTGTATCCGGCGCAACTGCAGCCTTCAGGTGGCAACCTGGGCCCAACAGTCCAATAGGCGGCGACCCTGATTCCATCTCCCTTGCCGACGATTCCGTCACCTCCTTGGCGGAATTTGGGGGGAATCTTGTCGCTATTTACCGAGTAAAGTGGCCAGCGAAAGATGCGATAGGGGCCTTGTTTGGGGTGGCCGGGGTCACGTTTTTCGATCGCTCATTATGCTGGCAAACATGGAAGCGAAATGGAAGAGAGCTGATATCTGAAAAAACAATATTCAGCCCCGACTCGGGTAGCCCATTCAGTCAACCGTCAATAGCTGCGCTGGGTAACCAATTGTTGGCAGTGTGGCGAAGCGGCGGGACGCTGCGGTACTCAACTTCCCACCTGGGCAGCCGACAATGGAGTAGTCCAAATGCAATGGTAGTCGGGGGTTTTGCACCTCATTCCTCACCGGTACTGGCCAGAAATGAGACGAACGGCTCGACTCGCATCTATGCCCTCTGGAAAGGGGCCCCACCAAATCAGAGAGCCTACCTATCATGGTATGACGGCGATCGCTGGGATACGCCCAGGCTTCTCCCCTATATTGAAACGGACGTCAATCCGGCTCTCACATCTTTTAGGGGCAGCCTTTTCATTGCGTGGAAAATCTCCTCTGGTCAAAAGCTGTACTGGATGCGGTTTGACACAAACGGCAATCCCCTAAACGAAGAACCATACGAAGTATGCTGGCGCGGAGAGAGCGACACAAGCCCTACCCTCGCAGAGGTTGGAGGCACCGTATATGCGGCCTGGAGGGGGAAGGGTAGTTCAGCAGATAGTATGTGGCTCGCGGCCTGGAAAGGTGAAGAAAAGAGGTTTGGTCCAGCTCAGGTCATACCCGACAGCAAGACCAGTGCGGCGCCAAAGCTTGCTCGTTGGGGAGGATCACTTGTGTTGGCTTGGCGAAACGGGAGCTCAATGGCATGGAGGTGCGGGAGTGCAGAGTGATCGCAGAGGTGACCTTGATTTACTCTCTGCAACATGTCGTTTCAAACGGCATGAGCCTAAGGTCTCAAAATCTCATACCGTTTACACGGTCTCACGGCCCAGCCGAGCTTTGCCCCTCCTGGTCTCCAACAACGTAACCTTCCTTCACAACACCACCGCGGACAATTAAAAGCTCCGAGTCCCGATCGTCTGTATGTTGAATTCAGCTCAAGACACATCCTCAGCCTCTGAGTGCATTAGCTCCAGATTCAAGGGAGCGAACTAGTAGGTACTTACATCGCCAAATCCCCGA
>Ga0247758_1001695_pt1 | contig 14947 bp, 7 predicted proteins | sample UWRJL156409C4_FD_180950 | JGI IMG/M metagenome (GOLD analysis project Ga0247758, IMG submission 180950) | Plant litter microbial communities from Arlington Agricultural Research Station in Wisconsin, United States - UWRJ-L156-409C-4 | ecosystem: Environmental > Terrestrial > Plant litter >...
GGTTGGGCCCTGCCGTCGTCATGGGCTCGAAGCTTTATGACTGGCAAGTGATCTGTTATATCCCTGCGCTGCTTTGTTTGTTTTGTCTGTCAGTCCAAATCAGAGCGACATTACCAACATGCACTGCCCCCGATGCTGTTAACCCCTTGACGATCGGCGTAATGACTCGAATTGCAGTGTCTGTCGCCGTCGCAAGCATCATCTTCGTCCTTCAAACGATTGGCAACCCCGCTGGCGGTGTTGTCCGCCTCCATCCTCGCCAGCAAGCGCTACCATGCGATGTGTCGTCCTTCGTATCAGCTCTCCCCCCTAATGCAACCATCGAGAAAGTCGCCAGCGTCCCGGAGCTCGGGAGCTATGGCGAAGGCCCGCCGGACGAGGCCTACCCCTGGATCCCCACCGGCATGCCCGCGCTGTGCGCGGTGACGGTGCGCGTGATAAGCTCCCCGTCGAGCAGCTACCGCTTCGGACTTTTCCTCCCCGCCCCAGACAAGTGGCAGGGCCGCTTCCTCGCCGTAGGCAACGGCGGCTTCTCGGGCGGCATCAACTGGATTGACATGTAAGTCCCTAGCTTCTACCCGACCTTCATACCGAAGCTGACATGACCACCAGGGCTCCTGGACCGCACTACGGCATGGCCGCCGTGTCCACCGACACTGGCCACAATGGTACCATGATCGACACAGCTTGGGCGCTCAACCAGCCCGAGAAGCGCACCGACTGGGGCTGGCGCGCCATGCATGGCACCGTCGTCCACGGCAAGGCGCTCGTCGCCGCCTACTACAGCCGCCCCGCGGCGCACTCCTATTACAACGGCTGCTCAACCGGCGGCCGCCAGGGTCTCCGCGAGGTCCAGAAATTCCCGGACTCCTTCGACGGCGCCCTGATCGGCGCGCCCGCCTGGTGGACCACCCACCTCAACAACTGGATCACTAAAGTCGGCACGGACAACTTCCCCGCCTCCGATCCCAAGCATATCCCCATGACGCTCCTCCCCTTCCTCGCCCACGAAGCCCGAGCCCAATGCGACGCCCAGGACGGGGTAGTCGACTCCATCGTCTCGAACCCCATGTCCTGCAAGTACGACTTCTCCAAACTGCTCTGCACAAACTCCACCCCCCTCCCGGATCCCACGAGCTTCCACGGCCGCAACTGCCTCACCCCGATCCAGCTCCAAACCGCCATGAACATCTATGGCGACTACCGCTCGGCATCAGGCGAACTCCTCTACCCGGGCCTAACCATCTCCTCTGAATCGCAATGGCCCCTTCTGATCGGCGAGCCCACCGGCCCCTCCGGCTTCGGCGTCGGCTACGACAAGGACTTCCTGTACGACGACCCCAACTGGAAATGGGGGTCCTACAACGACTCAGCCATCGCCGAAGCAGACGCGCGCGACCCGGGACAATGCAACGCCGACAACTACGGCGCGCTGAAGGCGTACAAGCAGCGAGGCGGAAAGATGATACTCTACCATGGTCTCGCTGACGGGCTGGTTCCCACAAAGGGGTCACTGATGTACTACGACAAGACGGTGCAGGCCTTCGGAGGAGACCTGGAGGGTGTGAGAGATTTCTTCAGGATGTTTCTGGTCCCGGGTATGCATCACTGCTGGAATACAGATGATGCGGTCAAGGCGCCGTGGAACTTTGGGGGCGCGACGCAGGCGGGCGCGATGGGCATGGGCGAGTGGTCGGTGCCGGGGTTCAAGGACGCGAGGCACGACGCGATGTTGGCGATGATTGGGTGGGTGGAGGGCGGAAAGGTGGTGGAGGAGATTGTGGCGACGTCGTGGCATTCGCGGTGGAATGCGAGTTCGGGCGTGGTGAGGCAGAGGCCGTTGTGTCCTTGGCCGGAGAAGGCGTTGTATAACGGCGTGGGGGATGTTAATGCCGCGAACAGCTGGAGATGTTCGTAGGGGAGCTGAGAAAATGGTCTGGCGTTGGTGTTAGCTTGGTAGTCAGGTACTAAGGCAGATTTGGGAGAACAATCTCATGACATTTCCCCTACCCTCGAGCTCTGTCAATGCCTCGATCGCGAAACAGTTCATGCGCAGTCGATGCTAGCTGGCCTGTTCCGCGGGGTCAGTTTCCTCGACAGTCGAGACCGTCAAGTTAAGCTTTTGTGATGCACCTCGCCTGTAGCCGCTTTTCGGGTTGTTTTCCGGATCTAGTTGGTCACCTCGTGTTCGTACTCAACCTGACGTCCTGGCCCCTCTTTGATGCGCGCGATGCAGATCAACATCGACGTCATGCTGGTGGGAGCCACCCATACGAAACGAGTACATCCCCCCCCCCTCAGCCTCAACCAAGTCACAATTCGGCAAAACGGTTGGTGTCAAAATAGTATCCATTCCCTAGGATGTGAGGAGATTCCTTCCCAAACGCCATTGACTTTTATGCCCGCCCCAAATCCTACACATCATCGCCCTAATCTATCCAATGAGTCTATGCAAGCGGTACATGCGGCCTCCATTACAACGTTATCCCTTCTTATAACACAAATTTTAACAGTAAAAACAAACAAGTGACACGAAGGTCATGCGGGGGTATATGCGACAGTAGGAAACCTCAAGCTCATGCAATCGCCATCTCCACCTGCTTGCCCTTCACGCTCTTCCACTCGGTGAACGCCGCGCCAATGATGCTCGCCACGCTCAGTGCAGTGAAGACGATGAACGTCTGTGTCAGCGCGTCGTTGTACGCTTGTGTCACACCGGGGAGAAGCTTTGGGTCCACGACGTGCTGTACGCCTGTGGCGCCGACACCAAGGATGAAGAGCGGGTCAGGGATCTCGGGGACGTATTTCGCGATGTTTTCAACAAGCTTGTTGGTGAAGACGTTCTGGGCGACAGACACGAAGAGCGCACCGCCAAGTGTCTGCATGAAGATGATGACGGCGGTACCGGTGGGCACGTCCTCGATGGAGAGCACCGTCTGCACTGCCATCAACGGCTGCTGCATGCCCAAGCCGATACCAATGCCCGCGATGATCTGATAGCCGATCCAGGCGGAGCTGCTGGTGTCGGGCTGGAAGGTCGTGATCAGACCATAGCCGATCGAAACGAAGACAACGCTGGCCAGCATAAAAGGCGTGTAATAACCCCAAATGCTCACAGCGGCACCGGCGAAGATCGAGAAGAGTACGCAGGAGATTAGCATGGGCAGGTTCATGATGCCCGAATTGACGGCGCTCGCACCCTTGACGGCCTGGAACCAGATGGGCAGATAGTAGACAGACCCAAGGAAGGCAGCGCCCACACAAAACGAGTACAGGCTCGACGCCCACACAGAGCGCATGAAGAAAATGCGGGGCGGTACAGTACCCAAGTCCTGCTGTTTATGCTGGATGAACAGGAAGACAGCAATGAGGACACCGAATAGGACGAGCAGGAGGATGATGCGCCAGCTGCCCCAAGCGTATGTTGTTCCGCCCCACTGCAAAGCCAGGAGCAGGCAGACGATGGCCGGCATGAAGACAGCTGTTCCAAAGGGGTCGAACCGCTTGATGCGCTCCCAAGTCGTGTCGTCGTTGGTAATCTCTCTGTGGGGGTCCGGGAAGTAGACAGCAATGACGGCGAGGGTAATGGCACCAATGGGCAGGTTGATGTAGAAGCACCAGCGCCATGTCACCTTGTCGGTGAAAGCGCCGCCAAGAAGCGGTCCGGATACCGAGGCTATTCCATACATACTGCCGATCATTCCGCTGTAAAGGGGCCGCTTTGCGAGGGGCACCGAGTAGGCCAAGATAATAAGGGCTCCAGAGAAAATGGCGGCCGAGCCTACACCCGCGATGGCACGGCCGACGATCAGCGTGACGCTGCTGTTGGCCACGCCGCAGATTAAGCTACCGATCTCGAAGATGACGATAGCAATGAGGTAGATCAACTTGATGCTGAAGAAGGTGTAGAATCTTCCGAAAAGCAGCTGGAGGGCGGCGGTGGTAAGGAGATATGCTGTGCAACCCAATCAGAAGCTGCGCCCGAAGAACATGGAGTCGGGAAACGTACCGCTTCCATACCAACCAACGTCTGGCAAACTTGTAAACTCATCCGTTATCTTGGGGATAGCAGTCGCGATGATAGAGTTGTCTAAACGCATGTTAGTGAGGCTCTGGCCCGTCACTACCAGGCAACCTACCGAGCGCCATCAAGAAGACACTTAGACACAACGCAAGGATGATTAGACTAAGCTTGACGCCAGTGGGGTACTCAGTCCCATCCTCCCGCGTGAGTCTTTGTGCGATGCTCTGGCCAGTCTTCGAGACGGCGGTTGCTTGACGCGCAAGCTCTGCATTCTTCTCGGGGTCGGCAGCGGGTGTTGGGGCACTGCGAGGGGGGGCGGCATCGATATCGGAGGGTTCGTCGATGTTAGATCCCTTCTCGTCACCCGCGACACTGGTATCGGCGATGGTGGCAGCCTCCGACTCGGGCACCGTCGACGCCGTCGGGACGGCAAGCTTGTCGTCCATGGCTTCGGTCTGGTGGTGTGGGTGGATCGTAGTGTGGTTCAGTGTGCGAGATAGGTCGCGCGCGAGGATGCTCGTCCAGGCAAGAGAATCCGCGCTGCTGGCGCTGTGTCGCAAGGGTAGAACGGGAAGCCGGTCTGCTCAGAGGGTTGAAAACGAGGCCGTCAGGTTGTGGGCTCTGCCCTTATTATATTGAAATCCTGACAATCGCAAGATGGGGGTCCCTGCCAGCCCATCACATCTGGCGCGTTGTGTGGCCATCTGCGGCTTGCGATGGGGGGATGGGGTCTGGGGGGAGGGCGTCCAATGGTTGTGGCAGCAAGAGCAGGGAGGGCTCGGATGGGGACACGGCCTCATGGATACCCCGTTTGTCTCCGAACCGCGAGAATCCCGTTGTCATTCTTTGGTTTGTTTCCGAACTAGTGTGTCCCGTCCCGCGCCTTGGGCACTGGGTCCACAGTGTTTGACTGCTGCAGCAAATCTGGCTCCCACTGCGGCCCAGAGACACAATGCGATGACCGTCTACCATTTTGCATCCCAGGCGCCAGAATTGTCAATTGGGAATAATGATAACTGCCAACATCAGCACTAGCCGCAGCAGGCAAGTGCCAATTTGACGCCGGGATAAGTTCCTCGACGCGCGCGTCCCTCCGGAATGGAACAGGCGTAGAAGTTCCAGACCAGGGCGCTGGGGCGGGACGGCCCTGGATGGAGAGTACACCCAAAAGGTCTTAGGTCCCCTTGCGTTGATTGAGCCGCCCCCCCCCAGGTCGCATCCAAGTCCCGGGGTCGCTAGCCTTGGCGCCTTTTTCGTCTAAGTCGGGGCGCCGGCCGGAACTCGATCCGTGTCGCGCCGAACGAAGGGAGAAAACGGAGCTCTAAATATACACAATCAAGAAAAACGCAGAATCAATCACCGGAAGGCTAAAAGGCGCTTGAAACCATCCGAACCCCACGCGACATGCGGTTGGAACTGGGTGGCAGTACACACACAGAACCCGGAAACGGTAGGGGACTTTGCTGGGCACTCGAAAGAGTCTTGGCAAGTGCAGGTGGGAGACCCGGCGAATGAAACCCGTATTACGCAACATGAAATCCTTAGTGCTTGCTGGAAACAATCCGAACGCTCGCAACCGCTTCTCAACGTGGACCTCGTGACTCATCGAGGCCTTGCTCCTCTCCGAGAAAACCTCGCCCAGTCTCCTCATTGCCTCAATCTTTGAGAGTTACATCCACCGGGTAGTTACTATAGAGTCGCTGGTAGGCTTTTCACTGGCAAAAAATGGACTGCCAGCCTGGTGCACGAGAATCCAGAACCGGGGCGTCCACAGTGTAATTACGGACGGGTATGTCATCGCGCCGCAATCCAAGGTGTCATTCTCAGTTGCACCGGGCTCGGGGTTATCCCACTGCCCGAAAAATAACCCCTCAGGACTTCCGTGTCAGAGATTGAGCGTGTCACAACACCGAACCAATTGCGAGGATAGCTCGGTGTTTGTCAACGACTTCATTTTCCTTTTGTTGGTAAAGCGGTTGGGCCAAATGTCAGGTGAGCCGAGAGGCTCAAACACCAGTAGACCCGTCAAATCGACAGCGGAAATCTTCCCTCGTGCGGGGGTGCAAAACAACACGGACATCTCGCTCGCGCAGGTCAATCGGGGATATCGGCTCTAAATATCTCGTCCGCAATCCTCCGAAGCTCTCTCCTTCGGCGAATTCGACCACACCGGACATGTCAGCTTCAGATTCCTACTTGCTTTCCTCCTGTCTCTGTTTCGGCGAATTCAGCCACTAACACGCCTAAATACAACCAGCTTGCCGTCCGAAGTATTTAATACAGAAAGGGAGTTACCCTAGCCGCAACTCGCGATGGTCAGCTGGCTGCTAACTCTGTCGCGTTCCGCGGACGGGATACTAGTGCCCGCGAGCTGAAAGGTCGCAAAATTCCCGGCCTCGCGCCGAGATCATAGCGTCGGACTAGTGGCTCGGCAGAGTCAGGAACTCGGATCCTTCAAGATCACAGTTCCGATTGCCCCTCCATGCCCTCCACTTTGACCATGGCGGTCGGCCATGCCGCGCATCACGCATTCGTGTCGCCAGTGACAGTCAAATTCGCATGCCAATGTGTTATTTCTGTGGCGCCTTCAGTCCATGATGGATGTCGTGTGCCCCCAACCCATCCGCGTGCACCGGGAACACAACATGCCGGGGAAGCCGGGTTTCTCAGAACTACTGTCCCAAGATGCAGAGATATAAAGCCGAAGCTCGTGTGAACCGCTTCACCCACACGGGTATATATCTAAAAACTCTCTCGCCATACAACTTACAAGCTGCAGCAGAAGGAATAGTTGCACGCAGGGTCGACAGTCGACGGGTGCTGCCTGCTTGACACGGCCCCGATATGTACTCCGATTTGCCCTGTCAGTTCACCCTCCGGACGTCTCTGCAATCTCCATGGCCCTGTTCTCTCCCGCTCGGCCAATGCAGACTTGAGAAAGTTGTATCTGAACGAGATCGGCTTCCAGGCTGCAAATGCGACAGTTCATCGCTTTTAGAAGCAGAGAGTCTCTACCGGTCGCTTCAGGTTCAGCCGGACTTCGCCTGCTTCATCACTCACGGACATAAGGTACTCGCCAACTGGTGTATAGGATGACGAGAAGATGGGTCCCATACGACGAATGCTTCCTCTTGGTGTTCATTTTCTTTCTGTGAGCGTCGGTTCAGAGGACCTCAGAGATGATCCGGTACACTCACGAGATGCGACGAGCTCGACATTGTCGTAAGTACGCGGTCGCGAATGTTGACGATGAGCAGGTAGGTGCACAGGACTCGAATTATGCACTGCTCGGTCAGGCAAAGCTGCACCAAATGCCCACAGAATGCCCTTGTTATGGGATGATCAGTTGCTTATTTCTCGGCCGTATAGCTTAAACCTCTATCAAAACTAACAAGCTGCGCCGGTCACCAGGATATGCTTCTTCAGCCAACAGTGTGGTTAACAAACGTTAAAGGCTCTTACAGATAGTAGTTATGCTGAAGAAAACCTTCGTATTAGAGTTCATTCAACAGAGCCTTCCTCGCCGTGTCCCGTGGCCCTCACATGATGATGACTGGAAGACTTCCGTGGCTCATCCTCCTCATCAATCACCTTGGCGGAAATGGGCGTGAAGTTTCGCGCTCGCCTCGAACCCACATTGCACACGTTAGTAGAGAGGGCTTTCGGGCTGTTGCCATCTGTGGCTGCCTCGACGAATGAATGCTGAGAAATAGGCATCGGCGAACATGATGGACCAAGTCCCGCGCCATTATTGGTGAGGTTGACCCCGAAATCATTAGCCGACGAGTTGCGAGATGCTTCCAGAGTGAAAACAGCTTCCGAGTTGGGTGAGAGGCCACGCGTGCCGAGACCAGCAGTGGATGACATCTGCACTCCGACTCCAGCTCCCAGATTTCCCCCAATGCCAAAGACGGGCTGGGAAAATTTCCGAGTATCGGTCTGGGCCCCGTGCGGTGTGGACTGTGTTGAAGCGGGGTTGGAGCCGCTGATGTTCAAATGACGGTTCTCCTTGCGAGACTTGATCTCCGACGACGGGAGCGGGATAGCGTGAGGTGGGATCGGGAGCGGGAGAGGCTGGTTGAGGAGAGAATGCGTCAGGGATGTTGCGAGGTCGGACGACATGCCATACGAAGAGAAATTGAACTGCGGGCCCTGAGCGTCTTCAGTCGGACCTGCCGTAGGAGTGTTTGTTGGGACCTTGAGGCTCATCGGGTCGTCTTCGAGACTCGGCCCAGAGATATGCATCGCATCGACACTGTGATTCGACATATAGTCGGGCATGCTAGTGTCCGTGCTGGACTGCTTGCTTGTATTGCGCGTGGTGGTTGGCCAGACCGCCTTGCCGAGCTCACCAGATGACTGCCCACTGGAAAGAGAATTGACCCAATCGAAATACGCGGACTCGTTGAAAGAGTCAGGAAATGACAGCGAAGAACTTGTCGTATTCCCCCGCGGGAGAAACGGCATTGGGAACGGCTGCCCCCCGAAGAAGCTTGTGGATGGCTGGGGCTGGAAGACGTTTCCCATCCCGAACGGAGGCTGGAAACCCTGGCTCTTGCTGTCACGAAAGAAAGACCTTTTTCGCGGAGAGTGTGTGTGCGAGTGAGCTCCGTCCTCTGGGTGGTACGTCGGCACCGGCATAGGAGGGTTGTATGGTGGGCGTTGCCACATGGCCGGACTGGGCCATGCAATACCGTTGCTCTCAAGTAACTCTTCATCAACTCATTAGCTCCCATTGAGGCCGAGAAGCAGCGGAGCGCGAGACTTTTCACCTACCCAACGGAGCATGCTGGAAAGAAAATGCCACCACATTCTTCACCCTCTCGATAGGAACCGACAACGAGTCGCGGGGAAATCCTTCACTGATGATGACCTTGATGCGTCCCACATCGTCGCCCGGATTCCAATGGTTCTGGAGCAGTAGCTCGCGGCGGAAGTGCGGGAATTTGAGCCGCTCGAGTTCGCCAGTCTTCGTGAACTCTAAGTAGGGTGCTGTTAGCTGTGATCCTCGTGTCGGTAACAACTTGGTACATACCGAAAGTACTAGTAATCAGATGAGGCCCATTGACTTTGCGATCAAAGGTCGTTGAACTACGGTGCCGTCAGTGCGTGGCTCGGCCTTCCTTCTAGTAAAGTGAAGGGATTGTAACGCACGACAGCAGCCGCCCGTCAAGCAAGATACGGGCCTCAAACTTGACAAGGTCTGTATGTTTGCTGTAGGTCCGAGCAAATTGACTGATGTCGGGGGTTCTCCAGCAGTGAATCGAGATCTGAAATGGCGTGCCAGCGGGTAAACTGGGGACGAAGCAGGTCATGACAGGCATGCCTGTCGATCCGTGGATGTGGGACAGCTCAAGGTCCGGAGCTGCATGGCATGCGACCTTGAACTCCTTGAAGGGTATCTTGGAGTCTCTGCCGACGGGAAAGAGGATGACATCCCAATCCTCAAACCGCATGGCTGGGAGGGAGATGGCGCAAAGCTCGAAGGGATATGTCGTGATGTGAGATCCTGGGGAAGCGGAAAGAAGAGCAAGACAGAAGCAAACGCAAACAAAACAGACAAAAAAAGAAGGCAAGAAAGAAAGCAGATCAGCCAGCTGATGGTTGGTAACGATCCAAGATGACGTTTTGCGATGATAATACCACGCAGAAAGGGAGAGGTCACGCCATGACCTAATCGTCGGCTCCGACAGAGTGCCCGGCGAGGGTTGCTCTTGCCCGCGCTCCCGTTTTCTCGCATCATCCCGCTCCACGCAGCTGAATTGCGGTCAGTGGGAACTCACGGCAATGGCACGATTGGCTGCAAGTCTATCTTGGCCAACGTGACTGGCGAAGATTGAGTATCGTGCAGTAGCTGTCAGGGCCGGGAAGTCGCGTTTGCTGAGAGACTCGTGATGCGACCAATCAGATGCCCCTTTCTCGGAGATTCCAGGGGAAAGCGCGCCAACATTATCGATAACACAGCCACCTGGCACGGGGCTTCCCGGTCTGCAAAACTCAGGCTCCCTCAGTTATCGGTTACGAGAAGGAAGAGGCGCGGAGCTCTTGAGGGCCAGGCTGTCGATAGAGATGGGCGGTTCCCTGGAAGCTCGTCAGATCTGAGCCTGGCTCATGGAAGTCACTATCCACTGCCATTGATCTGGGATATCAACGGAGCAAGGAGTTCAAACTTTGTCACTGCGCCAAGAGACCATGGAAGCCATCCGACTTCTCCACATCCACATAGTATCTCTGGTTGTTTGCGCCTCTCTCTACATATGTACATGTCCAGCTCGTCCCTGCCTACGGCTCAGGGTCGCCGGATGCTCTCGCCTATCGCAGGTTAGTATTCGCTTCCAGTACCACAGTTTTACTTAACGGGCAGTACTCACCCGAATCGCTCCAGCACCGCCAAGCTCCTTCTCCAGACCACCCTCGAACTCGCGGGGGTACGAGCGTCTGTCGGGGTATGACAGCTTCACCACGTAGAGAACGCTGCAGAAGACGGCCACAAATGCACCAATCTGAGCAAGTCCCTTCCCGGTCCCAATCCAGGTGTACTCGTACGGGCTGAACATGCCCAGAATATCGTGGTCCTCGTGCACCGGCTCGCCGTAGTTTCTCCGTTCCTGCTTGTCCCACCAGTCGCCGTGAGGGTCGCGAAACTGGCGCTTGATACGAGGAGGATTGACATAGCCACCGTTCTGCGCGAATTGTCAATCGTCAAGATCCATGTCTGTCCCGGCCCCTTGAAGAGCATACCATCTCAGGATCCTCCGCATCTGTCAGAGTCGGGTAGTCTGAGTCCGGGTAGTGTTCATCGAGAGTCTTCCTGCCCACCATGGCCTCGGGCATAAATGTTCGGCGTTGCACGACGGGGAGCCGACTTGCGGCGGCGACGCGGGAGGTTGATGCCCTCACAATCCGACGGGACAACATCTGCATCAATCGCACATTAGCAGCCAATCACTCAGCGGAATTGAGATCCAATTGATATGTACCTTTGCGGGAGGAAGTGCCGCGATGCGGTCGAACTGCAGGGCAAGTGTGTTTGTGCGAAGGTCTTTGATGACGGCTGTCGCTCGATGTTGGGTGGAGTGTGGAGCTTGGACGTACAGCTCAGTCGCAGCGTAGGTTAGCAGCTCGTGATTGGGTCGCAGAGTTTTGCCGGGAAATCGCCGACAGCCGTTTCTGCCTCAGGCAGCCAAGCGCGGTGCTCGAACCGCGGCACTCGCCTTTCAGGCTGGCAAGGACTGGATTTTTTTGTCGGCCGTCAAAGTTTTGCAGATGACGGGCGACTTCGCAACAAATCACGCTGCAGCCTGCCTCCCAGAAGGCTGATCACGTCCAGACTCTGCTGGGAGATACCTTGAGCCTCTGCAATCCCCGTGACGTTATTTTCATTCTGCCAAATGCCCGTTTCGTTGAGATCTCAGTCCCCTCCGCCTCTCCCTGTCACCCAACACTATGACGGAGATCGCGTCGCCTCTCTCGCCCGGCCCAACACACGCTGACCCGCCTGCCACCAACGGCAACAATGGCCTTCACGACGCCCACGCCGCCGACCTCGCCGACGCGGAGGAGTCACATTCGTTCAAAGAAGCCCAACTCCCCTTCAACGATCGTGACGATTCCCCACTTTCTCCAGACCCCAACGACGGCCAAAGTCCAGCGACGCAAGCTTCGAGTCCTCTGCCAAACGGCACCAACGGCATCAACGGCATCAACGGTCATGCACGCGATTCAACCCCGATGGAAGACGGACCGCCAGCAAAACGGCGCCGCGTGCGCGAAGAGACACCCGACAACTCGCCGCGCCGTCCCAAGCTCGAGTCGCCACCGTGGAAGAAGGTTGAGGCCGAGGGCCCGTCAACCTTCGTGGCACAAGACGGCCGCCGAAAATCCGGGCGCATCAACACCATCCCGCTAGAGCTACAACGTGGCGACAAGAGGATCACCAGAAGATCCCTTCACGGCCAGCAAGCTAGCCCCTCCAAAACTCGAGTTGCCTCTGCCAACGGCCACACCACCACCCCTACACACACCACGCCCTCGATATCTAGCACCGCAAGACGCCCGACTTCCTCGGGCAAGCCGATGCCGCCCAAGGCACCAGCGACGAAGCCCTCGACGCGAAAAGCAACACAGCAAGACAATAAATCCGCCACCCGAAGTCGCCGTCGATCGGTTTCTCCCAGGCGTCCAACAACACCCACCAGACCTGCCGTCGGCACGCGTCGTTCAACGCGTCATGTTCAAGAGGCCAACGAAGATGGAGACGCAGCGTCTCCCAATGCGACACGCACCACACCGCGAATCAAATTCCGAGCCAGACCCCCGCTAACCGTCATTCCCCTCGTCCACCGCGAACAAGCGAACATACGTCGCAAGCTTGGCCCGACCTTTGAGGAATACTTTGAGCGTGCGGCAGATATTCCAGTAGAAGAAGGTGGCCTGTTGACCTTGGAGGATGGCCCACAATACACGGACGAGATGGCAAGCCATGATGCCCAAATCATCCTGCGCATCGAGAAAGAGGTGGAACCCGGTGGTATTCTTTCCAAGGAGAGATGCTCCGTATTTGAGCCGGAGCCCGAAGAGGAGCCCCCACGACAATGGGCGCACATGGACCATCTTACAAAGGCTATGGGCAATTTCCGGAGGCTCATGCTCCTTGAACAACAGCGTCACCGTGCCGCAGCAAAACGGCTGGCCTTCGCATGCGAGGCCGAGTGGAAACGACGGAATCCCCAACCGAAAACGGAGGAGGAGCTCGAGCTCGAACAGTCGGAAAGGAGCAAAGCAAAGTGGCGCCTGGTCAACAAGGCGATCGCGGGCACGTGGGACAACGTGAAGGCTGAGATCAATCGTCGCCGGCTTGCAGAGTGGGAAGCAGAGGAGCAACGCCGAGTAAAGGCTGCGCTGAACCAGGCAGTCAACCTCTCGGAGCAAAAGCTCCAGGCGAGGCAAGCGCAGATAGACACCGAAGATCTCACGGAAGATTTCGAAGGAGAGGACGGGCTAGACACCGACATGAACGACGACGACGATTCCGAGGACGATCCCGGAGATGCCTCGGAAGCTGGCTCGGGACAAGATGAGAGCAATATGTCCTCTTCTGACGATGATGACGATAAAAGCTCGGTGTTGTCCGACGAAGGGCTCACTCAAGATCAGCTGCGCAAAAAATACGCCAACCTGCCGGAGCTCGATGTCCCCGAAAGCGCGAAGAAGGCGTTGCAGGAGGGAATAATAGATGAGGACGCCGGTAGCGTTCTTGACGATGACACGAGCGACGAGTCTGTCGACATGGATGACGACCTAGGATCCACGGAGGACGACTCTGCAGACGAGGAAGGGGATAGTGGTGGATCAGACGGCGACGCGGAAGAGTCCGACGACGAGCCGGCTGGTCTTCTTGGGCTTTTCTTCAAAAAGTCGGAGCTCAAGAAGTTGAACGACGAGGTCAAGCCCAGCCAGGACGAGACGGCCCAAGACATCGAAATGGTTGATGCCGAACCTGCAGCGGAGCCCGATGCAACAGACGCAACCCCGAACGAAGATGTGGTGGACACCCCCCAGGGTGAACCCCAGCCAATTACATCATGTACGATGCAAGAACAAGCGACGAAAGACGACCAACGAGGAGGTGTGATAGATACTACCTCTGACATCAAATCGCCAGATTCCGACCCGGTCGGGGATATCGGGACGCCTCATCATTCGCTCCCTGCAATGGTTCTTACCCCCCCTGAAGCGCCAGTGCCAGTCACAACCACGCCGCCGAAATCCACAGTCGACAAAGATGTTTCAGATGTTTCTATGGCCGATGCCACAACCGTAGTCGAGCATTCTCAAAGTCGACAAGAAGCACCCCAAATCGAGATTACCGAGGCGCTGCCCAACGGCCAATGCCAAAGCCCAGAAGCTAATGCTGTGACAAACCCACACAGCCCCTCTCAAAGCCAGTCGCCGAGGGTTTTTGACGAGTCCAAGCCTTCAGAAGTGGAAACATCTACGACAGCATCCCTGCTCAATGTTCCAAAGACCGACAGCAGGTCAACATCGCCCCAGCCTGTAGTTCCAAGAACAGAGATTCCCTTCCTCCTGCGCGGAACTTTGCGCGAGTACCAGCATCTCGGCCTCGACTGGTTATCCGCACTATACGCAAACAACACGAATGGCATTCTCGCCGACGAGATGGGTCTAGGGAAAACAATCCAAACCATCGCCCTCCTCGCCCACCTCGCTTGCCACCACGAGGTTTGGGGGCCTCATCTCGTCATTGTCCCCACAAGTGTCATGCTGAACTGGGAAATGGAGTTCAAGAAATGGTGCCCCGGGTTCAAAATCCTCACCTACTATGGCAATCAAGATGAGCGCAAGAGGAAGCGGCAAGGGTGGACAAACGACGATGTCTGGAACGTCTGCATAACTTCATATCAGATGGTTCTCCAGGATCAGCAAGTGTTTCGACGACGACGCTGGCACTACATGATTCTCGACGAAGCCCACAACATCAAAAACTTCAAGTCACAACGCTGGCAGACTTTGCTGGGGTTCAACACACATTCGCGTCTGCTCCTGACTGGAACACCTTTGCAAAACAACCTTACGGAACTGTGGTCGCTTTTGTACTTCCTGGCGCCACCGGAGAATGGCGAGGGAGGGTTTGTTGATCTGAGTGAGTTTCATAATTGGTTTTCCAGACCAGAGTCGCAAATTCTGGAGAGCGGACGGGAGCAATTGGATGATGAAGCACGTGCCATCATCTCCAAGCTGCACAAGGTACTGCGACCGTATCTCCTCCGCCGACTGAAGGCAGATGTCGAGAAGCAAATGCCTGCCAAGTACGAGCATGTCGAGTTCTGCAGGTTGTCAAAACGGCAGCGGGAATTGTACGATGGCTTTCTCTCTCGAGCAGACACCCGAAATACACTGGCA
>Ga0247758_1001696_pt1 | contig 14939 bp, 3 predicted proteins | sample UWRJL156409C4_FD_180950 | JGI IMG/M metagenome (GOLD analysis project Ga0247758, IMG submission 180950) | Plant litter microbial communities from Arlington Agricultural Research Station in Wisconsin, United States - UWRJ-L156-409C-4 | ecosystem: Environmental > Terrestrial > Plant litter >...
ACGTATCTGAAACCATATCATATCACGTGATTTGGGGCCCGAGTAGGGGCCCGAGCGGAGGGGCCCGAGCAGACCCACTTTTGATAATGAACCGACCAGTCCTAGGTCGAGTTGAATTTCCTTATCATTTTTAACTGAATTTCCCATAGTAATTTTTTTTTTTTGGACCACCCTTACAACAAATTGTCCTCCGGACAGGATAATCTGAAAAGACTTAAACTAATTCTTCCATACTGCTTAAATATAATACTTATTTAGTAAAACACTAAATAATCACCATTAGTTCCTTATTATAAATTAGGTATTATAAAGCTAAGCCGTGGATTCCTTTTAATAAAAAGGTAATTAAGTGGCGTTTTCTATTATCTTAGACTTAATTAAGTTCTCTACTAATTATAAACTTTAAAAAGTCTGTTTCGATTTAAAAAGGTTTTAAGAAATTAGGGAGGGCTAAGACTGGCGTTATAATAAAGGCGTGTTTAAGGTCTTTAAACACCTTTTATTATCTTTTAATTTATTTAAACAGCTTTCCTTTACCTATAAGTTTGTAAAGTGGTCTTATAATTTTTATAAAATGCTTAATAAAACAGTGATAAAAGTTTATAAAACTAATAAAAGCTTATAATTCTTTTTAATTCTTTAAAGTAGGCTAATCCCTAATTACCTTTATCTTCTCCACTTACATTTTAAGTTTTTTAAGGGTTACTTTAAACCTTAGATAATTCAGTTCTTAAACGTGGAAATAGCTCTTTTCTAAGTTTACTGTCAGCTTTACTTTTTTAAACGTTATTAAAACCTGTTATATATACTTTTAATGTTCTTTTAAAGTTTTAAAATAAATTAAAACGTTATTTAAATATATAAAGATAAACTTATTAAAAAAGGGATAGAGAACACTGTTAATAAGGCCTTAAAAGGTTATAAGGGTGTTTATTAATCCTATTAATATAATATAATATTAATAATACCTATTATAAGTCTGAAAGGCCGTCTTATATTTATCCTCCTCCTTTACCTTAATATAATTAAATCCTATAAGGAAGTTAAGACTAGAGAACTAATTTACTTTAATAACCCATTCTTACATCTTTATAATAAGTGGTAATAAGTAGTGATTTTTAATTATATCTTTATTTAACGTTTAATAATTAATAACTATACGTAACTTACCATCTCCCTTCTTTAAGATAAATAGCACTGGGTACCTTACTAGGGATTAAGACTTTATAATAAACTTACTTTTCAGGTTTTCCTTAATATACTCCTGTAAGGCCTTAGCCTGTTAGGGGTTTAAATAATAAAGTTAAAAACTGTAAAGCTTCACTCCCAGCTTTAACTTAATTTTATAATCCTATAATCTATAATCTGGTAGTTATAATATTTTTTTTTAAAACAAGGTAAACTTCCTATATTCCACAGGTACCTTAAATAAGTTAACTTCTTTACTTATCTGTAGATTAACTCTTTACTTTTTTTTACCTTTTAAATCGTTACTTAAGTAATACAGTAGACTCTTTAATCCTTTAACCGTCTTTATAAACCTAACCTAAATTATATTTAATTTTAAGGGTTTAATATACTTTTAAATACTTTATATATCTTTAAAACAGTTTAATGTCTTTTTAATTTTCTTTAAATAATAATTACAGTTAGGGGACTTATTAAAGGTAAGGTGGCCACTCCTCTAATTAATTATAAGGTTATACTTTTCCAGTTAAGGTAGACTTAAGATTATGTTATAACCTGTAATTAATATAATATTAAAATCCACTTATTATTTATCCCCGTCCACTTTAATTAGGAGTGGCGAGTAATAGGTGACTTTACTGTTATTATACTAATATAGGCCTCCTTCTCCATTTTAAATAAGGATAACATTTTTATACTCTTTATTAAGGAGTTTCCTTTAATTAACTAATAAAGGGTGCATTAGGTTAAAAACACTCCCATTATTAATTACTACTCTTACTTTAAATAACCTCCCTTTTCCATCTATTATATTAACACTAACAGAATAATACTTATACTCCTTTAACATCTAAGTTATAATAATCATCTGTCCTTAAAATCTTATCTAGCCTAACCTTTAAATACCTTTTCTTCTTCTTAAGGTTTTTACTAACTAGTAAATTACTAATTTCCAGCCCTTTTAAAAGGCCCGTAGCCTTTTCCTAATTCCTTCTGGAAAAATAAGTAACTTTAATAAACCTAACGATTAACTTTTCTTAAATTTTCACACCTTAATGTCTAGTTAACTTTAAACGGTATAATATTCCTAAAGTCCTTAATAAGTTAATAATACACTTTATAAGACTAGATTATAATAATATCCTTCTACTTTTAAATCTATTAATAATCTTCTCACTTTTACTATTCTCTAGTTTTTCCATTAAGGTGTAACGAACACGTCACAACTGGGTAATTATTAAATACCTCTCCTTACTAACATATAGCGGGGGCCTAGTTAACTATAATAACCTTCTACTTATTACCAGATTCTTTTATTAAGGAGTAAGAGACTTAATAATAAGCCAGTTCTAACTCTACTCTTATAACGGCGTGGTCCTATTTCTATATATTAAAGAAGTGGTTATAAAGGGCCTTAAGTCCAAAATACCAGTTAAAAGTACAGTCATTATATATATAGTTAATTTATAATATATCCCTGTAATTAAGGTAGTTAACGTTAACTATAGGTGTTACGGTTATAAAGTACAAAACAGGTAAAGTAATACCTTATTTCTTTTTTTCTTCCACTTACCTTCAGGTTCATTATTTCTCTTAAACCTCTTCCTAAAACTTAAGTAATAATAAACCAGCTTATTCTTCCACAAAGTAGCCTTCTTTAACAAATCGGTGTTTAAGTTAATTAGTAAAACAAATTCTATTACCAAGTTACAGCCTAATTTTTACCACTTTATCTTTAGACGTTATAATAAGGCCTTTAACTTACAGGTCCTCCACTTCATCCACCAGTTTTTAATATTTTTCCTTTAACTCCTAAACCCTTTACTAATATACTTACTTTATACCTTCTTAAGGGACTTTTAAGGTATTAATTTAAGGTATACTAACCTTAATACAGGGTAGCTATTTAAACTGTCCTTCTTCTAAGGAAGTAAGGGTGTTAATCCACTTAACGTGTTTAAAGTATTTAAGTGTTTCAGGGGATATTATTAAAAAAAACTTTCGTTTTTCTAACTTAATTCTTTTAATTTACTCTTTTTCACCTTCTAGGGTTTACTTTACCATTTAAATAGCCTAGAGGGCTAGTTCCTTAACTCCTTTAACTATCTTAATAAGGTTTAAATTAGGGTTTTTCCTAAACTTCCTTAATTTTTAAACTTACAGGGTAAGGTTTTTAAAACCTGTAACAGCTAATTAAAACATCTCTTCCTAAAGTTAATCTTTTATAACCTACACCTTTAATAATTTTAAGTTTCCACCTTAAAGTTAATCTGTAACAACCTACACCTTTATAACTAACTCTTTAAGGACACCCTTAAGGATTAAGTATATTACATCCTAGGGTTCTTCCTTTTCTTCCTTATCTCCTAAGTTACACTTATCCATCTAAGTGTAATCTTCTTCGTTACCTACCATCCTAATATAGATATCTCCTAAATTAAACCTAATATACTTCCCTCCTTTTAAAACTAGCTTTTAACTAACTTATTTTAATAATAAACATTACTATACTATATACCCTTTCTTATTACAGTTAAAGCACTAAACCTGTAATAAGTCCTTTAACTGCTTTTACTACTACTGTTATTAAGGCTTATCACAGTTAGGTTAATCCTAACGGTTCACCATATTAATATCCATTAGCCCAGGGTAATAGCCTGTCACAGTCGACTGGTTCCCCTTCTTTAATTTACTTAGCTGGTAAGGGGTCCGTTCCTTCCAGTAATTCTTCTAATAATGGTAATTATAATATTAATTATCAGCCTTAATAACTATCTTAACTAGTTCTTAAAGATAATCCAGTTAATCTTCTTAATAAAGGTCTCCAGTAACGTGCTCCTTTAAACCGCTTTAAAACAGCATTACTAGGGCCTTTTAATTAAACTTAATCTTTACTACTTCCAGTTTAAAACGTGTAAAGAACTTAAGGATTAAAAACGTCTACCTTAAGGCCATAAGCCGCTACTCAGCCTATCTTAAAGCGTTTAGTTCTCTAAACTTAATCTAAAGTTAATTAATAAACACATTAAAGTCGTTAAAAAGGGCCTAAGTCTCAGGGGCCTCCTTACATACTTTATCTACAAAAAGGTTATTAATTATCTTTACATAAGGTTTATATTAGTAAGCAGTTACTTTATTTAGTAAAGTTTTAATAAACCTAACCTTCCCTTCTTCCTTAAAGAACTGTTTATTATAATAAGTAATATAGCTCTAAAGCTAGGCTATCTATAACTCCAGTCATATAAAGTCTCTCTTAAAGCGTAATAGTAAGGGGAGCTTTACTTATTTCTTTTATAAGCCCTTAAGGTTATTATTCTTTAATTTAATAATATTAAGTTAAGTTTAAAGTTTTTTAATAAGACTAATACAACTTTTAATATCTCTAGGGAAGGCTTTATTAAGTTCCTTAACCAGTCTTTACTAATTAAAGTTCAAGTCTTTAAGGTGTGTGGCTAACTTATTAATAATAGGGAGCTAAAGTTAAGTTTACACCTCCTTAATCTCCTTACCTTTTCTGGAAGTTAACATATTAATAGGAGAGAGGTGGTGTCTGGGAATTTAATAAACAGCGTTTAAAACTGTAACGTTAATATCGTATTATAACCTACACCCGATATAGGCCTTAAAAAGACTAATACAGGTTAAGACAAAACGTATAATAAGACACTAATAGGTAAGGGGCGTTTTAAAGACGGCTTATTAAGTTAGCACTCTTAAACGGGGGTTTAATATTACTGTAAGTTACTGTTATTATAATATATAAAGGTGAGATTAAACAGTAAGATATAAATAAATAATTAAATACTAGTGTGAGGAACTAAAGTCCTTTACAGTGGTTATGGACATAACTATAACTATCTATACTAACTGGCTAAGAGGTACCTTATACCTTTAATCACTATACTCACTTAACATAAGGAGTGATTAGAGTAATCAGAATACCTCTAATCATTATAATCACCGTGCTCTTAGCGAGATCAGAGTGATCACTTAACGATTAGTCGTAGGGGCTTCGGGTCTTTACACCCCTGGCCCAGTGCGCAGTACTGTGTGTACTGTCTTCCTGCACCGTTCCTTCTGCGGGGAATCCGTCAGGCCGCTCCGGCCCAAGTGACGGCCTGCAGGGTCGTCACAAGAACTACACCTACAGAACGTTACAGTTAGCCTGGAAGGCTAACTTCCAGATTACTGGTCTTCTAATTAAAGGGATATAAATGTAACTTAATGTAGAAAAACAGATACGTACTTAATATGGAAAAAAAACCTAGTATATAACAGTGCCTAGCATGGAACGGAGCTTAGATGGAACGGAGCCTAATATAGAATAATAAAAGAAACGCAACTGTAGATTAGGTTATCTTCTTTCGATCGAAGGGCTAGAATGTTGCTAGGCTTTTAATAGGAGGTCTTCATAGTGAAAATCGTTAGATTGATAATTAATAAAAGAAGCACAGTTTAAAGAACCACGTGGCGCGGCTCCTTTTTAACAGTGGTACGCACTAGAGAACGCATCGCTATGTACATAAACGGCTACAGTAATATTACACACAGAGCGTAAAAAGAATAATAGGGTTAGCTTAAACAAACGCCCTAAGTTAATAATAAATAAGCCATTTACTATTATTACTTATATTATTACTTTAAACGCCTTAGTTATAAGAGCTAAACGTAAGTAAGTGTTTATTATAATATGTAGAACAGTATAAAGTTATTAAAAAGCTATAAAGATTTGTAGTTAAAGTCTTTACAAATCAACTTATAATAGTTAATAAGGTGGATTACTAATAAGTAAGTGGAATGGGAGATAAGCTAGTAGAATAAAGTAGCTTTATAGTAGATTTAAGTAATATTAGATTTATCCTTTATATTCCAGCTAGTGTTATAAAGGCACTAAGCTAAATTAGGAAGTTTAAACAGTTTTATAAGATAGTATTACGACCTGCTTTTAATAAGGGCTTAAGGAGGGCCCAGATAAGATAAGACAGAGTGTATAGCAGGACGCTAAACTTAAAGGGTAATCTAAAGACAGCTTATTAAGCTAGCACTTTTAGATAAGAGTACACTATCACTGTAAGTCGCTATTAGTATAATATATAAAGGGAAATATAAATAGTAAGATATAAATGAATAATGTAATACTAACGTGAGGAACTAAAAGTCTCTTATAGTTATTATAGTCACGATAATAACTATTTATATTAGTTAACTAAAAGGTGCTTTATATTTTACTTAATAAGGTTTATTTAATTAAGGACTAAGCACTTTATCACTAAGCATCTCCTACATAATAACCCTAAGAGTGCTTAGTAAGTAAGCAGGTTTACTAAGATTAAGCAACCACTAACTAGTTATAGGGGCTTTAAGTCTTTACACTCCTGGCCTAATGCGCAGTACCGTACGTGCTGCCTCCTACACTGTTCCTTTCACAGAGGTTTCGTCAGGCCGTGCCGGCTTAAGTGACAGCCTATAGGGTTGTCACAAGTAAGTAAATCACGTGATAAGGGAATATCTAAAGATAGAAAAAATTAAAGTAGAATTAATATAATGGCTAATGATAAGAAGAAAGCCCTTTTAGTAAGGGGGACTCTTCTGTATATATCTAGTTATAATAACTTTACAGGCTGTTACTTAGGCTAGAGTGGCCTAACTAATCCCCTGCATAAGGAACAGTATACACAGTGTTATGCACTAGGATAGGGGTGTAAAGACCTGAAGCTACTATAACTAAATAAGAGCTGCTTAGTCTTAACACTTACGTTTAATTACTAAGCACTTTAAAAGTCATTAAGTAGAGGGTGCTTAGTAATAGAATACTTAGTCCTTATATAAGTAAACTCTACTAAGTAAGGTACAAAGTACCTTTTAGATAGCTAGTCTAAATAAACATTATTATAACCACGATAGTAATAAGAAACCTTAATTTCTTAAGTTAGTATTAAATTAATTATTTATATCTTACTATTTAGACTTACCTTTATTCATTGTAGTGATAATAACTTAAAGTAACATTAAACTTCTTGTTTAGGAGTGCTAGCTTAATAACCTGTCTTTTAGAATACTTTTAATCTTTAATATCTTACTATACGTTCTGTCTTAACTTAACTTATCCTTTAGGTCTGTGCTAGGTGCAGGTTGTAATACTAGTTCTCTAGATACACTTTTCCAACTTAATTTAAATAAGGTTTATTTTAACTGTTATCTTCGTCATCTCTATTATCTGTTAAGAGATACATGCTGCTAACCTTAATAATAAAAACTATATTATAAATCGAAATATAAGAAAAGCTTATATTAAATAAAGTTATATATAAGTTTTATACTTTATTTCTTTAGCCCAACACCCTTAGATTATTTAAACCTTATTTTAACCCGAGTTCGGCTATATTAAACCTTAAATTAAGATTTATATAACTTTTAACTTCTTAAACTTTTAGCTTAGAAATTCTAAAAATGACATTATATTTCAAAGCTATAGGATATGTAGTTACGGCTGCAGGGTACGTAGTTATATTGCTTTAGAGCATATAATATAGTTATCGCTAATTACTTATTAATACTTTATAAGCTGTAGCTTAGTTTATGTTGTATTAAATGCTATTAGGTATGTTTAGTTTATAGACTTCTTCAATCTATTTATAATTATAGCTTATAAAAGCAGATGTTAAGTAATTTTATTAATCTAAATATCGTTTATTAAATTAATATTATTACTTATTTAACTTTTATCTATTATTAGATTATAACTTTTAATAAATTATCTTTACACTCCTTTTATTAATATTATATAAATATATCTTTAAATATATAAGTTATATTCTTCCATATACATTGCCTACCAGATTTAGCGGGTTTCTATTTTAGAAATCTTAACAATTCTGTAACCTTAGGCTGCATTGCCCCACTTTAAAATTTTAGCAGTACTTACACCTTAAGCTATAATTTCTTTTTTACTGTTTATAAATCCTAACTATTTTTATTTCTGTTTTGTGACAGCTTGTTAAGCTAGCACTCCTAGACGGGGGGTTCAATGTCATTGTAAGTCGCTGTCACTGTAATGCACAGAGGTGAATTTAAACAGTAGGACACAAATGAATAATTAAATACTAGTGTAAGGAACTAAAAGTCTCTCACGTCCATTATAGTCACAATGATAACTATTTATACTAGTTAACTAAGAGGTACCTTTTTATCTTAATTACTTTAATCACCGTGGTCTTAGTGAGATTAAAGTGATTAACTTTCTTAGTTAATCACTCTGATTACTATAATCTTAACGAGATTAAGCTGATTAACTAACAATTAATCGTAAGGGCTTCAGGTCTTTACACCCCTAGCCCAGTGCGTAGCACCGTGCGTACTGTCCTTCCGCACTGTTCCTTCTGCAGGGGATTCGTCGGGCCGCGCTAGCCTAAGTGACGGCCTGTAAGGTTATCACAACTATAGATTTGTAACTATTGCTACTATTCACAGCTATAAGAAAGGCTCTCTAGCTTTGCTAAAGAGCTACATAAGTAATTACAATTACAATGTTATAACTAAAAGTGCTGTATATCTGACAAGAGCAGCTTGGAGTTCCCCTATACCAGGAACAGTGTAGAAAAACAGTGTAGTATAACCCCGCACTAGGCCGGGAGTGTAAGGACTTATAAGCCCCTATAACTAGTTAGGAGCTGCTTAGTCTAACTGAGTAATGACAACTATATTAAGTAGTAGGTGCTTAGTAATCAAGTACTTAACGGTTAACTAAGCACTTGCTTATTAAGTATAATACAAAGTACTTCCTTTATCAGTAGTATAGATACTATTATCGTACTTATAATAAAGTAAAGGACCTTTAAGTTCTTTACACCAGTAATTATATATTATACTGTATAGTTTAATTGATTTATTAGTCAGAACCTCTAAATTAGATAACCTGCATAATAGTACATTTACTCCTAAAGAGTTATACTAGCCTTTATTTAGTTATCTTGCCCTTACTGTCTTTAGGAGTCCTTCCTTATAATCTGTCTTTAACCTTAATATACCTTAGTGAACTTAAGGCAGGCAGTACTATGTTTCTCCATTATTATCCGTTTACGCTCTTATTTTCTTATACATATAGTTATAACTTATTTTCTTATATAACTCACAGTTATACAACTTATTTATCACAACTCACTTTAATCGTGTAACTTTTTTTCTTTAATCGCAACTTACAGTGCAACTTAGTTAGGACTTAGTGTAACTTATAGTCGGGACTTAGTCACTTATGATTTTTCTTATACTACTTATGCCTCTCTTGCCTCGGTATGCCAACCCTAACCTTAAACTAACAGTCTTATATAACTCTTCTCAGACAACTTAAGTCGTCAATTAATAGATGCCAGAACGATACACGATAATTGGGAAACTTTTTCTCATTTTGGGACATGGACTTATTTAATGTAGCCGCACGATAAACTTTTTTCGGTGCAGCCACACTATAAACTTTTTCTCAGGCATCCACATACTTGGGCCGCAGCCTTGCCGATTGCCGATTGCCGATTGCCGCGATCTTGCACGATCTTACGATTGCCATAAGATCGTACTAACTTGGGACCTGATCTTGCATTTTATTCAAACTGTGTCCCGAATCGCAAAACAGATGTGAATAAGGTGCAGAATGAGTAAGTCGCATAGGTGAGAAATGAGCTTGTCGTGTCGTGCCATTTTCTAGGGAACATTTTCGCTCATTTAGGTGTAACTTACGGTTTAACTCTCGGTCTAACTGACGGTCGGCATGTTAAGAAATGAGTGACAAAATCGTGCACTAAGAAATGAACTGCTGATTCGTGACTGAGAAACCAATCTAGTGTGTAATGATTTTGTCCTAATGGTCGAGGTGCCTTGTTCAAAGATCAATCAAAGGGAGGAGCCCGGTGCCTGCTAGCTTAAGGGTTAATCAAAGGGACAAGCCCTCTCCGTGTAATTGATTACATGATGGGCCAGTGACTTGAATTGCATATTGCACAAATCTTCATCAGATGACCTACTGGAAGTAGAACAGGAAGGATTTGAGATCACCTGCTGGAGTAGAGGAACGATTTGAGATCAGATTATTGAAGTAGAACACGAACGATCTAGAGATCTTGACGGTGATCAGTCCTTGCCTCGACAACACGCCTCTAAGAACACCTCCCACATCAGCAGCAGCTGCAGCAGTCGTCGCAGCTGCAGCAGTCATCGCATTCGCAGCAACCATCCCAACAGTCCCCTCCACCGTCACCGCCGTCTTCGCCGTCAACGCCTGAAGCGACGGCGTATCCGGCCCCAGCGCCCACCACAACCACGCCGCCCGCCACGGCAGCTGCCGCCGCCCGCTGGGCAGCCACGTCGCGGCGGTGCTGGCCCTGGGCAGAGGCCATGTCCCGGCGGTGCTGCTCCTGGGCAGCGGCCATGTCCCGGCGGTGCTGCTCCTGGGCGGCCACATCGCGGCGGTGCTGCTGCTGCGCGCCCTGGCGCACGCCGGCGGCGTGGGCTTGAGCGGCCATGCGCTCCTGGGCCGCGTACTGCTGGCGCATTTGGGCTTGCTGCTTTTGTGCTTGCTGCTTTTGTGCCTGCATCTGCGGGTTGGGTTTGTACCCTCGTCGGTAGGCTGGGGCTGGAGCACTGGTCAAAATATAGTTAGGATGCTTTCATGGACCCATGGGAAGGATGGAACAAGTGGGATGGAAGGCAAGGAAACAGATGAGGCAAGGAGAACAGGTGAGAGGCAAGGAGAATAGGGACGGGACGAACCGAGGAGGGGCCATGTTGGTGGTGACTGATTTTTTCAATGGCGTTTTGGGCGTAAGTATGTTGTGGAATTCTGGTGACCAGCTTGACAGCAAATCAAATCTAGTACTATTGCCTCTGCAGTGGCGAGAGTCGATATGGGTCTATAGACAAGAACTGAGCAGAGTGAGCCTAGCTTGGGGCAAGCATGGCATTATGAACACAAGAAGAGCACATCGGATGGGCAGGCTGTGGCAGGAGGCGTTGATTTTGTTACAGGAGCGCCGACAACAGGACGCTGATTCTGTAACAGGAGGCGCCGACCGCAGGAGGCTGATTCATGGAGGCGCCGACCCTTGCAGGAGGCGCCAATTCTCGTCAGAGGGTGCCCTAAAGCGGGTCCCTGCGGAGGCCAAGTGCCAAACTATTCTGAGCTGCAGATTCCGGCCTAAAGGCGGGTCCCTGCAGAGGCCATGTGCTAACCTATTCTGAGCTGCAGATTCCAGACCCAAAGGCGGGTCCCTGCGGAGGCCAAGAGCCAAACTATGCTGTGATGGGTGCACGTTGATAGGCAGCCGTGCCAAGTCCTCGGACCCTAGCTTGTCTTGACTAGTGAGGGAAGGGCTGCTACTTATGTTCCTTTTCGCCAAGCCTAAAGGTCTCTGCATTGCATTACCTATCGCTGTCGAACCACAGCTAACTGCTTGGCCTTGCAACTGGCTTGGCTTCTATCCAAGTCGAACCCAAATGTAGTCGAACCATCATAAATTCGATACAAAAACCCCTTTCGGTTATAGACGGGTACCTGAGAAGAAATCAAGGAACTGTCTTCAGATGAAGCGCTTGACAAGCCGCGTGCCCCGGGCCAATGATAGGCTTCCACTGGCTAGCCTTGCAACTGTCATTTCGGCAGACTACGTTTGTGATGCTGTACAGGGCTTGAACATCAAGATGTGTCAAATCAATATAATAATTGTCCAAGCGAGGTCTTCCATCAACACTCCATCCCTAAACGGAGATCTAGGTCACGCAGCGTACTTGGCAGCCACGATGTTAGCCGTTGGCTGCGGGGCCTTTGGCGGCACCGCCAGGCGGAGCCGGGCTCAGGTGGTTACCGTGGCCGGACTGGCCGTAGATGATGGAAATGAGGCAGCCTGTGCCGGCGCAAAAAGCATCCTGCACCGAAGCGTTGGCGACGCCTCCGGCTGATAGCGGCGTCACATCAATCGTGCGGCTATTCAGGCGCTTCAGCTGGTAAAGCGGGCCGGTGTAAACGTTATACATACAGCATTTTAACAGTTTTTAAATAAGTTTTCATTATTATTATTCTCTTTTCCTTTTATTACAGTTAGTCTATAAGCTTACTGTAAGTATACTAGCTTACTAGCCCCACTTTTCTGTATAATTCTATCATACGGTTTAAATAGATGTTTTTATCTTTAAAAGAAGGTTTATTATTACTATTATTAGCGCCTACGTTACTTGATTAGTACGCTATCGTTACGCAGTGCAGTTAGGTACGCTAAATACAATTCCGTCATCTAACTAAGTCTTAAGGTTGACCTTAGCGTTAGGGGAGGGGTATTAAGATTCTAGTGAAATTTTTGAATCTTAAATTTATATAAGTAAAGAAAAGTGTTTTAATATCTTATTAACTGGTTAGATTACAGCTTTTAAAATAATCTTTAAAAGTTTATTAAGAACTTCTTATGCTTAAACTTAATTAATAACTATTACTAAAAAAATTTAAATTAATTAAAACTAATAAAAAGGAAATTACTTATTTCTAAGTAACTATTAAGCTTAAAGTAGTAAATTAGAAGGCGTTAAAAAATAAAAGAAGAATTAAATAAGAGTTAAATATATATTCTTTTAAGCAAATGTATAGTTAGGTTATTATTAATTATATTACTAATTTAGTTATTAATAATATTAAGTATAAACTTTTATTTATAACAACTATAAGTTATAAGGACCTTGAACTAAAGGAGGCTAAGCCTTTAAAGCTAGTAAGATTTATAAATCATATATATAATAATATAAAGATTAGAACTGTATATTAAGGGTATATAGGATAACTTATTCTTTTATAAGTAGGGGGTAAAAACTAAATTAGTAAATATTAAAATCTCTTAAACTAGTTATCCTTTCCGGAGGGCAATTTATTAACGGGGTGATAGCCAAAAAATGACTATAGAAAATTGATAAGAAAAATTAAATTAAGCTGGGACTAGTTAGTTTATTATTAAAGGTGGATCTGTTCGGGCTCCAAATAACGTGATATAATATGGTTTCAAATACGTCACGTGACTGGAATTCCAAATCTGAAGTCAGATTTAGGATTAGGGTTATGGTTCAGGAGTTATTAATGTTTGAAAAGAATTAACAAATGGATATTTAGAAATAAAAACAAGGCTAAATCTAACTAAAAAAAAGTGGTTTTATATGTAGTTTTTAACGCACCACTAAGTACCCTATATTGAGTACCTTATATTATGTACCTTGTAAGTGTAGTTACGTACTCTAAACCACTAGCCGAATCTTTTAGACCCCTAGAGGGTTCTAGAGGATTCCAACCCACTCTAAGGCCCCTTAGGGCCCCTGGAACACTCTAAACCTTCTGGAATTCAGGGGGGTGGAACTCCCTGAATCCAGTAGGGCTACTGCCCCACAGAATTAACTAGAACATCACAGTGGCTACGTCAGCCACTACGTTAACAGAACCACGTAGAATGGTTTAGAATAGTACTATTCCATTATTATATTAGTTAGTTCCACTTTACAGAAGGCTTTGGAATTCTTCCAGAGCCTCCTATAGCCTATAACAGGCTCTTTCCTCTCCTATATCTAATTCTAGTTAAGCAAGCAATTCCACTCTATTCTATTCATCTTATAAAGCACTGCCTGCTGGATTCTCTTGTTCTACAGCGTTAATATTCGCTGTAGCAACCCTTCTTACAGTAGCACTGCCACTACAACTCAGGCTATCTCTTGCTTCCTACAGCGCTTCCAGCGCTGTAGTACGGCTTGGACCAGTACTGCACTTCTTCCTCTGAGCTACAGCCCTGTACTACAGGCCTGTGGGTCCCTGAAGTTTAACAAAGGTAAGTCTAAATAGTAAGATATAAATGAATAACGTAATATTAAGGTAAGGAATTAAAACCCCTTTAGTTATTATAGTTACGATAATAACTATCTATATTAACTATTTACAAAGTATCTTATACTTTTTTTATTACTCTGTAGTTTCTTATCTGTAAAGTATAGAGTACTACTCTATAATTCTTAGCCTACTCTGCGATAGAGTCATATTGCTAAAACAGAGTAACCTTTTATTAGCTAGCAGAGTGTTTAGGAACAGTGTGACGCTGTTTCTAACATCGTGCTTGTAATTGTTAGAAAGAAAGGGGTTCTGGCCAGAGGCCAGAACTGTCAGAAAGAAGAGTCTGGAAACCACTAGAACAATAGATTTGTAACCATTGCCATAGACGCGCAATTGTAGTCGCGTGGCTTTGCCACACGGCTTGCCACTATTCACAGCTATAAGGAAGGTTCTCTGGCTGAGCCAGAGAGCTGAAAAAAGCAAGACAATCACGCAGTTACAACCCCTTCAATTCCACAGAATCCAGAGTGCAGTGCTTCTGACAGTAATATAATGCTTAGTGTGGGGAATCCCTCTAGCTGCGCCAGCCTAACTAGCGGTCTGCAGGTTTGCTGAAATGAATCAGTGGGGCAGGCCCCAAATTGAGATGACAGTGGGGGTATGAGTGCGGGGTGTCAGACTACCAATTGAGATAACGGTACAATGGGAGCCAAAAAGTGTCGGACCCCCTTGCGCCCCAACTATTCCATTTTTGGACACCCCGCTAAGCCAACACCCCTCTTCCATTCTTCAATTTCCAGACCGCTTTTTTATCCTTTCAACAACTTTTTTTTGCTTATTGCTTCTATGATCAGTTATGGCTCGAAAGGAGCTTTCTGATGTTCAGAGGGCCTTTATCTACGGCCTATATATT
>Ga0247758_1001697_pt1 | contig 14936 bp, 5 predicted proteins | sample UWRJL156409C4_FD_180950 | JGI IMG/M metagenome (GOLD analysis project Ga0247758, IMG submission 180950) | Plant litter microbial communities from Arlington Agricultural Research Station in Wisconsin, United States - UWRJ-L156-409C-4 | ecosystem: Environmental > Terrestrial > Plant litter >...
GTCGAGTTGAATTTCCTTATCATTTTTGACTGAATTTCCCATAGTAATTTTTTTTTTTGGACCACCCTTACAACAAATTGTCCTCCGGACAGGATTATATCGTTTACCCGCGCCCCCCTCTGTATGTCAAGGTTGTCGGCGAGGCACTGCCCCTACAGGAGTACATCCCGCTGGTATTTGCGCTTGCGGGCACACCCCCTCGGTCTCGCGGCCTCAATAACTTGTTCAACGGTCTATTAGAACCTTTAAACCTCAGCTGCAGGGCACGGAATTACGGAGCTTCGGCTCCGAGGTACAGAGCCAAGTCCAGGGTACGTAACGCACCCTACGCTCCCTCTGTATAGCAGAGGGTTATAGCACTTACAGTGCTACACCTCTCTGGTCGGTCCTAGAGGATATATCTTAATAATAACATCAGGTAGCCGACTTAGGCGTAACGGGATCAGCAAGAGTGTTAAATAGTAAGATTGTTTTCTATCTTTTAAGTGAATGAAAGCGTAGTTAGGTGTTTAAAGTTGTGGTTATGGTAGTGGTGGTGATGATATAAGGACCCAGTTTTGGGTCCTGTGACGACCCTGCAGGCCGTCACTTGGGCCGGAGCGGCCTGACGAATCCCCCGCATAAGGAACAGTGCAGGAAGACAGTACGCACGGTACTGCGCACTGGGCCAGGGGTGTAAAGACCCGAAGCCCCTACGACCAACCAGCAGTTGCTTAGTCTTGGCAGGAGTGCTTACCTATTGAGTAACTGTGAGACCTCTGAGTAAGGAGTGCTTAGTAACAGGTTGCTTAGTTCCTTACTAAGTAATAGGCCCCTGAGTAAGGTACAGGGTACCTCTGGCTGGTCAGTATAGATAGTTATAGTTATATCCATAACCACCGTAAGGGACTCTAGTTCCTCACGCTAATATTCAATTATTCATTTATATCTTACTATTCAGACTTACCTTTATGTATTATAGTGATAATAACCTACAGTGACATTAAACCCCCCATTTAGGAGTGTTAGTTTAATAAACCGTCTTCGGAACGCCCCTTACCTGTTAACGTCCTGCTATACGTTCTGTCTTAACCTGCACTAATCCTCTTAAGGCCTATATTAAGTACAGGTTATAATATAATACTAATATTAGAGTTTTAAACACTGTTTATTAAATTCCTAAACACCACCTCTCTCCTATTAATATGTTAACCTTAAGAAAAAGTAAGGAGATTAAGGAGGTATAAGCCCAGCCTTAACTCCCCACTATTAATAAGTTAGCTATACGCTTTAAAGACTTAAACCTTAATTAGTAGGGACTGGTTAAAAAACTTAATAAGGCTTTCCCTAGAGATATTAAAAGCCGTATTAGTCTTATTAAAAAACTCTAGGCCTAACTTAACACTGTTAAACTAGAGAATAATAACTTAAAGGGCTTATAAAAGAAATAAGTAAAGCTCCCTTTACTATTACGCTTTAAAGGAGACTTTACATAACTAGAGTCCTAAATAACCCAGCTTTAAAGTTATATCACTTATTATAATAAGCAGTTCTTTAAAAAAGAAGGAAAGGTTAGGTTCACCGGAGCCTTATTAGATAAAGTAACTACTTACTAATATAAACCTTATATAAAGATAATTAATAACCTCTTTATAAATAAAGTATAAAAGGAAGCCCTTGAGACTTAGGCTCTTTTTAACGACTTTAACGTTTTTATTAATTAACTTTAGACTAAGTTTAAAGAACTAAACACCCTTAAGCAGGCTAAATAACACCTTATAACCTTAAGATAGATATCCTTAATCCTTAAGTTCTTTACCTGCTTTAAGTTAAAGGTAATAAAAACTAAACTTAGCTAAAAAGCCTTAATAATACTATTTTAGAGTAATCTGAAGGAACACGTTACTGGAGACCTTTACTAAGAAGATTAACTGGACTGTCTGTAAGAACTGGTTAAGATAGCTATTAAAGCTAATAATTAGTATTATAATCACTATTATTAAAAAAACTTTTAGAAAGAACAGACCCCTCCCTAGTAAAGTAAGCCTAAAAAGGGAAACTAATTAACTGTAACAGGTTATCACCTTAGGTTAATAGATATTAATATAGTAAACTGTTAGAATTAACTTAACTGTGATAAACCTTAATAACAGTAATAATAGAAGCAGTCTAAGGACTTATCCCAGGTCTAGTACTTTAACTATAATAAGAAAGGCTATATAATATAGTAATACCCGTTACTAAAGTAAGTTAGTTAAAAACCCGTCTTAAAAGGAGGAAAGCACGTTAGGTTTAACTTAGGAGATATTTATATCAGGATGGTAAGTAATAAAAAGGACTGTACCTGGATAAATAAATGTAATTTAAAAGACGAGGAAGAAGAAGAAAAACCTTAGGATATAATATATCTAGTCCTTAAGGGTGTCTTAAAAGAGTTAGTTATAAAGGTGTAGGTTGTAAAAAACCGACTTTAAAGTGGAAACTTAAAACCGCTAGAGGTGCAGGTTATAAAAGACTAACTTTAAGAAGAGATGTTCTGGTTAGCTATTACAGGCTTTAAAAACCTTACCTTATAAGCCTAGGAATTAAGGAAGTTTAGGAAGGACCTTAACTTAGAAATCACTAGGATAGTGGAAGGAGTTAAAGAACTAGCCTTTTAGGCTACTTAAATGGTAAAGTAAACCTTAAAAGGTGAAAAAGAATAAGCTGAGAGAATTAAACTGGAAAAATAGAAGTTCTTCTTAACAGTACCCCTTGAGACTTTTAAACACTTTAAGTATACTAAGTGGATCAGCACCCTTACCTCCTTAGAAAAAGGACAGCTTAGATGGCTACCTTACATTAAAGCTGGTGTACTTTAAACTAGTACCTTAAAGGTCCCTTGAAAAGGTATAAAGTAAATATATTAATAAAGGGTTTAAAAGTTAAAAGAGAAATATTAAGAGTTAGTAGATGAAATAAAGGACCTGTAAATTAAAGGTTTTACTGTAATATTTAAGGATAAAGTAATGGAAATTAGGTTAAAACTTTATAACAGAGTTTACTTTACTAATTAGCTTAAACACTACCTTATTAAAAAAGACCATTTTATAAAAGAATAAATTAGGTTACTGTTACTTAAGTTTTAAGAAAAAGTTTAGGAGAAATAACAGACCTGGAGGTAGATAAAAGAAGAAAAGAAATAAAGTGCTATTTCCCTTATTTTATACTTTATAATTATAACACCTGTAGTTAACACTAACTACCCTAGTTATAAAGATATACTGTGGATTAATTATATATATAATAACTACACTCTTAACTAGTATTATAGACTTAAGGCCCTTTATAACTATTTCCCTAACGTATAAAAACGGGATTACGTTATTATAAGAGTAAAGTTAAAACCAGCTTATTACTAAGTTTCCTACTTCTTAATAAAAGAATTTAGTAATAAGTAGAAGGTTACCGTAATTAACCAGGCCTTTACTATATACTGGTAAAGAGGGGTATTTAATAATTACCTAATTATAATATGCTTATTATATCTTAACGGAAAAGTTAGAGAGTGGTAGAAACGGGAAGATTATTAATAGATTTAAGAGTAAAAAGATATTACTGTAATTTAAGCCTGTAAAGTGTATTATTAACTTATTAAGGACTTTAAAAACATTACACTGTTTAAAGTTAACTGGACGCTAAAACGTGAAAACCTAAGAAAGGTTAATTATTAGGTTTACTAAAGCTGCCTGTTTTTCCAGAAGGAATTAGGAAAAGGCTGTAGGCCCTTTAGAAGGGCTAGAAATTAATAGTTTATTAGTTAATAAAAACCCTAAGAAGAAGGAGAGGTATTTAAAGGTTAGGTTAGATAAGACTTTAAGGATAGACGATTATTATAACTTAAATGTTAAAGGAGTATAAGTATTACTCTGTTAATATTAATATAATAGACGGAAAAGGGAGGTTATTTAAGGTAAAAGTAGTAATTAATAATGGGAGTGCTTCTAACCTAATATACCCTTTATTAGTTAACTGAAGGAAACTCTTTAATAAAAAGTATAAAAAAGCTATTCCTATATAAAATAAAAAAGGAGGTTTATATTAATATAATAACAGTAAGGTTACCTATTACTTGCTACTCCTAATTAAAGTGGATAGGGATAAATAATAAGTGGACTTTAACGTTACATTAGTAATAGGGTATAATATAATCTTAAATCTACCCTAGCTGGAAAAGTATAACCTTATAATTAACTGGAGGAGTAGTTACCTTACCTTTAGTAAGTCCCCTAACTGTAATTACTATTTAAAGAAAGTTAAAAAGGCATTAAACTGTTCTAGAGATACATAAAGCATTTAAAAGCACGTTAAACCCTTAAAATTAAACATAATTTAAATCAGGTTTATTAAAACGGTTAAAGGATTAAAAGGTCTACTATATTACCTAAATAACAATTTAAAAGGTGGAAAGAAGTAAGAAGCTAATCCACAGATAAATAAAGAAGTTAACTTATTTAAGATACCTACTAAATACAGAAAGTTTACCCTGTTTTAAAAAAAGATACTATAATTACCAGACTACAGACTGTAAAACTATAAAATTAAACTAAAGCCGGGAATAAAACTTTACAGCTTCCAGCTATACCATTTAAACCCCTAATAAGCTAAGGCCTTAAAAGAGTACATTAATAAGAACCTAAAGAACGGTTTTATTATAAAATCCCAGTCCCCAGCAAGGTACCTAGTACTGTTTATCCTAAGAAAGGGAGATAGTAAATTACATATAATTATTAATTACTAAACGTTAAATAAAAATATAATTAAAAATCGCTACCTATTACTACTTATTATAAAGATGTAAAAATAGATCGTTAAAGTAAATTAATTTTCCAGCCTTAACTTCTTTATAGGATTTAACCACGTTAGAGTAAAGGAAAAGGATAAGTATAAAACGGCCTTTTAAACTTATAACAGGTATTATTAATACTATATTATACTAATAAGATTAATAAACACCCTTATAACCTTCTAAGGCCTTATTAACAGTGTTCTCCACCCCTTCTTTAATAAGTTTATCTTTATATATTTAAACAATATTTTAATTTATTCTAAAACTTTAAAAGAATATTAAAAACACATGTAACAGGTTTTAACAGCTTTTAAAAAAGCAAAGCTGATAATAAACCCGGAGAAAAGTTATTTCCACGTTTAGGAATTAAACTATTTAAGGTTTAGAGTAACCTTTAAAAGACTTAAAATGTAATTAGAGAAGATAAAGGTAATCAGGGATTAACCTACTTTAAAGAACTAAAAAGAGTTATAAGCCTTTATCAGCTTTGTAAACTTTTATTACTATTTTATTAGATACTTTATAAAAGTTATAAAACTACTTTATAAACTTACAGGCGAGGGAAAACCGTTTAAGTAGACTAATAGACAGCAGAAAGCGTTTAAAAAGCTTAAATACACCTTTATTATAACGCCAGTCTTAGCCCTCCCTGATTTCTTAAAGCCTTTCTAAGTTGAAACAGACTCTTTAAAGTTCGTAATTAGTAGAGAACTCAGTTAAGTCTAGGATAATAGAAAACACCACCCAGTTACCTTTTTATTAAAAGGAATTTATAACCTAGCCTTATAATATCTAATTTATAATAAGGAACTGATAGTAATTATTTAGTGCTTTATTAAGTAAGCACTGTATTTAAACGGTATAGAAGAACTAGTTTAGGTCTTTTTAAACTATAATAACCTCTAATACTTCCTAATAAAGGAACTTAATCCACAGTAAGTATAATAAGCAGAATTAATAGCCCCTTTCCACTTCCAGATTTACTATATTAAAGGGAAAGATAATAGGCAGGCTGATACTCTTAATTAAAGACAGGATTATAAGGATACTAATCTAGTCCTAATCCCCGTTACTATATTTAATAAAGCTAAGAACGGCATATTAAAGTATACACTGTAAGTGTTAAATGATTAGATGCTGGAATAAACTATTAATATCTGTATAAACTTATAAATAAAGTATAATATCTATTAATAATAACAGGACTTTTAAGTAAAAAAGTTAACAGAAGGAACCTGTAAGTGTAAGTGCCCCTTAGGAGACTTTTTAAGGTATGTGTAAAATTATAAAAAGGAGTGCCTAATATATCTAAACTATAATAAAACTAGTTATTAATTAGAACAGCTATTAGAAGGTGTAAACGGCACACTTAAACTAGGAGTAAGGCTTTAATATTAAAAGAAACTATATATTTATAACCTAGTTAGGAGAAAGAAGTACGTTTAATAAGTTTATAAGTCTTAACTTAAAGGACATATAGGCTAAGCTAAGACCCTAATACAGGTTTAGTAAGCATACACCTTCCTAGGAATAAAGAAGTTAGTTAAGGAAGTGGTTAATAACTGTAACATCTGTTATAAGAAGCAGAATCGATATTATAAGCTGTATAAACTTCTTAAACCACTCCCTGTACTATAGGTGTTATAAAGCTTAATCTCGCTTAATTTTATTACTGGGATTTTAAAGTTTAAGGACCCTGTTATTAGAGTTACTTATAACTAAGTCCTTATAATGGTTAACAGATTAACAAAATAAGCCTACTTTTTACTAACCTTAAAGAATATAACTATAGAGTAACTCACTTATATCTTTAAGAAAAAGGTAATTTTATAACACCTTTAGCTAGATAACATTATTACAGATTAAAATAAGCTAATTATATTAAAGTTCTAATAAGGACTAATATAGAGAATAAGGGTAAAAAGTAAGCTTTTAACAGCATTCTACCTATAAACAGATAGCTAGACAGAATAAGTTAATCAGATACTTATAACATATCTCCAGGCCTATATTAACTTTAAATAAAATAATTAACTTAAACTGTTACTAACAGCACAGATAGCTTATAATATAACACTAATTAAGTTAACAGGTGTGTTATTATTCTTTACTAATTATAGTAAAGAGCTTAAACTCTGTTAAGGCCCACCCACAGGCGCCCCTTAAGTTACAGTTTGCGTAAACTGGATATAGGAGTTATATAACTATCTGTAAGCTAAATTAAAGTTTACACATAAATAAATAAAGAAATTTACTAATAAACATTAAATTAAATAACCAGTACTTAAAAAAGGACTCTATTATAATAGTAAACAAGTTAAGGGACTAACTTTTTAAAAGGGGGATTATATTTACCTTTTTTCACAAAACCTACATTTAAAACAACTTAGTAAGAAGCTTAACTTTAAAAGGTACGGACTGTTTTAAATTAAGAAAAAGGTCACCTCCTTTAATTACAAATTAAACCTACCTATTAGTATAAAAGTGCAGATTAAGGTTTTTCACATCTCACTTTTAAAACCCACCTTAAAGGGAGTTCCTTTAGAAAAGAAGATTAAGATTAACGTTAATAAAGATAAGTACGACGTTAAGGAAGTTATAGATTTATAAAAGGGAAAGAATATGTTTAAATATCTTGTTAAATAGCTAGATTACAGCCTTAAAAGTAACTTATAAGAACCAGTTAAGAACTTTAAATACCCAGACCTAATTACAGAGTTCTATTAAAAAAATCCAGATTAATTAAAACTAATAATAAGAATTAGAAAAATAAAATAAGATCTAATATTTAAATTACTATATTAAAGAGTAAGACTATTATGGGATTTAAAGCTTAAGAAGTGGCAGGAAACTCCTTAATAGGTATGGAAAGATATTTATCAGAACCCTTAACTAAGGTTATAAGGACTTTAGACCTAGTAAGGAGGCTGGGCCTCTAAAGCCTTTAAAAAGCTCTATATAAAGAATAAGTGCTGTTAAGAAAAAGAAGTTAGTAAAAGAAAATAAATAAACACACCATTATTACATTAAAGAGCCGTTTCATTTATTAAAAGCACAGGAAATCATAAACTAAGTTAGGAAAAGGTTATCAGCTAGAGTAACCCCTTAAAGAAAGAACTAACAGGTGTTCCTGTTAAAAAACCCCCCTAGTTAAAAGATTCGCTAACTTCAAGAGGAGCAGCCAGGCGGGCCTCCTTTTACTCTTAGAAGCGAAGGATCTCTACCTCTTAACTAAACGTAAAAAAAGCTTACTTTTCCATCCGGTAGCGCTGGACCTTAATCCATTTAAGTCAGGTAACAGCTTTACAGAGCTTTTAAATTTTCAGCTTTAAATTCCACGTAATAACGTCGTGTTTAACGTTAAGGCGGCACTTCTTAGAAAGGAGCCACTAAAGGAAAACGTTACTGTAATTAAACATGTTACATAAAAACGAAGCCTTTATTAGTAAATATTTAAAGTAATTATCTAATTGTGTAGTAATAAGATAAGAAAGTGATTTTAAAAAATAATAACTATAAAGTGACATTTACAATCTAAAAGTTAAAATAAAGTCTATAAGGTTACAGTGACGAGAGGTGCTGTTTTTTAAAGTGTGCTTTTACACATAGTTAACAAGTATAATTACGTTAAGAAAGAAGGAACACTCTTACTAGAATTCTTTATAGAAAAAGAATATTAAAGAGGGGGAATTATATAACAACCTTACAGGCCGTCACTTAAGCCAGAGCGGCCTAATAAATCCCTTATATAAGGAACAGTACAGGAAGACAGTACACACAGTACTACACACTAAGCTAGGGGTGTAAAGACCTAAAGCCCCTATAACTAACTAGCAGTTACTTAATCTTAACAGGAGTGCTCACCTATTAAGTAACTGTAAGACCTCTAAGTAAGGAGTGCTTAGTAACAGGTTACTCAGTTCCTTATTAAGTAACAGGCCCCTAAGTAAGGTACAGGGTACCTTTAGCTAGTTAGTATAAATAATTATAGCTATATCCACAACCACTATAAGGGACTCTGGTTCCTCACGCTAGTATTCAATTATTCATTTATATCTTACTGTTCAGACTCACCTTTATGCATTATAGTGATAACGACCTACAGTGACATTAAACCCCCTGTCTAGGAGTGCTAGCTTAATAAGCCGTCTTCGGAACGCCCCTTACCTGTTAGCGTCCTGCCATACGTTCTGTCTTAACCCGCGCCAGTCCTCTTAAGGCCTGTGTCGGGTGCAGGTCGTAATAGGTCCTCGCAACTACACGGCCATTTTGAACCGTGGTAACTATAGCCGAGGCAGGCCAGAATAGTGAACCCCCCTCGCTCAGTCTGGCTCAGTCTGGCTTAGCTTAAGGTGGCAACTGCTCAGTTCCGAAGAAGGAAAGGGAAATTCTCAGTGTCGATTTTAGGGTGATGTACTTGCTGTTTCTAATAATAGCGAAGCTGGTGTTCTGGCACTGCGTAACCAGAACTCCCTTATTTCTAATATTACCTGTTACTGTATAACAGATAACAGACGCACTAGGGTCTTCCTTTAACCACGAAGTAAAATAGCAATATAAAGGTAAGCTCCCTCTTTATAAAAAAATAAGGCACTTGAAAAAATTGCAAACCTTAAGCTACACTTTAACGACCTCTAGGAAACAAAATTAATCAGAATAAAATTTTCAATTATTACAGCACGTTAGCTAAACACTGTGTCGGTGTTAAGATTATTTTTAGATAGATATTAGACTGTAGTTGCTGATTAAGATTATGTAACTAACTTTTAAGGAAATTTATTACATGTATAGCGATTACTGATTTAGGAGTGCCTTTTTGTCGGGAGAGAGGTGAGTTGCTTGATACTAAAGATAAAAATAAGTGGCGAAGAAATGGGAGCTTTTCAGAAAATAAACCGTCGGTGCTAATAGTACGGGTGACGGTAGGGCGTAGAGCTGAAGCTGTTTAATCGCATACCTTTAAGGCGGCTGAAACCGGTAGACGATTTGCAGGAAAACGATATTATCAATCTGGAGGCCAGTTGGGACAGACTCGGGTGATGTTTTCACTTCCAATGCCAGAGCACGCAAGATTAAGACAGATCGTAAGGACAGGACGCCTTGGTAGAATGGTGGATCAGCAGACTGAATGTAGGCCAGCCAACTCTTACCAGTTCACTGCTGCTGAAGGTGGCTGTTTTATGATACACAAAGCATCTAACTAGTAGACTACCAATAAACGATATATTACTAGCGAGCAGAACTGGAATTCCTCATACTCCATCGTGGCAACAATCCTAGTATCTATGCTACTCTGGAGGCAAGCAGCCGGTACCGTGATTGGTAGAAGGCGTTTGGTGACGTTCTCAGTAGTTTCCAACAGGTCATCCATCGAGACCGAGGTGAAAGGCATTACCGACAGCGTAGTGTCCTCTAAATACCCCTCTCCCAGCCCCCCGATTGCAATGTTCGGTTCTCCTACAATCCACAACCGACCATCGTGTTTTAGTAATCAGTGCAATCGGGGGTTACAGCCGGTGGTCCAGACCTACTTGGAGCCAATACTGCTAGCCTGCAGGCTTATCTGCCCCCCGGATGTTTTGCAGGTTGGCACCTATAGTATCCAGTTTCAGCAACAACAGCATGCAAACTGCAAGCTGGTCGAGGGTTACTGATAGGATGACGGCGGCACCGGCGCGCAGGGTTGCATTGCTGAGTTCCATCGTTGACCGATTTGGGAATGGCCGAAGGTAAGCTAGGTGGTTGGCACAATGCCATTCGCTGGATGGGACCAAAGGCGTTCCTGTCTCCAGCTGAAGCCATCTGCAGGCTCGGAGAGCTGCCCAGGTTTGGCGAGTATGGACAATCATCTGTCGGAGGCCGACTCGGTTCATTTTGCTTTTCTCTGTCACTGTTAGCCATTTAACTTCCTTCGATTTCCATATCTTCTTGGGCATTTCTTTGGACCCTTGTTTCCTGTCCGTCCTCTTCGCCACGATCAGTGCCATTTTCTCCCGTTTACAATGTGTCATCTTTTCCCGAGGATAACACTCGCTGTCGTGGCATGGGCGTCGATGCTACCGCCGCCAACGGCCCTCGCGGCGCACGCGGCCGAGGTCAAGTGCTACGCGCCCGATGGTCAAACAGTGGCTAACAGCTCACTGGTGGCACCGTGCAACAACCTTGGCATTACGCAGTCTGGCATCCACTCGAGCTGCTGCCAGCTTCAAGGCGACGAGGACGCGCGTGATCTGTGCACAGCGACGGGGCTCTGCCTGAGCGCGGGCATCGTCCGTCGCGGGTTCTGCACCGACCAAACCTGGAAGAATCCTACTTGCGTCGGTGTTTGCATGGACAAACAAGCCGGAGGCACGCCCACGGGCTTCGCACAGATGACGTCGTGCACTGACGGCACCTACTGCTGCGGCAGAAACAACCTCACTTGCTGCGGCACCACTTGGGCCATCAAGGCCCCGACCATCATTTCATCCATCGTCATGACCACCATCACCACGACCGCGGCTGCCGTGCCCGCAAAGCAGAATATCGGTGCCACCGCGGGCCTTGGCGGGGCCCTAGGTGTTGTCCTTCTCGCCGCCGCCGGCGCCGTCATATACCTTCTGCGGCGGATCAAGACGCTCAAAGCTGCCAACAATTATCGCAGCGACCCCCCGCCACCCATGTCCGCGGCAACCAGCCCAGGTTACCCGCCAAGCCAGCAACAGCAGCGGTCTAACCTCGCAACGCCTGCGGGAACTGCGAACACCGAACCCGAGTTTGCGACGCTCAAGGCTATGTACAACCGGACCCAAAGCCCAGAGCTGGACGGCAGGTCGTATACACACCACCGTGTGTCTGAGCTGGATGGCTCGACACTGATAGCCGCTACAATGCAGCCTCTGGCTGGTCACGGTGGGAGGGAGACAGCTGACGGGGATAGAAGAACCGTGCCTACCTGACAGAAGGACGCGACACAGTGCCGGGACTTTGGAGGTTTGGGAGGATGGTGGGTGGCGCAGAGAAACAGTTAGTCAAGTTTGTTAGAGGGCCTCCCACCCTCCAGACTATTAGCTAGTTAAGCACGACAGAATACATGCTTATGACCTCTAAAAATCAACACATGCATCCCTATTCCCACTAATCGCCTGCAGCACACGACTCTGCAACTACCCCCCCCTCCCTCCCCTCCAGGTCCATTGCACACCCTGGACGTTCGAGACTTCGGAGCTAGCAACACCCACAGAAAGCCTCCCTCGGTCTGCCTCTCTTGTCTTACACGTCAACCTTCTCAACCCTGACGCTCTTGATGTCAAATATAAATCCGTGGCACCCTGCTTCTGCTTGTCTGAGATTAGCGAGTATGCACTAACCCATTCCACTTCTGCTCTGACACTCTTTTTGATCCTAAGTTCTCGGCAATAAAGAATGCACCGTCAGTCTCCACCATTTTCATTATCGCAATACGTGGCCAGATAGCTCTTCTAGCAACAATCAACATCAAAAATCCGAACAATTGCTTCGTTCCGTGAACAATCGCGGCTATGAAGCCCAACACAATAGGATTGAGTTTGTCGAAGGTCACCACATCCTCAGCGTTGGCCCAAAACACCATCTTATCAATCTGAGGCCAATGACTCTCGTCTGTGACCGTTGCGTTGAGTTTGGCACGCATCTGCTCCTCAGTGAATCTTAACGTGCCACACTTGTGGGAGAAACAAGTCGCTCCGGCCCACACTGAGCGAAATGCCCTGCACCGCTTCAATCTAGATTATGACATCCACCGAACCACCGGCCCAGCCATGTTGCAAATGCATGTCAGTGAGCATGTAGATCCTAGCATTATCAACATGGTCAGACTTGTCGCCTATGCATCCCCATAAACCCCACTCGGGGCATTACTAATGGCGACACTGCAACCGCGGTCTGCGTGGCCGCGCGCCCGCAGCTGTGGCAATTGGCCGCCAGCCCCCGGCCTGACCCACCGCGGCCGCACTTTACCGCACCTGGCCGCTCGTATCGTGCAGCATCGTGCTACCTTGGGGCCGTGCATATGAATCAGCGAGATTCGATTATCTCAACATAAATGACCGAGATTCTCAGTCTTCTCTCCAGACCACAGTCTCTTACCACCTGCTTACTGTAAATCACGAGCTCCTCCTCTCCTCCTACCTACGCTACCTTGGGTATATTTTCCGTTAGAGCGTTTCCAAATCGCCCAAATTCGGAGGGACCCCGCACCATCAACCAACTACGGGCCGTCACTCCATTCCGAGGAGAGCACTGATACAACAACTGGGGGTGAAAAAAAAAATGAAAAAATGAGCTTAAGCCTCAACATCCGACGCAGCACGATTATGCCCTATAAGGCACCGCTAACGGAGAAGAATCTTCCTGATCAGAGCGGAAAGGTATCTTACCTACCCACCTACCTTTTCTGATCCACCTCTCTGTCTACCTACTTTACGCAATTCCTGTGTTCCATCCCATAGCAATGCTGACCTATGTTCGCCTTACCATTTCCAGGTCTTCATCGTCACGGGTGGCTCCAGCGGCCTCGGCAAAGAACTTGCCGATATCCTCTACCAACGTAATGCCAAGGTCTATATCGCGGCGCGGTCTTCGTCCAAGACTGCCACCGTCATCGCCGAGCTTCAGGATAAGCACCCGCACTCGAACGGCCAGCTTGTTTTCCTGCCGCTCCAACTCGAAGACCTCTCTAGTATCAAGGGTACCGCCGACGCCTTTGTTGCTCGCGAGTCTCGCCTCGACGTGCTCTGGAACAACGCAGGTGTTATGGTGCCGCCGCAAGGCTCGACCACCGCTCAGGGCTACGAGCTACAGTTAGGCGTCAACAACCTCGGCCACTTTCTCCTGACGAGCCTCCTCCGGCCCGTGTTGGAGAGGACAGCCAAGGAGGCGACGGCGACGGCACCCGGGTCGGTGCGCGTCGTGTGGGTATCGTCCAGCGCGGCTGACGCGGCGCCGCAGCCGGCTGTCGACTTTGACAACATGGACTATCACCGCGATGAAGGCGTCTGGCAAAAGTACTCGCGCAGCAAAGCGGGGAGCCAATTGCACGCATCCGAGCTTGCCAGGAGGGTGGCTGGTTCCGGCATCATTAGCGTTGTAAGTCGGCTCAAGCACCGCTATTTTGACATTTCCACCCCATGCCTTTCCTATGTTTTACCTTTTGTTTTTTCTTTCTTTACCCCCCCCCCCAGGAGGGAAAGACAGAGAAAGAGAAAACAAGCTGTTAATAAAACCCTCGTCGTTCTGGCCACAGGCCCTCAACCCCGGCAACTTTGTGACGGGCCTCCAACAAAACATGCCTAAGATGCAGCTTGCCATGTTTGTAAGTCCACCGTCACCTCCCCTAACATAGCAAGGCTAGTCTGACATTTTTCTCTCTTCTCTCTGTGTGTAGAAGCTTGTAAGCTCGGAGCCTAAGAACGGAGCCTATACCGAACTTTTTGCGGGTCTCAGTCCCGACATTACGGAGAAGAATAACGGCGGATGGGGTAAGCCAGACTGCGCTGAATAAACCCTACCCCTCCCGATGAATTAGTATCTGATTACCTCGATAATTACCTTCGCTGACCTGGTGTTATTTTAGTTTCGCCCTTTGGCAAAGTCGACCACCCCCGCAAGGATCTGGTTGAGCCAGAGCTTTGCAAAAAGTACTGGGACTGGTCAGAGCAGCAGGTCAAGCCGTACTTGTAGGCACCAGGGCGTGTGTATTGTGAGTGTGCCCCCTTTCCCGTTTTTTTCTTCTTGCCTGCTGGGCTGGGGAGTGTTTTCTTGGTTCGGGCGGGGAAGAGGAGTTCCTTTTGCTCGGATGGAGGAAACACAGATTGCTCTTGTGAACGGTTTTGTAATTCATAATGAGGATGTCTATTTGCACTATGACCCCGCACCACGCCTTACATAACCCTAACCCCCGCCCGCGTTCAAATGCCCAGTCGCATCCACGGTCGCATTGTGCCATGAAATTCTTTCCATTCTGCCACAACTTTACTCCCCCAGCACAACCAAACCATCGCCATTCCACGGTTGCGCGCACTGCAGTTATTACGCCTAAGGGTAAGTAATCATTCGGCGCACGATTTCCCGGGCTAATTGAGCGTTCAGATGGCCGAAAACAGCCCGCCGC
>Ga0247758_1001698_pt1 | contig 14926 bp, 12 predicted proteins | sample UWRJL156409C4_FD_180950 | JGI IMG/M metagenome (GOLD analysis project Ga0247758, IMG submission 180950) | Plant litter microbial communities from Arlington Agricultural Research Station in Wisconsin, United States - UWRJ-L156-409C-4 | ecosystem: Environmental > Terrestrial > Plant litter >...
ATTCGGACGCGGCAGGTCCCCTTCGAGCGCGGGCTCTGCAGGCGGCCCGACAACCGCGGGCATGGCCGGAGCAGCCCAGGGTGGTGGCGGGACGTCGCCGAACAATGGCTTGTGCCAGCCGTACTGTGCAACGAAGGCGGATTGCTGCACCGACTGCTCATATCCCAAGAACCTCGACTGTCAGGATCGGCATTGCGTCTCCCTCGGTTGCACTGCCGACGCGGAATGTATCGCGGAGAACGGGCCGAAGAGCATCTGTCGCGCGGTAGCGGGCTTCCCTCGGTGCATCGAGCTTTGCCAGCAAGGCTCTGACTGCAGCAGAGGGACAGCCCTCTGCGCGACCACGGATGACGACGGGGATAAGTTTTGTGGAGCATTGCCAGGACTGATCAGGCCCTGCACCAAGAACTCGGACTGCCAAGGAGTCTGTGATTCGGTGACTCATCAATGTGGTTGCTCGGGGGACGCGCAGTGTCCATCCGGATCGATCTGCGCTCCGCCCAGCTGACGGGGATGCTCACGAGGCCGCGTTCCGAATGCCCAATGACCGTCAGCTGATCGTAGCGCGCATCCTGTCGGATCAACGCCATCCAAGCCGGAACGTCTTGAACGAAGTCTTGGAGAACCACCGTTGAATATTCGAAATTCGTGCCGCCCTCGGCAGAACATCGAGCGTTCCATCCAGGCGAACGCCGGCACAGGGCAGCAGCACCCTCACGCGGCGAGGAGCGCTGGTCCCATTCACGCCCGTTCTACGGCGACGTGCCGCACGCGGGCGTGACGGTGAAGACTGCATCCCTCGCGCCAAATACCAAGACGGAGTTGACGGTGGCCATGCTGCTCGGCAACCGAGAGACCGCGTAGGTGGCGAGGGTGTGCAGGTCGTTCAGCGCGAGCGCTTGGACCTGTGGGGCCGGCACACCGTAAGTGGGATCGGCAACGAGGGACGAGACGTAGGCTTGTTCACCATCGAAGCCGAGAGCGCGTTGAGCGTACGCTTCTTCCGAGAGCAAGTGCCGAGACGCTTGGACGGTAAGGTGCCCGGCGTCGTCGAGTCCAACTAGGTCGATCTGACTGCCTTCTCCGCCGATGCCTAGAATCGGCGTGACGACGAGGGCGCGCCGTCCGCGAACGAGCAGACTCGGGTCGGAGCCATTCGGCAAAGGCACGCTGCCCGCGAACGCCCACTCGCGCCCGGTACGCGAAAACCATTGTAACGACGGCGCATCACCCGAAAGGTAGACAGCGAGGTGGTGCGCCTGAGCGTCGACCGCGATCTGGAAGCTGCGGGCTGACGATGCCGCGACGCCCGGTAGGACCACGCTCGAGAGAGCGGTGAGCGTGCGGCTCGGGTTGGCCTTCGTGCGTGGCAACGCGAACGTTCGAAGGGTGAGTGCCTCGTCCGCTCCCGCATCCAGGGTAAAGAGCAGTCCGTTCGAGACCACTTGCTGATTGCCGAGCGGCGCGCGAAACGAGCTGCTCGGAGCAAGCGGGTGGCTGCCGTCGGAAGTGAACTGAGTGAACTCCACATCGGCGCCTGGGTTGCCGCTGAAGCTTTCGTTGACGTTCAGTGAGGTTGGCCACGCGCTGTGATCCGTGGGCAGGCTGACTTTGCGGAGCGAGGTTGCGCCGGGCTCCAAGAGGCCTCCGGATTCGAAGCGAGGCTGCGTGGGATCGGTCAGGTCGAGCGCGTGGCTCGACTCGGAGCCCAGGATGAGCGCGTGCCCGGGAGCCCCCGGCAACACGCGATCCAACTCGCCCTGCGCAATTCCTCGCCATTCGCTCAGCTCGTTGTGCTCCGCAAACACGACGCGGCGCGTGGGGCCGAGTATCGCGACTCTTCCTGCGGAGACGGGGGGTGGGGGTTGCCAATCTCGACGATTGCCCATGCGTGCGAGGTCGCGATACGTCCAGCTATCTTCGAGTGTTGCGCCTGCGTCTCCCAGCGAATAAAGCTCGGCGCTCAGGCCAGCTGGTTTGGAGTCCACAAAGCGAATGCGTTGCAGGAGCAGTTGGTCGCCGAGCAATGTGCCGCCAGTGGGTGCCGAATAGTCCGCTTCCAGCAAGGAGGTGGCCTCGAAGCTTGCGACGAGTCCAAAGTCCGAACTGCGGAAAATTCGAAAATCACCGGCGGAGCCGTAAAGAATTTCGTCCTGCAGCAAGAGGTAGCCGCCCCTGGCCTCGAGCTTGTAGGGCCGGTGCTCGCGCTGTTCGGTGATCACCGGCGCACTGCCGACGACCGGAGCGAGCGGATCGCTCACATCCACCACGGTGACGCCGCGTTGGCTGCCGACATAGAGTGTGTGCATGTCTTCAGACAGCGCGACGGCGTCGATAGCGCCGGGGAATTTGACGGTGGCCAGCGGGGTGACGGCTCCATCACTAGCTGCGATATCGTAGCCGTAGAGCGTCCCGCTGCTGGCGAGCCACAGCCGCCCGCCGCGACCCACGCCCCGGGTAAGCGCGGTATCTGTCGGCAGGTAGAGGTAGTCGAGGAAAACGAGGCGATCGGCGTCGACATCGTAGACTTCGATGGCGAACTTGGAGCTCACGAGCGCAAACCGTGTGTCACTCAATGCAAGGAGCAGCACATCCGGTGCATCCGACCAAAGCCCGGTGTCCGCACTCGACAGCCTTCCGTAACTAAAGGAGCGATCGGCCAGCGACAGCTTGCCCTGATCGGCGGTCACCAAGTTGAGCGTCAGCCCCGACTCGTGCTGCTCGGCAAAGACCAGCGAATGCTCGGACAAGGCCAAGCTCAAGCCTTGAAACGGCACTAGCCGGGAGCTCTCTTCATCGTAGCTTCCGAACGACCGCAGCTCGCCCAGCAATGCGGCGGTTCGAGTCTGGGGTTGGCCGATGCACTGAGCCGCGTCGGTGCAGCTGTCAGCGTTGGTGCACAGATTGTGATCGTCACAGGGGCCGCCCGTTTCGCGAGGTGTGTGCTGGCAGCCGAGCAGCGGTTCGCAGCTGTCGGTCGTGCAGTCGTTACTGTCGTCGCAATCATGCTCGCTCAGCGGGTCGCAACGACCTCCGTTCGGATCGCCGCGTTCACCCGCCGCTCCGGATGCGCCGCCCTCTGATGCGCCGGCTGAGCCGCCCTCTCCCGCCGCGCCCGCCGCACCCCCTGAGTCGACACTGGGTTCACCCGCGCGGCCTCCCGAGGCGCTCGCGCCGGCTGCTTCCGAAGGTGGCATGGCATCATAGTGGGATAGGGTCCGGTCCGACCGGGAGGCAATTCCAATCGTGCTTGTCTTCGTTCGCCTGCGAGATGAAAGCGTCGTGCTGTGGTGCGAACGCAAGCGCACGCCGCTGCGGTTCGCTGCGCTTAACCGGCGATCCGAATCCACCAATCTTGAACTCGAAGTCTGCGGCACCATGCCGCCCGCGCTTGCGCACGCGATGGACTTTCCCGAACCCTGTGACATCTCCAGCGAACAGATCACCCAAAGGAGCCGCACCATGCCGTTTCGCACGCCGACAATTGTTCACGAGCTCGCGCCGACATTTCTCGCACTTCTCGCCGGCCACCATAGCTCCGCAAGTGGCAGCGCAAAGACATGGTTCACTTCCTTGATAAACCACGCGTGCCGAGAGCTAGAGGACTTCATCGAGCCAAAGGTATCGGTGAAGGCGTTCGAGGTGGCCCGATCCATGAACCTGGGCGACCTACGCGATTTTCACTGGGATAGTCAGGTTCGTCGAATGAATGATCCCGATCGAAGCATCTTTCACTGGGAACACTTTGTACCAGTGTCAGTTCTTAGAAGGCGTCTCCTGGGCCTAGTCGATCCAACAGCCAGTTCCGTCACATCAATCCTTGCCGCTGCAGACATCGCATGGATACTCAAGGCTGAGGACGTTGAGCTTTCGCGCCTCGGGTACCGCAGCCAGCGCGAAACGCCTTTGGACGCATATCTCGCGGCGGGGATCGAGTTCGTGCGACCCACGCAAGCACAATGAAGACAGGCTTCGGCCACTTCGACTCGTCGCACCGCGAGATGCGACGCGCCGCAAAGAGCCGAATCAGGGTCGCGCTGCCGTCCGCGAGACGGAGCGCCCCAAAGAACTGGTGCACTCGCCGCCGCAGAGGGGCAGCCCACAAACGCTGAAAGCCCAACCGCCGGCCGGACGCCGGCGTCTCGCAAGGTCGTGTCTGTCAGTCGAACGTGACCAGGTCCTTGAAGATCAGCCGACCCCAACTATTTCCGCGCGCTTGGACGAGCAGTCCACCTTCGGAAAGCCCGCCAAGTTCGATCGGCGCGAAACCGAGCTTTTTGGCAAGCGCGCCGATTTCCTTAGCGGCGCCGGGATCGTCGCTGGCTAGGAACACGACTCTGCGGCCGCCATGCACCGCCGGATCTTGCTCGAGGGTGGCAGCGAGCAAATGGTTGAAGCCCTTGGCCAGCTTTGCACCCCGAAACGCCTGCTCGACAAACTTGGAAGAGGGCAGTCCGGCGAGTTTCTCAGGGGGCACGCCGTAGGCATTGGTCACATCGATGATTGTCTTCCCTTCCCAGCTGGGCAGCGCCTTCGCAACGTCGGGGTGCACCTCGAAGTGGACGGCCAAAAAGATGATGTCCGCCTCGAGGGCTTCTGCCAGTGTTTTAGCAATGACCTGGGGGCCGATCGCGGCGGCGTCGGCGGCGAAGGTTTTCGGATCGCGCTTGGTTGCCACGGACACTTCGATGCCGTTGCGGGCAAACGCTTTGGCGAGAGCGTGGCCGATCTTGCCGAAGCCGATGATTGCGTAGCTCATCTTGTGTTCTCCTTTGTTTTCCGTTGTTTTCCGTTGCGGTCAGAGCTTGTAGCCGCCGCTTGCCTCGATCGTCTGTCCGGTCACCCAATGGCCCTCAGCGGAAGCCAAGAACGCCACCACCGATGCGATTTCCGAGGGCTCGCCAAAGCGTCCCAGCGCGGTTTGGGACTCGAATGCTTTTACGAATTCGGGGTTCTGTCGGAAGTCGGCGTTCCCGTCGGTCCGCGTGGGGCCCGGCGCTACGGCGTTCGCGGTGATTCCGCGTGGCCCCAGCTCCGCCGCCACCACTTGGGTGAGGGTGTTGATGGCCGCTTTGGCCATCGAGTAGATGGGCGCGGCGGTCACGGGCTTTGTCGCGGCGGCGGACGAGATGTTGATGATGCTCGCGCCATTGGCGAGGCGATCCAGAGCGGCCTGAATGATGAAGAAGGGCGCGCGGGCGTAGACCGCCATCAGGGTGTCCCAACTTTCGGGCGTCGCGTCTTTGAAGCCAACCCAGCCGGCATTGCCGGCGTTGTTGACCAGAATGTCGAGGGCTTTGCTTCCGTTGCGCCGGGTGAGCTCGGCGTCGAGTCTTTCGAACAAGGCCGGGACCGCTGCCGGATCGACGAGGTTTGCATGGATCGCGAACGCGCTGCCTCCCGCTTTCTCGATCGCCGCGACCGCCTCTTCAGCCTCGGATTTACCGGCGTTGTAGGTCAGCGCGACCGTCGCGCCATCCTTTGCAAGTCGTTCGGCGATGGCGCGGCCAATGCCCCGCGATGCCCCGGTGACCAGAGCAGTTTTTCCCTTGAGAGATTGGTTCATTTTGCTTCCTTCAGTGAGTGTCGGCGCTTTGCTCAGTTGGGCGTCTTGCCCAAGCGTGGGCGACGCCGCGCGCCGCCCAACGGTGCAAACATGGGCTTGCCGGAGGGGCGCGGTGAGTGGCGAATTGCGCACACCCGTGGTGCGAAAACGCACCAGCTCAACGCTCTGACCAACGCAGAAGGCGCGCGCTTTGGCTCTGGCGTGTTATGAATGGCGCTTCGGACGTCGAAGCTGACGGCGCGAAAATGCACCATGATTGACTGGGATGACGTTCGCTATTTTCTAGCCGTCGCGCGCGGCGGCTCCGTACGAGCGGCCGCTGGGCGCCTAGAGGTCAATCATTCGACCGTGCTGCGACGCATCGCCCAGCTCGAGGAACGTCTCGGGACACAGATGTTCGAAAAGCTACCTTCGGGCTACTCCTTGACGGCAGCGGGCGAGGAGGTTCTCGAGCTCGCCGAGCAGATGGAAGCGTCATCGCACCAGCTAGAGACGCGCGTCTTCGGGCGCGACCGCAGCGTGCGTGGGCTGCTGCGGGTGACGCTGCCGCCGTTCCTTGCGACACACCTGCTCATGCCGGATCTCGCGGATTTTGCGCGTGCGTATCCGGACATCGAGATGGAGATCGTGTCGACCGGCGAGGTGGTGAATCTGACCAACCGAGAGGCGGACGTCGCGATCCGCATTGTCTCCGATCGTAAGACCCTGCCGCTCAATCTTCATGCCCTCAAGGGGCCGAAGCTGTTCTCAGCCATTTATATGTCCCTCGATCGACTGGAGGCGTGGCGTGCCGGCGCGCTGGATTCCATGCGGCCCATCGTCATCGACGGTCAGGGAGTTCCGAGCTGGGCCGACGAGGGCGAGGTTCGTGCGACGGGAGTTCCGTTCAGGACGCCAGATGCCGAGGCGCAGATCGCTGCGGCTAGGCAAGGGATCGGTATGACCAAACTGCCGTGTTTCGTTGGAGATGCCGATCGCCTACTGGCGAGGGTGCCGGGCGTGGATCTGAAAGCACACGCAACGCTCTGGCTTCTTACGCACGGGGAGACACGGAAGACGGAGCGCGTGCGGCTCTTCACCGAGTTCGTATCCCGACGGCTCCCCGCCTACGCTCCACTTCTCGCAGGGCTGTCGATATCGCCGCGAGAGCGAGCGACTTAGCCGTTCCGCGGGCCCTAACCAAGATGCCATCAATCCGGCGCTGGCTACATCACGAGACTCACCCACGACGACCTTCGTTGCCTCCTCGCTAGGGTGTCGCTCGATCAGAGCGAACTCGCTCCGTCATTCCACTCAAAGGCTAGCATCCTCTTTTTTCCACTCACAATTGCGCCGCGTGCATTCGGTTTCGTCGAGGCTAGGCGAGCACTCCGAATTTGGTGCGTCCCAGCATGAAGGCTCCCAATTGCAAGCGGTGGCGCTGCATTCCTGTTCGGTTGTGATGTACGCGCCAGCGATTGTGCAGCCGGCGCCGTAGCACCGGGCCTGAACGACACCACAAGAGCCAATAGCCGAGCACTCCGCAATGGTCGTAGCGTGCTGGCAAGCAGAGGCGCATCCAACGCGCCACTCACATGCCGAGTCCATCTGGCAGGCCTCCGGGGTGTGGGAAGCGCAAGTCTTGGTGGTGTCTTTACCCTGACAGCTATAGTGGTCGAGCACACAAGCCACCTGTGTGCCCGAGAATATCCCAGACAGTCCGAGCAATACCGCAGCTGTGGCGATACTCGCAAAGCGCCTCGCAACAGGCTGCGGTCGGGGTTCTTCGATTTGACTCATGCTAGTTCGCGCGCGTAACGGCGCTCAAGCTAGGGCGCCGCACTCATCCTAGCTCAAGCGCCGCGCGGCGGGAAAACCGGCCTGGCAGGCCCGAGCATTCGGCGTCGGCGTCGTGGTCGCGACTCAGAACCCGATGGACTTGGACTATCGGGCGCTGAGCAATGCGGGGCTGTGGTTCATTGGGCGACGTTGATGCGGCTGGCTCCGCGCTGGTTCGTCGTGAGGAACGCGCGTGTGAAGAGTCCGCCGATCTTGGTGCAGCCGCGCTATGCGATGAGTCTCCTGCGCGGACCGATGACGCGCTTGGAGATCAGGTGTATGTGCGCGCTGTTGCGCACGGACGGCGTCGCCCCGGGTACTGGAACAAATACTGCGTTCGCGACGTCGTGTCAGGAGCGAGGCTGTACCCACTAACCCGTTGGCTTTTTGCCGACTCGGCTTGATCGGGAACCATGCAGCGCCGGTGCATAGTGAGGACGCGCTGACATTTGGCGGCGGCGAGTCTCACTTCAGCGGAACGCGTCCGGCAGATACTTCTGGAATCGATCGGGCACCAAATCGCCGGCCAAGTCTCGCATGTAGAGCACGGACAGGACGAACTGGCTCGCGCCTTCGTCGCCACGGAGCGGCAGGAGCCACGCTCCGCGAACAAACAGGTTCTGCAAGAAACCGATCGTGAGTTCGGGCCCCAAGCGATCTTGGTTTTGCAAGGTGTTGCCGAACTTCCAGATGGCGGCCCCCTCACGCTGATACAAAACGCCTGTGCCGATGGTGGTGATCGCGAGCGGAAACCCTGGATAGTAGGCCGTCAAACCGAGATCGAGGAAAACGTTCTGACTCTCGCCAGCGAAGGCCCCCGTCGCGCCGACGTTCCAGTAGAGCCATGGCAGATTCTCGGCGACGTACGGGCCACCACCGATCTCCTTCGTCGGCTTGACGGACACGAATGCCCCCTGGAAGACGTAGCCAACACCCACAATCGGTTGGACGTCCTTGTTCTTCTGGAAGCCTAACGAGGCATCACCCACGAGCAGACTGAAGTGTGGCCACACCGGTGGCGGTGGCGGTGCGTCCGGCCATACAGAACACGTCCCATCATCGCGGCAATGGGCTCCGGCGCAATCCTCGTCGTGGCCCTTTCGACAAAGCCCACAAAAGCCTGGCGCGGCCCGGATCAGATCCGGATCTGGGTCCGAGCCGAGTTCCGGAGCGGGCACGCAACCGTACGGCATGCACGCGTTGACGCGGTCGTTGTACTTGCAGTCGGCGCGCTGCTCGTCAGCTGCAGACGCCACTCGAGAGGTGAGAAGTGCGATCGCCGCGGCGAGCCACAGGAGCGCGCGGCTCATGTGTTCAGAAAAGCCTTCACGTGAGGCGCGACAACGTTGTCGATTGAAAGCATGAAGTGCGGCATTGTCTGGTGGTCGCGACCGAGCATGAAGAACCGATCGAGTTCGATCTGGTGGGACATCGTTCGGATGGTTTGTGCTGGGACGAGCGTGTCACCACGTTCTCCATCCGCGTCGGGCGCGATCTTGAGGGTCGCGCCGTCGAGCAGTAGGTGGTTGGCCGTATTCCAAGCTTCAGAAAAATAGGCGAGAACCTTGACATTGAGCAGGCACGAAAACGGATTCCTCAAGAACTGAGCGCGCGTATCCCGAGCCCGCTTGAGCATGTCGCTGGACACCGAAAGACCGGCCCAAGGTACCTCGTAGGTCAGATTGAACTGCGGCGTGTCGTTCCGAGGCGTCGTCGTACGCACGCACCCAGGCCAAACCGGCAGCATTTGATGGATCGCCGGCCAGGTGCGGACAATCTTCTTGAATGCCGCAGCAAATGGCGGAGTCAAATTGTCGGCGACGAGCAGCGCTCGCGCCGCATTGATGGTGCCGTGAAACGGCGTCGCGATGAATGCCACATGGCTCACCAGATCGGCGAACGCCGTGTCGCTCCCGCCGTGCTCAGCGGCATACAACTTACTCGCGACGACGACCGCCAGCCCCCCCTGTGAGTGCGCGACGATCCGCCATTTGCTGCCCGCGGGTCTGTTCTTGAGACGGTCGAGTAGCAGCTGACCAGTGTGCCGCAGGTCGCTGCGCCAATCGTAGCTGAACACCTGAAAGTCGAGGAATTGATTGTAGGCAGCCCGCAAAATATCGCCCGGAGCAATGGACTTGCCGGCAGCGAGCGATGTCTTGGTAGGCACCGTCGAACCCGCAGCGAACTCCATGCTCAACAACTCGGTGAGCTGTTGCGTCGAGAAGCTCAGGCCAAGCTTCTCGAACTCCACGGAGATGCCCGTCGCCCCCGCGAGCCACGCCTCCCCCATGAGCTCGGTTGGCCAGCCAATGTCGGCGCCGTTCGCAAGTAGTTTGCACCCCGATGTCCCGGGAACCAGCAGAGTCGAGTCGAGCATCTTAGAGGTTCTCTCAGTTAGGTTTGGACGTCATTTCTCTCCCGCAGAAGCGCTCGCGGGAGGCCCGCCACCAACTCCGCCTGGTGGCATGACAGGGGGACCCGGGCAGTCAGCAGTGGTCGTTATGACCGGCTTCTTACACTCTTTCTCCCCTATCTCGGGACTCATGCACCGCGGTTCTCCTGCGACCGGCGAGTCGCACCACCCGCACATCGGCTGTGATGCGCACGCCTGACAATTGTTCTCGGCGGGGTCCCGTTTGCCGCAACACTCCGCTGCGTCCGCTGCCGTCTTGCCTCGGCATACGTCCGCAGGGTGGCAACCAGTGACCACGACCAAGAGCGCAATGGCTCCGATAAACGTCGAAAGGTTCATGGCTTGGTAACTCCATTCAGCTTCCGGTGCAAAACGATCAGAGCGGCCTGCAGGATGTGCATGGCGGGCCAGATTGGTACCGGGTTCGAGGTCTCGTTGAAATCGACGCTAAGGCGGATATACGGCGTGGATGCCTGATCCTTGTGGGCGGTGATGCGCAGTAAGGAAGGCGAATCCCCCGCAAGGTCCAAATGCGCGGTGTACAAATGGGTCGGCCTGGAAAACGGCGTTGGTTCGTAGCTGGTGAACTCGAGCAGGGTGGCCCCCAAGCTGGTCGACTCGTACAAGACCTTGGCGTCGCCCGTGGCTGTGCCCGCTTCCAGCACGTAGAAGGAAGGGACCGCGTCTCCCGCGCGATAGCCCAAGTACACGGAAACGGCGGCGAAGCGTACGCCCAAGAAGCGAGGCGGAGTAATCAGGTCGACGCGCGCGATGGACCCCATGATGCCCGCGTATTTCGCACGCACTTCGTCCAAGTTCGCCATCAAGTGGTCCCCGGGCAGAACCTCCCCGATCGCCGTATGTTGAGACCACGCGGCACCCGTTGCTGGAAGCGTGACGCGCGCCATGCCCAAGTGACCGGTAAACGGAGTGAAGTCAGGCTTCTCACGATCATGAGTGGCAGCCACCCGATAGTAGCGATGCCCGCCTGCGGCGGCGGCGGGCGCGCGCACCTCGCGCTGGCCGGTTGCCGTCGCGTGAGTTGTCAGGTTGAGCGTTGCTGCCGTTGATTCTAGCGCAACGGCATGTTGGTTCAGGTCCACCCCAGCGAACGGCGTGCTGGTTAAATGAGCAGCGATCGCAACGGCATCCGCTAACTCCACCCCAGGGGCTTGAATGCTTGCGTCCGGGAACGCGCTGCGGAGCGCGCTCCGCACGGCATCGGCTTCGGCTTGTGACAAGATTGCCATCGTTGGTCCTGCCTTGGTTGAATATTGCTACCGGCGCGATTCAGCAGGCGCGTCCCGGGAAGCACTCCCTCGATAATTCACACTGACGTCGCGGCGCTCTGAACAGTAGGCGTGACACTGTCGAGCAGAAGCTCGCCGATCAAGTAGGGCACGGACCAGTCGCGACGCGCAGTTCTGCCGTAATCGTGACGAAACCCCGCCGCGTGCGTCCATTCATGAAGCCAGTGACCAGCGATTTCAATCGGATCTGCACGATTGAAAAACTCGTGATGCGTGTGAATATGCCCGTGCTCATCCGTCCACCCAAGAGCGCTACTCCACAGCTTGCTGTACAGAACGAGGTGCAATTGAATGATGTAGTCGGCGCGAGTCCCTCGCTCGGTACCAAATAAGATTAGATCCAGAACCTGTTGATTGCTCAGCCCGGACAAGACCGTCCCGTCTGGGTTCTCGAAGCTGACGTCTAAAAATCTTGCCCCCAGCACGGCAGATTGAAATTTCTTGGAGTTGATGCCGGCTTCGATCAGCTTGCGCGCTTCTTCGGCCTTTGCGGCCTGCCACGCGTTGGCGTTCGCAATTGAAACTATTTGAACAAGAGTCATCAGCGCTCGCTCCAACTGTGCATCAACGGTGGCCGCGCGCTCGGCGTCGGTGAGCGCAGATACGATTGATGGCTGCCGCTTACGCTATGGCTTCAGTGCGCAAACGCAAATAGTCATTAGTTCGATCCGTACGGCCGCGAAGAGTCCGAACGCTCGAACCGCAAACGAATGTAGGCTATGCTGGTGTTGGGAGGCGTTGGTGATGAAGACACTTCGAGAGGGTGACACGGGATCAGACGTAGAAGCGCTGCAGCGTAAGCTCGTGGAACGCGGCTACCCAGTCGGCGTAGACGGTGATTTCAACGCGAACACTTCCGCCGCCGTTCGCGCGTTCCAGTCTCAAAATCTGGACTCCAATGGCGCGCCGCTCGTCGTCGACGGAACGGTCGGCCCTCTCACTTGGTGGAGCCTGCGCAATTCCAAGCCCTTCGCGCAGACAATCGCCTCGGTAGATTTCACGCGCCTACCGGAAGCCTCGTTCGGCGGTAGCGCGCTGGGGCGGGCCACGCTCCAAGTTGCCATCGACGAGCTAAAGGCGGGCGCAGGCGAAATCGGCGGCGACAATCGCGGCCCGTTCGTAAAGAAGTATCTCCCCGCGGGCGTGCCCGAAGGCAGCTCGTGGTGCGCCTCGTTCGTTAGCTGGTGCGCTCAACAGGCGAGTGCCCGCACTGGTGCTGCCATGCCGTTCAAGTACTCGGCGGGCGCGCGCGCCATCCTCGCGGACTTCACGACGAAAGGCTGGGGCAAGGCTCCGGAAACTGCTTACGAACCGAAACCGGGCGATCTCGTTTTCTGGTGGCGTGTCCGCTTCGACGCCTGGCAGGGGCACGTCGGTTTTGTGCACCACGTGAAGGACGGCCAGCTCTACACGATCGAAGGCAATCACAGCCCCAAGGTGGAAGGCTTTTCCTATGTCCTCGGCCGCATGGACAAGCTGCTCGGATTCGGCAGCATCCCGTGATGGGCGACTTACCGGGATCAGAGAATGTCCCGGAACGGCGCGCTGACGCTAAGCCCCCCGTAAGCGCCGTGTTCGGCGCGCCAGTACCTGGACGTGGCTTGACCGGTCGGGAAAGCGCAGCTGGCGCTGGGACGGTGGGTCGAGCCATCGCAAGTACTCTTCCTCCCTTTCGCTTGCATGACTCCAGCGTCTGCGCGGCGAGCTGAATCCGACCTCGCCAAACACGAGATAGGTGACCGCGTTGCCCTCGCGGACTTAGAAGCGGCGGGGCTCGCGATCGGCGGTGGGCGAGGTTGAGCTCCCGCCGCGTCGCCCCCAAAGCCGCGCGCAGTCCGCGCGATCGCGAGCGGCAAGGTGACGCCGGCAGGCCCCCCGCTCCCAGCGGCACCTCATACACAGCATTTCTGGCGTTTCTGGTCGGTCATGGTGAGGACACGGAGGGATAGGAGGGGACACGCCAGGCAGCCGTGATGAGCCCAAACGCTTCCGATTCGCCCAGGTCACGGAGAAGCTCGTGGGCGGTGGAGCGTCGGGCCTTGGTCAACTGGTGAACCACGCAATCGTGGCGAAACTATATAGCCCTGCGCCGATCTCGAAGTAGTTGTAGCCGTCAATCGCCGGCGCAAATGTACTCTTGGTAGCGGTGCATTGAGCGGTCACGCCGTTGACCTTGAGCGTGCGCCCGTCCCAGTTCCCGCACACCACCGCGTTGAAGGTTGCCTTCGTGCGCACGCACGCACCGTCAGTCGTCCCAAGCATGTAGTCGATGGCGTTCGACGCGATGTCGATCGGGTTTGCACACGCGCCGCTACCGGTGCCGCCCACGGGATCGGTGACGGGCACGACCAGGATGTTGCGATCGCCAGAAACGAACACCGCGGAATCGTCTCGAAGGCTGCTCATGGTGAGAGAGCCTGGGCTGCCGCTCGCGGAACTGGGCGGATCGGCGAGATCGATTGCCTTCAGCACGGGGTACACTGCTCCCGCTCCGAGCGCACCGTTCAAGTCCCGAACGATGAGCCGCGACTCCGCCCCCGTCTCCCCGAGCACGAATGCACGGCTCGAATCGAGCGAAGCAAGCGCGAGGGCATTCGGGGGTAGATGGCCGGTGAGGGACAGCGCTCGACTATACACGTCCACATTCTGCAGGATGACCCGCGATGCGTTCGAACTCACGCTGATCGCGCCTAGATTGTAGCTAGGCGAGGCATCCACGATTTCGTGAGCGAGAGAATTGAAGATCTTAATTGCTTGTGGTGGAGATACGCCGTTGCTGCCCGCATAAATTCGGCTTCCGTCTAGGCTGCCGCCGGCGAGCCCATTGTACAGAAATCCGCCGGAGTTTTTCAGCAACGAGTGATCACGCATGTCGTAGAGGTAAGAGTTCGTGAAGCCACTGCACTGCGCCAGATCGAAGACCACGAAGACCTTACCGTCGTTTGCCATCGTGAGTTGGTTGAAGTAGCCACCGCAGGACGTGTCGGGATTCACTGCGCGCTGCACCGCCATGAAGGTGGCCTGCTCAAGTTGAGCTTCGAGGATGGCGCCGCGTGTGGAGATAATCAGGCTCCGCCCGTTCGGTGCGAGCGCGATGTCAGTGAGGGCGGGGACGACGTAGGGGGCAAGCGTGGACCAACTCGGTTCAGCGTACCGGTAGCGCTCGATCTCTTGATCCGTGCGGTTGACGGCATACAAGGTCTGCCGCTCCGAATCCCAGATCAGCTTCTCACGCTTACTCGGCGCGCTGATCGCGCGATACTGCAGCACTGGCACAGGCTGCACTAAGAGCTCCGCGTCGGTCCCGGTGCAGCTCCCCCCCTCGATGCTGACCGGATAGCGGCCTGCCGGCACAGGGGGCACTTGAACCGTTATCTGAGTGTCGCTATCAGGCGCGAGCGGTCCAACTCGGGTCCCGCCAATGTTTACCGTCACTGACTGTGCTGCCTTGAACCCCGTCCCGCGCACGATTAGCGTGCTTGTGCGGTTCGGCAACGAGACATAGGGCGTGATGAATTGAACCTGCGCAGCGAGCGTTGCGATGCACCCGCCAGCACCGCCGCTCGAGCTCCCACTCGACCCGATGCCGCCCGTGCCTCCGCTCCAGCCGCCCGTGCCTCCGCTCCAGCCGCCCGTGCCTCCGCTCCAACCGCCTGAACTCGCATTGCTAGACCCCGCATCGCCCCCATCAGCGCTGCCACTCGCGCCTGCATCGCTCACGTTCGCTGGCCCGCCCGCCTGGCCACCCTCGCCGCCATCATTATCAGTGCCCGCAGTTCCCGAATCCGCTCCGCCACTGGAGTTCCCAGGTGTCGGTAG
>Ga0247758_1001700_pt1 | contig 14916 bp, 22 predicted proteins | sample UWRJL156409C4_FD_180950 | JGI IMG/M metagenome (GOLD analysis project Ga0247758, IMG submission 180950) | Plant litter microbial communities from Arlington Agricultural Research Station in Wisconsin, United States - UWRJ-L156-409C-4 | ecosystem: Environmental > Terrestrial > Plant litter >...
ACTGAAAAAAAAAAAAAAAAAGGCTACCTGTATTGACCTAACTCCCGCAACTCCCCGTCTCCCCTCCCGACGGACATCTCGGCCGCCACTGGCTGATACACAAATGTGGGTTGGGTTTGGGGCCCGTACGTGACCGTTTGGTGCTGCGCTAAAACCTGCTGCTGCTGCATCTGCTGGGACCGCGCATACGCCGGCAACTCAATGTGCTGGGAAGCGTGGGAATCCTGCGGGAACATGCTGTGTCTGCTCTGCCTGTGCTGCTGTGGATGGGCATGGGCATTGCCGGAGAGTTCCGCCCCGGCGTGGTGATTTTGGATGTGGGGACTAGACATGGGCTGTGGAGGGGGATATACTGAGCCACGTTGGTGCTGATGAACCGGAGAAATGGGACTCGCTGGGGCGGCCGCATACACGGCGGCGCTGGTCCGAGAAAACTCATGCTCGTCCATTTGCAGCTGGGGACTGGCCGTCGAGCTCGGCGGTGTTGGCGATGGCTTAGGAGGGAAAGCAGCAACCTCCAACCCGGTAGGGTAGATACTGTAGCGCTGTGCTTGCTGGTGCAGAAGTGTACCTGTGTCGCCCGTCATGGCCGAAGGAGGAGGGCTGCCGGGTAGGGAATGTTGCTGCTTCTGCTTCCCTCGTCGGATGACGATGAAAAATGCGAGAGCTATCAAACCAATAACAGCTATGACGGAATGTGAGCGGGTGCAACAATAGTTTGCTAGGACAAAAGAAAAATGAAAAAAAAAAACTTACCGACACCTCCAAGGGCGCCACCAATGACGGCTGTTGTGGGGAAACCTGATGATGCTGACCCATTTTCGCTGCTTTGAGACGACGCCGCCGGGGTGCCTGATGCCACACTCCCGAGGGAACCATCCTTGGAATTACTGCCCTCGCTTTTCGAGGGGGCATTGCCGCCCCTCGCCGCCCCTCCACCTCCACCACCATCACCGCCGCCGCCGCCCTGGGCTACCGCCGCTGTTTGTGAGGCAAGCACCGTAACTGTTCCGCCTTCTTGGGCCTTTGTCCCCTGGCTCTGGACAACCGTGCTTGTCTTTGCGCTCTGAGTGACCGTCTTTGTTTCTCCATCCTTGGTGGTGATCGATACGACGACGACGGGGGGTGCTTGGGATGGATAAGACATTGGGTAATTGCCTCCAATAGTGTGGCAAAAGACGTTGGTGTAGCCGCCGTATGCATCGTCCGTGTATGTGCCCGTCGCACAGTACGGATTGGCGTTAAAGTTGCTGTTCCCATGATCATAAGCAACCGGCATACATCGGCGACCTAACTTCTCGAGACTCACCACCAAAGGGTGCGATGCTCGTCGGCGACGGTCGTCACAGCATCCCAGTCGTAGCACACGGTTTGGAAGCTCCCGACCTGGCCAGGCTTGGAGCAGCCAAAGTACTTTCCGCCAAGCTCCGGTATGCAGGTCCAATCCGGACCGCAGGCGACGGCCGACTCTGTTTCCCCAGAGTTAGGACCCTCTCATGCCTGCTCACAGATAAAGCCGCTCACCATAGGTCTTGACACCGCTGATATATCCACAGATGGAATCGTCGCCGGCTCGTTTGAACAGCTCAGGATCAGCCTTCGGAGCCGCTGTCGGCATTGGACTAGCCATGGCGAGGGGCATCGCTAAACTCGCTAACGGCAGACTCTCATCCCGAAGGGAACCGTGGGTAGTGCACAGACCCAGACCCGGTAATTGGAAGAGGACGGACGAAACGAAGAAGAATGGGAACTTCATTCTGTTAGAATTAAGGCCGGCCGCTTTACCGGAGAGAAAATAACGAGCCTAAAATCGCGGCAAGTCAAAGATGAGAAAAGTGAGAAAACCCTGCCACAAAGTGGGAGTACCAACCACGACATTTTGTCGTCAATGGGAAAAAGGGCATGGCATGATCCGACCGCTTGACGCGGTGCTGGCGTTCTTCCCTGCCCAAGATGTCAATATTCTCAAGCCTCACCACAAGCCTTTATCGAAAGTGGCTGTGATTCGAGCTCCCGGTATTGCCAGATTTGGCACCGTGGCGCTCTCAGCCGTTCTCAGCCGCATTGGGACACCTCTCGCGCAAATGCGAGTCTTCGGTCCCAGAGCTTCGCGACCTCTTTGGGATTGCCATTGTTATCTTCAGCAGCACGAGTGACGCCCTGAGTGCGCAATCCGGGTGTAGATTTGACGTTCTTTAATCGCACACCTTTAAGGCAGCCGAAACTGGTAGAGAATTTGCAGGGGAAACGATATTTCGGCAGTGAGCCTACCTTTGAGGACTCGATGATGCAAAAAGTCCGGTGATGGTCGCAAAGCCGTGAAGTTGGCCCCTCTCCAACGGTAGGCGAGCCTTGCCTTGCCTGTTTTGCTCTAGTGCAAACCTCTTATGAGCAAGGTTGTTGTGATGGGATGTGTGATGACCTGGTACTTTCCCCCGTGGTTCGACAAGTCCCGCCGCCGCCGCAGTGATGCAGGGGGGCATCCTGGTTGAAGCAACCAACAGCATCAAGTGCAAGTGCGATGTTTGAATGCAAGGCCTAAGGTTTCTGTACGCACGGCCCGCTGGCAACTGCAAGGGGCTTTCAGCTTTGGGTCCGAGGTGAGGGGAGGGCAGGTGATATGGCTTGAGTTTACCCCCACGGTGCGCCACGATCAGCCTTGCTAAGCTGAAAGTAGTGCAGCGCGTCATCGTAGTCAGGCGTTTATCTTCAAGTATAGTGTTTGGTGGGAATGGGATGGCCAACACTTCCCCCCATTCACAATGTGCCCCACGTAGGGATACATAACGTTACAATCAGAACCAACTGCATGTGCAGGTCGGAGACTGGCGTGCGAGCAAGCAAGTTGCGGAGTTGGAGCTGCTTCCCCTATTTTGGCAGATGCCTGCACACTGGCAATTCAGCAACGCCACCTATCCACATATAAGAAGTGGTAATGGCTTCGAGTTTTCAGAGGTTGACTGGGTGACCGGTTCGTACCATATCACCTCCCTGACGACAACATGCCATGCCTCTAACAAACTACCTAATACATGGACCCAGGACAGGCCAAGTTGCGTTAATGACCCGCTGTGACAGTGAATTCCCCATCCGTACAGAACGAAAGCTCTCCCCGGCTCTGCATATCCAACGGATTCGCATACAACTTGACGCCAATCATGTCGGTCAGCAGGTTAAACACCCGCAGGATGACATACACTGAGTCTGAGTCTTCCTCGGCGCATGATTGCATCTGTCATCGCAACTAGTTAGTCTTAGCAAGGTTCCTTAGCATGGCATGGTGCCCACCCGACACGCCGCGGGGTGAGGTTAATACGGTGGGCCAGCTGGGGAGACTTACTGTATCATACTGCCGCCCGCTCATGAAGAAAGGAGAGTCACATTCCATCGTTGTCGTTTTGACGTCGAAGTAGTACATCGGCGTCCGACCACTCCACGTTTCGTAGGGGAGGTAACCGTCGACGATGAGCTTTGCGGTGAGCTTGCCAGTGGTGTCTTGGTATTGGATGTCGGAGGCTTCTAGACTGGGGTAGGCTGTGAGGTTTTTATAGCTTGGGTGGATGTTCACAAGGTGCCGGATGCTGCTTGTTCAGTTACTGTGGTAGACAGAGGGGGTGGAGCGGCAGAGGAGCTCGAAGATCTTTGTTGGGGGTGTTACACTCGAGCTGGTACCTACCTAGATAGATGGAGAGACGGCTGGCATTGACTTACAAAAAGCTCGCCCGCAGCCCCAACCTTATTATCGCGATCATCACTCTCGATTGGCTCCCAGAGCTCTTGCCGGACCTCGAAGGGGACTCCGGACAGAATACCACTGAGCGGCGACGTGGTGCAGCTTGGACTTGCGAATGGACTTGGGAACGAGATTTTGCGCCCAGCGGAAATCACATGAGATAGAATCCTGCTGTAGTTCTCGCGAGCCAGGCGACGCTGGATGGCGTTGGCTGGCCAGATGGCGTCGATGGCTGTCCGTGCAGTTAGGATTCGGTTTGGTGAGGAGTCTCTCCGCGAGGTATTGACGGCATAGCTGGCTGTGCTCGGGGCGCTGGATGTGTTTGGGGTTAGGATGACAGAGTCCTCGGTATCCGTCGTGGCAGAGCTGGGGCATGGAGGATGTCGATCGGGATCTTACTCCGCAAGTCCGCTGGCGCCCCCATGACATAGGAATCATCCAGTGCATGCCATCGTCGGGGAGACATTTCCTTGCCGTCACGCGAGGGGATGAAGATGACAGACTCATCGCGGAAGAACTGCCTGACGAAATCAGTCTGCTCCTTGGGGCCAGTCATACACTGAAGATTGATATCGCCATAGAGCTGGCAGAGCCCCACGGGATCAACCGCGCCGGTGCTACGAGACAGAGAAGCGAGGACGGCCATGTAGATCTCCAGAGTTTCCGCCTGGATAATACCGAATTCACGAAGAAACACCCAGCTTCCGAGGTCGTTGCCCGCGAGCAGAGTAGGAAGCGAGAGAAGCGGAATGCGTTCAATCTGTTTCGTGTACCTTGCACTTAGCTGCTTCGGAAGCGGGAGGATGGTGTCTTGCAGCGGGACCATTTGGCCGCCCTCACACAAGCCTTTTATCTCCTTGAGAGCCTGAGTAGCTTTGGTAAGATTCCAGCCCCCCGCTCCGGCCAGAGCGCGTGCAGCATGCCAAGGAACCTGTGCGGCATGCCTTCTCCGACGAGGCGGGCGGATTGGGAGAGGGAGTTGGATGTCGGGGAGAGTAGTCTGAGATTCCTGCGGATTTAGATTGACCGGTGCAACCACTGCTCCCATGCGTCTACCATTATTCCCCTATCGTAACATCGTATCATACTATCAGCGAGCAATATCAAAGCCAGAAAATCTATGATCAACGCCGTGCCATGTTCATACACACATCAACTCCTCCTCTCCCCCTAATAATTACACCACACACCCAACTACGCCATGCCCTCCACAGCCTTATATCGCTTCCCCTTCGCCACCCTCCTCCTTCTCAACCACACTAACCCCCCATCACCACCGGCCCGGCCGCCGGGAACTACTGGAAGTTCCTTGTAATCCACGGAACCATCACATTCTCAATATAGCTGACAAGTGATTGTCCCAATTATCCCAGCTCCCTCCCCTCCCCTGCGTAAATAATAGCCACCTGTCCGCTCCCTCGCCCATATCCATCCAAGCTTTGGGAGAGATGTAAAATGCCGAACGGGGCTGAATTGTTGGGATCCACTTGGTGCATGGCTATAACTATGCGCCCGAGTGTCTGCCCATGCTGCGCCAGCTGGCGAGGTGCAGACCAAACAAACGCCCAATACCCAGCCCAATCGACACTTTTGGCTAGCGCCATAGGTATGCCGACCGGTTGAGACGCTGAATGGACAAGCTCAGGCTGAGACCTGCCACAGCCGCCGAACACTTCCAGCACAAGAGGCGGGGTACTGGGTTACGAGGCATTCGCACCCGATCACCAGCTCGAGCTGCCCCTGAACCTCAAAACATCATCAAAGAACGAGAACGAGTGCGAACAACACAGAGTCGAACACTGAGCAGCCATTAGCTATGGCCAGGCAATGGATCTTCGTCCTTTGCGCCGGCACATTTGTCCTCGGTGTCTGCGCTGACGACCTATCTGACTTCTCCAACAATCTAGCCACAGATATTAGTCCTCTCCTCATCCTATTCGGCGATTCCATGACCAAACAGTACCTCAGCGAGAGCACGACCTTTCTGGATTACTTTATCTTTGCCATGGCCCCGATTGGCATCCTCACCGCCATCATCTCCACCATTCGAGTCTGCGGGCATTCATCACTCCGAGCCTTTATCGGTCGGTCTCAAGAAGGCGACGGCACGGTTGAAGCCGAATTATGCACGTCTACCAGCCGCGATGTGTGCGAGTTATTCAACAGGGGCGGCATCACCCGTGTCCTCGGCAAGCCTGAGATCCTCGAACTCATCTACCTCCCCCAAAACCGATCGCTCGACCTACTCCAAGAGTATCTAAGCAAGTCAGAAACGGCGGCGGAGAAGGGTGTGTGTTCGTGGTGGCAGAGGGAGGGTGGTTCTTCATCCACGAAAGCCAAAAAAGACCCGCATGGGAAAGGCCCCTTGTTCACCCCAAATCCGAACCTTTCTCTCAACGTCGGCATCGTAAAGCCACCGAACTGGGTCTTATACGCAATTGCAACTACGGGTTTAATCCTCCAAGCCGGCGTCCTGGCGCTGGCTGGGACTGGCGTTTGGATTCTCGGCTGGAACCTCAATGGGGTTTTAGAATCGTCGGCATCGAGAGACTACGCTCCCATCATGTTTATCACGGGGACAATTCTCATGTGCAGCGGAATGTGGAGCTGTGCAACTCTCATAGGCCAGACCACACATGAAGTGCGCTTCAGGCGCGTGAAGCCTCTGGATCCGGCAATACCCGCAAACCCACCACGTCTCCTCTGGCTCCAGCCGGGGCCCCAAAAGATCGGCGACCAGAGCTTTGATCCGTTTGCGTATTTCGAAGACACAGCTTCGAATCCTCTCCATACTTGGACGAGAGATTCGAGACGTACACCTTTTTCGCCGTCTTAGCCGTGCTGATCGGATATCTCATGCAGTTTATCGGCCTCCGCGGCATGAAGGCCTGGGTTTCTCTAGCGCAATTAGGCATTACGTTAATCATGAGCATCCTGCGCGGATGTCTTCGCATGCAGCGCCTTGGCCGGAACGATAACATGTTGCTTACCACGCCTGATATGGTTGCAGGGTACGAACTTGACTGGCTTTCCTTTGAGATTGTCGGAGCGGAGAAGAGGGCGGAAGGAAGGGGAAAGGGGAAAGGGAAAAAGACGGGAAGAAAATGGGGGGAAAAGGGGTTAGGGGGAGAAGAAAAAGAGGAGGGGAAGGCGCTGTCGTGGCACGTTACTGGCCAGTTCGGGGATGCCTTATACATTGAGACGCAGGCAAGCGGTCGTCGAAGCGGCTCAGAGTCCCTTGAACCGCCATCCGAGACAAAGGAGATCCAGGTCAGGGTTGACACTCACTCAGCTCCGACAGGGCCCCAGGATAGGTCGGAAGAAGGGCTAGAGTTGCTCTCGATCGGAAGGCAACTTGCTCACCTAACGGGGAATATCGCCTTCGGCACGGTATCGGGACACCAGGAGTGGAATAATGAACTGGTCAAGGTCCGCGCAAAGGCCGTGAAGCTCTGCAATGCTACCTGCCAAGCGGCAGAGGGCCTCTGGAAAGGACGACGATGGAAACACCAATCCAAGGACAACCCCCAGATGAACCAACAAGTGAAGGACATTACACTTCAAATCCAAGCGGTCACATCGCCTAGTGCGACACAGGAAACCTCTCATGGGCAGCTCATCGACATTCTTCTGAAGCCGCCCAACGCGCTCAGGCCAGGTTGGAAAATGGACCCGGCGCAAATGGAGGCAATCCTAGGCCTCTGGATGTGGACTCTGGTTTCTGATGAGCGTGTTGTGAGTCAAAATGACTCTCTTCGGGAAATCTCTCGTGCTGAAAAGGTCCAATTCATGAGGATTGCTTCAGCAGGCCTAGACGACGATAATTGGGGCCGTGAAGCCAACAAGCAGGGCGAAATGGACCTTTGGCTTGGGTCAAACGCGGTGGCGCTTCTTGAAAACACCCTCACCCTCACGAAGCAGAGCTTCCTTGGCATCGCAACTTTGTGGACTTCCCATGACGACAACAACTGGAAGCCAATATCTGAGGTTTTGGAACGTGACACGAACCATATGCGACGATTTTGTGGCTGGAATTCCACACAAAAACTACCCAGACCTGTTGCCGCAGATTCGGCAACCATGGTGGGCCAGCAAGAAAACCAGCCGGTCAAGCTTCGAGTCCAGGTTACCCCAGCTGGAGGTTCACTACTGGACTTTTGCGCCCAGGAGCTCTTTGCCTCCCTTATGGTGTCATTAATGGGTGTTTTGAACGTTGAAAAGACGACTATTGTTGAGAACGCCGGTTTGATGCAGCTAACCCTAACCCTAACCCTAACATCTAGGCTTCTGATGCTGTCAACGTCCACCAAATTTGTGGGTACAATAGGGTCAGAGTAATTTATTGCACCATTCTTGAAGAGGCTAATCTCGCCGTTTAGAATCTGAGTTGTAATGTGAGGTTCGGAGGTGGAAAGACTTACAATGACTTTCTTACGTCATCCACTGGCAGCCCCTCTGTAAGCTTGTCCCAGAGCTTGCTGTCCAATTTCGCAGCAGATATCTTTTCCATTATTGCCAGCCGTACCCGGACATCTACATGCAAGTCGGTTGTCAAGAATGGAAGCAAGTCTCCGGTAACCAGCTCAATCAGAATACAACCAAGGCTCCAAGTATCATTTGAAAGGTTGGTCGTGTCGGTCAGTATAGCCTCTGGGGCCCGGTGCCCTATACTATCCCCAACATCAGTCGAACACCGGCGGGGATGTGATGGGAGTGAAGGGTATTTAGAGCTGTATGGTAGCTGAATGGTAGGATCTCGTAATATTATCCCCCGAGGTGAGTGGGTCCCCGGATAGTAAAACCTTGAGACCGTGAAAGTTTGCACGGAAGCTGAGGGTATCAATTGAGTGTAAGTGTGGTCTGCGAGAAGCACAGTTTTGATTTGAAGGTTGTCGTGGATAAAGCCTAGGTTGTGGAGAATTGTCGGTCGATTTCGATGGATTAGCTTTATAAACATGATGACCTCATCATTCGTGGTCAGCTGAAAGAAACAGAAGCTGGCACCTACACGATATAGAGCAGAACAGCTGTTTGCCAATGGTCCAAATCTGATCCGGTGGAAGTATCGGTCGACCGAAGTAGACAGATTCGGTATTGATAAAATCGAAGAGGTTTTCGCCACGGGGGTCTGCGACGAGAAATCGATACCTTCCAGTGCTGAACGAATCAAGAACTAGACGGAAAAATCGAAAATTATTCCATCGATCCTGTTCTTCTATCCTCGTTGAGATAGGTGCTAGGAAATGCCAGGTCTTACGCGGCGCCCCCTCGCGGCGTACCAGACACTTCAAGACGACAAACCGTTCGGCATCCAGGTCGTACGCCTTCACAACCTCAGGACCTCCGTCGGAATAACTCAACGCGTCGAAGACACGGTCTTTCTATCTGTTAGAGCAAAAACAATGCGACGCGGAAGATGTGAGACTCACACCTTTCTGCGAGGATGACCCCCTTTTCCAGATCAATCGTTTTGAGGCCCATGAATTCCTCGTATGGCATGAACGAATAACTTTTCTCCTCTTCGGTTTCAGGACTTCCAGGATTTACCCCTTCTTTTTTTTGGGTATTATGAAACGGTGCCGGGTTGGTCATGCTTCCTTGGTGTCTGAATTCGGACCTCTCGGGACGTTAGGTATTTTCCATCTCACTACCATCCGTACTAGGTATGAACTCGTCGGTAGCTTTGCCGCCAAGTGTGGATTGAGCAAAAATGCTCTTGGTGGCTGGCTGTAGAGGGGGCTGACCAGGAGTTGAAAACCCCGACGAAGAGGGACCTTCCCCTGACGGCAAAACCTGGAAAACTTTAATTCTTTTTCGGCGAGATACCACCGTGACGCGCATAAGGCCGCCAACGTCTTCATCATCGGACTCAATCTCTTCGTCTTCGTCATCGTCCTGATAGCCCCTCTTTTTGTTGTGGAACTCCGAGTCGTATCGTGGCTTTTTCAAGGGTCTGGCATTGCCACTATTATTCCTCCTCTTCCCTTTTCGTTTAGCCGCCCAATCAGGGGGCGGTTATACATTGAAAGATAGCTGACTAAATAAGGGTGCTTGGCGAGAGCTGGATGGTTGCTGTGGAAGTGACAGGTTGTCCAATTTCACGACACGGGTAAAGAATATGTTGCAGCCCTGGTATTGGACCTGTGTGCTGGTGTCGCTGTCTAACTTTATCTTGCACTACGGACAGGTGGCAAGATCGCTAGTGCTCGCTAAGGGGGCTTTTGCGTCCTTGCAGAGAAGGCTCATGACGACTTTCTGATATGGCAGAAACGACTTCTCCCACTGCTTACTTTGGTCGATTTCGCGACGTGTTACTTGCTCGATGAGCTTGTACCGTCTATTTTGAACTTGATAAGTACCCCTTGAGCCTCGAAACTTCTCACTCAGAACAAAGGTGAAGGCTTCCCATGATGTGATGGTGCTGAGATGAATTGGAAAGGTCCGTCTAAGTGCGTTTTCGATAGTGAAGAAGTATTCGTTAACGGGTCCTCGTTGCAGCGTCATTAGCAGGACCTGAAAGCTTGAGAGCTCTAGCGATATTGAAAGAACAGTTGAAACAATCTGGGATGCTGATCGTTTGAAGTCTAAGGTTGCCTGTGTCAGAAAAGAGAGTTTCTTAATGACCTGGCGCCTGATTCCGGCCACACAATCTATGATGGTTCGACTTGCTACTTCAACGCCCCTCCTGGTCTCCTTGGCTTCGCTATCGATATTTTTCAGGATTCGAGTCAGCTCTTCATGATTTTGATTTAAGGAATGCCTGCATGCAGATCAGCTTAAACATTCCAGAGTTCAATCACCAAAGCCGGTTACATGGCATCCATTAATATTTTCAATGCTACCGTGTACTCTGTAACCTCCCCCCTGAACTTGGCGATATCTTTCTCATCTAACTTGAACTGGATCTTCCTCGTGATATCCTTGATGCGATTCCCGGAGCTACCTGGCCGAAGACTTGGACGAAACTTCTGCAACCTCTCATTGAAGACTTTCAGCGTCTCTTGAATTTGGTGGATGCTCTTCATGGCTGTCTCGCATAAGCGCTGGGCAGCTCTCAGTCGCCGGGGATCGCGGAAGACGCGGTCAGCTTCTCGCAAAGCGCCGCCGAGAATGACGAGGCTCTGGGCTAAATCTTGGTATTCCATACAATGATGTCCTTGATTAACACACTGAGCGTAAGCAGATCGCCAAAGGCGCCGAATGTTAGGGCTAGCTCCATGGCAGTGGGTAGCGGCACGGTGAGTGGACTGCATGGGCGAAAGGTGGCAGAACGAAGTTCTTGAATTCGGCACGCGAGGGGTGGTGCATCAGATCATGCAAGAAGGACGATGCATTTACCCTGCACTGGAAGTGAGACAACAGATAACGATAAACCCCTTTTGGGTCACTACCTACCTGCACCTGGGCGCCTTCCCTGAGTCTTCTTCACTCATTCTTACTGTCCGTAAAGGCTCAACAGAAACTCAGCTGTAAACTAAGCCGAGTACCAAGGTCGTAAATATTAAACACCCTGCCGGCGCTGAAACTGCATTCACTCAACAGGATTTTTAATATTTTAATACGAACCGGGGGTGTTACCTTCGAAATGCACCAAAGCATCCAGGACTCACGCCCCTATGCAATCTTCAAAAACTGCTCCAACTCCGCGGCCTCCTCGCCCACAGCCTCAAACTCCTCCAGCGCCAACCTCGCATACTTCTTCGCATTAACCATATCCTTCGTCGCCGCCAACAACCTCGTCATTACCTCGTAGTAATCGCCCATGTGCGGGGCCAGGGCCTCGTCCTGGATGATCTCCATCATGGTGCGGTGGGTCTTGATGGCCGTCTTCCAGTCGCCAGTGTCAACGTGCTTGATGACTTTCTTTCCGAGCGAGGCGATCTTATCGCGGCGGGCGTCGGAGGCGGCGATTTCGGCAGGGGAGGCGCTGCAGAGGACGCAGGTGCAGTCGAAGCCCCATTTGGATTTGAGGGTTTGTTGGCGGGCGTGGTAGTTTAGGCCGAAGTCCGAGTCTGTAATTCAGGGCAAAGCGTTAGCTAGAAGAGCGAATGTATAAATCATTAGGGGAGGGCAGACTTACAGCTCAGCGTCACCTCCTCACCGGGCTCAATGTCTTGCATTGCCCGCACAGTCATCGACAGCGTCTGCTCATCGAAGCGAGTGAGCGCACTACACACCGTTGTCAGCCCCTTTCCACTCCCTCCAACACAGTACCACCCCTAAACTCACCTCGGCCGACAGGCATGATTAATCCTCGCCACCCTCGGGAAAAGCGCCATGTGACTCTTCCCCTTCACATCGACCGTAAACGAATTCGTCCGCATCAAGTCCTCCGCCGCCGGGACCCCCTCCCCTCCACTCCGCGCCAACTCCAATATCGCCCGTTCCCCATCCTCTCCCAACCGTGCCATCGCCCGCTGCAGCATCTCCCTCCCCACCACCTTCTTGACCCGTGATGGGAATGCACTATCCGCAATGACAGCCGCATGCTCGACGATCAGCACCGTCCCCCGGGGGATATGCTCCGTCGCAACCACCCCCTTCCCCTTCCCAGGCAAATCCCTGACCTCATATGGTTTTCTCTTCGGCTCAACCGCCTTCTTCTTCATCTCGCCGCCGCCGCCAGACTCGGAAGAACCGCCTTGCTTCTTCACTAGCGCCTCGGAGGCCAGCAGCACCTCCACGAAGCGGATGGAGGTGGTTTCGTTCAGCTCGGCCGCCTTGGAGTGCGGGATGGCGATGTAGCTGACGCCGTGCTTGCGGTATCGGGAGGAAGTGTGCACGCAGTAGGAGGTGTTGGGGGGGCAATAAGGGCGGTGCGTCCAGGGTTGGTGTGTTTTGGGGTCAAATGCTGTGTTTTCATCGTCGTTGTCGTCGTCGTCATTGTGGGTGGATGCCGCGGCCAGGCAGGAGGGGTGGTGGGTGTGGGAGAGCGGGCCGGGGAGGCAATCTCCGTCCCAGGCGAGGACTTGTTGGTGGTTGTGATCGCTGCTCGCGGATGCGAGGTTGTTGCCGGTGAGGACTGCTGCTGCTAGGAGCGTGGTAGTCAAGCGGGGGTGGGACATGGTGATGTGTGCGATGGATGCAAACTTGGAACCTGTGGAAATGAAGACGAAGGGGAACGCATGGGTTTGAATTCGGGATTCGAGGTCAAAATAAATCAAGAACAGGAAGATACGGAGGCATATCTGGCCTTCGTCGTTTCTGAGCCATTTCCCATTGCTGCTTCTTGCCATTCTCCACCGCAGAGTCTTGGTGCGGCTGCCCAGCCCGTCTTGTCGTTTGACCTTGACGGCGGCCAAGTGCGCGTTGGGCAGCGATCAACTGGCGCAAAGCTTGGTATCAACATTAGCCGACTTAGCGTGCTCCTTTGAGTCTTGTTTTCTTTACAAAAGCCTCTGTTCGGAAAACCCGGCACGCTGCCAAGTCCTCGGCGCCAATGCTAGGCGCGGAAACCCTCCGTCAGCCCTGGAAGGGGCAATTTTCCCAACCCTGCTCTCGGATTGGAGTAAAAGCTTGTCCTGACATCTCAGAGCTTGGGCCTTCACTTGGGGTGTGAGCGGCAGTCTTGAATTCGAAGTCTGTGTCACAAAGCAGCCATCGACAACGCTGCAGTTGGGTGACTTGACAGAATGGGTGGTGGTTACGTCGATGCACCGGGTCGGTGATATTGTACCATTTACGTAAGGTTGCGATTTAGCCAGTTAAGGCTTTATATGAATCGCGGGAAGACATATTGCGCCCAGCCCGGCAGCCCGGTTCGACCATGGACATGCGCCGCGCTCTGATTGGCCTGCAGATTCGCGAGTCCAGATCTCGACCCACGTCTCGGACACCCAGAAAGTAAACGGCATCGTGATGTTTTGGTCAGTTGCAAAGTCGCAGATACTTTCAGACTCAAGTGGGTTCATCTTTTTGCTCCAAAGATAAGATGGTTAGGAAGTATGAGCATTTTACGACAGAAGGACACAACCTCCTGAGCGATGGCACTCTGTGGACGTGCAAAGTGTATTCAGGTTGTTTCTCTCCAGTCTTTATGGGCAGGACATGATGCCCATCAGAATGGTGAACGAGGGCTTCCGAGTTGGGATCGCAATTGCTCATTTCCCATTGCTGACGAAAATGTCCGCCGCAAATAGTCAGCATCACGAAACCGACCCCTGTCGAGATATGCGGTTGCTTATTCATCCCCCCAACAAAGCGGTGAAGATGATTCCTCGAGTTGAGGACAACCCAACTTCCGAATTCCCGTCGGGTTCTCTCTCTCCCAAAAGAACAATTTGGAACTGAAACAGCGAGGCTGCCCTTCCACCGTTACCCCCACGGGCACCGCCTCAAAGTCACAGGCACCACCTGCGCCAACCTCCAATTTACCCCTATGTAGATTCCGAAAGGGCCACTTGCCTTGCCTATCCGTCAACAACAAGCGGTCGCGATGGCGTCAAAATATCCCAAGTTCCAGTCTACCCTTCCTCTATCACGAGCCGAGACCGAAGCCGAGCCGCAACATCCCGCCGTGGCTGCTTTCCAGGGCACCTTCGCCCCCGAGGCCCGCCCGGCATTACTATCCGGGAAACTCACACCCTATTACCGTGACCGCAAATACTGGACCGCTGGCTGGACGCATCCGGCCGTATGGAGGTCAGCAGTGAGTTTTCCCGGTTTCTGCCATCTCTGATTCATATCAGAAGGCGGGCAACCTCACTAACTCAGACTGTGTGACAGGTGGTTGAAGCCTTCGCGACGGCCGCACTAATCTTTGTATCGGGGCAGATCGGCACAACCCTCATGAGCTACGGGACGAACCAGATCGGCATTTACATTATTGTTGTCAATACCCTTTTGCTGTCGGTCTTCATCTACGCTACGGCCCCGGCATCAGGTGGCCATGTCAACCCGATGATAACTTTTACCACCATGCTGGCAGGGCTGTGTCCCCTTCCAAGAGGTAACACCCTTTTTCGATCCCATCCCTTCACATGCCCCCCAACACCTAATTGTTTATTCCTGACTTATTCCACACCAACATGAAAACGGGGCAGGTCCACTCTCAGGCACTCACCATCCTTCCTACATCCCTTCCCCTTCCTCCCTCACCTCCTACAAGTCTCCATCTCTACCCCGTCTCCCTACCTTTCTCCCCCCTACCCCCACCCTACCCAACCCCGGCCCCACCACACCCC
>Ga0247758_1001703_pt1 | contig 14883 bp, 14 predicted proteins | sample UWRJL156409C4_FD_180950 | JGI IMG/M metagenome (GOLD analysis project Ga0247758, IMG submission 180950) | Plant litter microbial communities from Arlington Agricultural Research Station in Wisconsin, United States - UWRJ-L156-409C-4 | ecosystem: Environmental > Terrestrial > Plant litter >...
CGGGGCTCATTGGACAAGTCGGTTAAAACGTACGGATACCCACAGAGGTAGTGCGTCAGACAACCCGGATACATGCGTTTGAGTCTATCAACGATCTACACAAGATTGGGGGGATGAACATTTCTTTTGCCACCGGGTGTTCGCTTCTTGAACAAGCGTAACATAGTAGTAACCGGACGCACGGTGAAGCAAATGATGGTAAGAGTAGTTTCGGGTTAAGTACAGGACCTGCAGCCTCGAGAGAATCACTATTCTGACCCAAATTCCATTAGCAGACTGTTCCCTTGCGCCGTTGGGCTGAGATTTCCCTCCGATACGCTTCCGCCAAGAAGCTCATGCCGTTGTGAGTCGTCGCCGCGTGTGTCGATTTTGACCATGCCAACACCAAGAGAGCCTTTGATCAGGGTACTGAGCCCCCGGAGACGGTACGTCAGGCTACGTTTGGGGGAAGCGCCTATAAAAAAGTCTGCGTCCCACCTCGCCAACCAAGCAATCAACGCACCCTTTCAGGACCTCCGGCGACCATGGAGCCTCCCTCAGCAGTTATGCGGGCGTATTGAGGAATAGTCCATTGCATGAGAAAAAGATGGAGGAGTTGTCCAAGGTATGCGACGTCGCACCATTGCACCGTGAAAACACCATGAAATACTTGACCGCGTGCTGAAAGTTCGGGGTGCAGGGTTCACCGCTTCAAGAATCGCGACGAGACTCCATTATCTCAAGGAAATGAGGCCATCGGCGCCATAATGAGCGAGAACCTCTTGGTCCACACGGGCGTGTCGGAGACGATCAATTTCGAAAATGTGAAGGCAGGTTCAAGGGCGGGATGCCGAATTCCAATCCATCTCCCTTCACTAACATGGGCCGAGGCCAGACTTGCGTCAACCTGTTCAAGAAGCCAAAGTACAAGCAAGACCAACAGAGCGAGTCCAGAGCTGCGTTAGCTTGTCCAAGAAGCCAAAGTACAAGCAAGACCAGCATGAACGAGTCCGGAACCTCGTCAGGTTGTTCAAGAAGCAAAATTAGAGGAAGGCTGACATCGATCGAGGTCAGACCTGCGCCAACTTGTTCAAGAAGCCAAATTACGAGGAATACCAAAAAGACCGACTCCAGCCCTACGCCAAAAAGTGCGGCTCCTCAACGGACGTGCAATATAATGAGGGCTCGTCCATGCCGTACGCCTTGAACGCCGGGTGGCGCAGAGTCAGAGCCTTGAACCTTCTCCAGAGTCTGTCGCCCTGAAAACTAGGGAGTGGTGACGCAGCCCCAGCATGATGAACCCTATGGGGCATGGAGGAATCACTCACCACCATCAAGGAGCTGGTTGACACCGTCTGTATTGGGAGGAATTTGCAAGTGGCGGCATTTCCTGGCCACCCTGTCACTTCGAGGACAGCCATCTCAATAAGTCAGCGGTATTGTTGGTGCACGTCTGCTCCGTCATTACACAGGCCTTCCTTCTGCGACCTTGTGCGTCGCTTGCCAGGCCCCGACGCCCTTTGGCAAATCAGGGCACACAACGGCTGGCCAGGGTGACGTCCGACGTCATCAACTTGCGCGACACAAGGCAATTCTCAACACCAACAACATTGAGCATGCTTTTGCGCGTCAGGAGAGGCCGGCGACCTGGCAATCGACGCCCTCTGGCACATCGAGGCAGGCGACGCCTACGCCGTTTCCAACCATGCGCTGGCAGGAATGAGGCCTGGCATGACCACTGTTGCGCGATAAAGGGCAGATAAAAGGCGGTTCCGGGCACTGATAGTATTACGCATGTGTTTGCTAATGGCGGGAGGCCGGCGAGGTGGAAGACTTCGGTGGTGAGGGCTTGCCAGATGAGAGTGGTGAGGCTGCCACTTGCGCGCCCCTGGCCATTCATTCCTAGTTGGACCAGAGGGGGCCCTCATCGACTACTCGTAAGACGAGGCACCTCCCACTGCCGTAATGGCAAGCGGAAACAAGCCTCATTCCCAGCGCCAACTCCATCAAAGAAACCAGGCTTCGGCTTTGATCCTTCGCCGTTATGTTATATTTGCGAACAATGGGGTTGTTGGGAATGCGTGGGGGAGATGGCGTCAACTTTTGTGTAATTTTTACTTTCGTAGCATACAAAGCTGTGGCTTTAGGGCCGCCATATCCTCGCCTGTGGAAGGCAATGATCCGGAGTCGTCATGGATGGGGACCTGGCTGAGCATGTCGCACAATGTTTGAGGCCCGCTTGGCGCGCATACAGCGCAGTAGAAGAGGCCAACCTGAAGTCTGCGGAACGCGACATCCTGCCACAAAGAGCGATGTGAAGCGCAAAGACTCGTCTTCGGAGTCGGAAATCGCAAGCAGCACAAACCGTCCATCGGCGAAGGTGTGTCGGCTTTCACAAGCGCATATGGCGACGAGTTCCAGGAGTTCTTAGTTTCCAACTCGCTAGACCAGCTCATGAACGACAGCTTCCATTGCCTTGCTCAAGATCCGCGAAACAGTGGCGGTTTCTTGGGGCGCAGCAAACGAGCATCTTATCAAGAGCACAGGTCCAGGGATAGCCGATAGCAGAGGCATAGCCGATTACTCTGAAGAGGCCTTCGATATTGCTGCCCCGGACGATGGCGTCACGGGCTCGAGTTTCCGGAAAGCGAGCTCGGCGGAGTCTACTGCGGGGTGCGAAGTCGATTTTGTCCACTTTCCGCTCCATGATCAACGGGTATCTGGCATCATTCGCAGGCGAATGCTCTTTATAGTAAAAAGAACAAGCCCATGTCTCTCTTCTCCCTAGCCCCTGAATCCTCGCCTTCAACTCTGCGCTGCCCTCCGTCCTCTGCGCTCGCATCGACCACTCGACATCCTACGACATGCGCATCAATTCGTACCCCGACCAGCGATGACCTCCTAGCCCCGCTCAGCGGTCAGCGGCGCCGTCTATGGAACGTTTCACTGAGGGTACGGAGCTCATAGGAGCAGCGGAAGTGCAGTTGCAAAGTGACTTGATTAGGTAGAAAGGGTGGGAGCGAAGCTCCCAGACTAAATACAAAAGAGAGCTCCCTGTGTGTGAGGAGAGCACATGACGAAAGGCTCCTGCGTTCCAGCCTAGCCTGGGGCGGTAAGGCGCCTGCGCGCCTGAGCGCCAAGAACTGCCGCTGCAGTTCGACACCGTCCCAACCCTCAACCATCCGTGCGTCCCCCTCGGCGGGCTCTACAACAGAATTGGTAGGTAGATCGCGGTCCACCACAAGGATCTTAAGCTAACCAACATCTCCAGCGCTCGTCTCGACCATACCGCCACGATTAGCGTCCATAGAGGTTTCTGCGCAATTCGGAAAAGACCCGTGTTAGCTCGCAACATGAACACGACGACCGTCCCCCTCGACAAGTCTCGTTTCCGACAATACCCGCTTGTCTCGTCCCTACACGACACCCTACCTGGCAGCAAGGTGCCATGCTCGTATTACGCACACGTTTGTCTCGACGGCCCGTCGCGGCTGGGTTAGATGGATGCAATATGAAGGTCGGGAGGCTACAATGGTAACAAAGGCATTACCATTGTCTAACCACGCACCCTCTCCTTGTTTTCCGCCCGTCACCGACCCGATTGCCACGAGACCAACGCCAATCCGGTTGGATCGCCAAAGTCAAAGAAATCTGATCGCGCCAGCAGTACCAATATGCGTCACCTGCCTCTCCACAAAGTAGCGCCAGCGGATAGTGCCTCAACGGAAGAGCAGGATCGAGGTGTTCGCCGTGTTGGGGAGGTGGTCTGAGATGACACGGAGAGGGTCCTAGAAGATCGGCCGGGGCCAAAAACAACCAGGCGGCATCCGTATCCGAATTTGAGAGGCTTCACGTGGATAACGTACAGCGAACCTGACTTAGAATAAACGGGTGCTCCTTGTCGTACGCCCGTACGCCGTCAGGTCCTCCCACATTCTCTCGATTCCGCGGACGGTGCCCCCTTGTTGTATTCCATCTCTTTCGAGATACCTACAAACATTGCAATGCACACCAACCCAGATCATGTCCCAGGCGAGGGCAATCTTAGCGGCGCGGGATCAACAAAGGAGCTGCCCGACCAGGTTAGACCCGTTTCTTTTTCCCCCTGGTTGTCCCCATTTCGAAAGGATCGCGACGGCCTGCACAGCAATCCAAACCCTCGCGCGCCTACTACTAACGCCCCGATCGACATCATTGCGGCCGTTCTGGGAAGACTCAGTTTCCATCCCGGGACTCCATTAGGAGCGCAGCCTACCGATGGTAAGATCAACTAGGAGCCAGAGTCAACACTCGAGGTAGCCGGGAAGACGCTAACCCCCACCCCTCTGGTAGACTGGTTATAACTCGATTGTACCGCGCCTACTTCAGACAACTGCGGGTTACCATTGTGAAGCTCCGGATGCGACTTCGTCCTGCGGCGAAACCTTCGTCACAACTTCCCCATGGATACCCGATCGATTGCCCTCACCGGAGGACCGCTCCTACACCATGCTCACCCATGTTTCGCTTCATTCTTGTCGCCCAAACGAGCAACATTCCCAAAGCTTTACCAGCCACCGCTCGACACCACTCCTGATCACAAGCCGTCTCGACGATTCGTTACTTGCCTATCAAGAAGCTGCAAACTCTCCGGATATGCTCCTGAATCGGCAGTCGATAAGGGCCAGGAGGTGCTCAGGCATCCTGTGCGCCGCCTACAAGGAAATGAGGGAGAGTAGAGTGTTTAGGGATTCCTGGCAGCATTGCTCGACACTCACCAGGATTGCCTGGCCGTGTAAGAGACCGCCCGTCAATGCGTATCAGAGCTGGATGACCTCAACGATGCTTTGCAGGGCGCCGTCTGTCAGGTAAACGGCCGACGGAGAATGTGAAGAGTTCGTTTGCGGACAAGAGACAACGCCGCAGCGTGGTTATCTCGAGGCATTGAGAAGATTCATCATGCCGCTGATGACCACATGCATAATTTTCTGCGTGTGTATCGGACGCTCGACATGAGTCGCGTTTCACTAGGGTTGACACAAAGGTCTAGCAGCTGGGTGTGACCAACGGGACTGTCACCCGAGCCACCACAAACCCGCAGGCAAGGATTAAGCTCTGAGCGGCACCGGGTGATGCAACTTAATCACTCCCCATCTGTAACGCCAGCTTCGCCCGCCCGCCCCTACCGAGCCCGCGGGAAAGAAGAACATATGGCCCGACTCGGAGCGCGCAACTAGGGTGGTGGATGGATCAAAGTTTGCGAAGTTTGGTCAAGAACTGTGTTGTAGCCTGAGGAGGTGCTAAAGCCGAAGCGGAACCTCCGGGAGGCCGGAGCGAGTACAGGAGAGTTTCCAAGAGACCGGGAGTCCGAACAGAAGTGGTTCGCATCCTGATGCTCTCGCCACCGCCCCGCCGAGGGTCTCCTCAAAAGGCAGCGTTGTCTCGCTGCGTCTATGTGATGGTCTTGTCAACCTCCCTGCAACGGAACAATCGCGTGATTTTAGCAAAGAGCAACATCCAGTCTTGGTAGTTGATGACGAACTATCGTTGGGAATGCTGGGGGTTAACATATGGCGGCACCAAAAACCGCAACATTCTTTACCACAACACTCAACATCTCGAACAACGCAGCCTCAAGATGAGCGCCTCCAGCAACGCCGCGGACGACGGTTAGGATCCGTTACTGCTCAACTATATTGCGCAGACACGGCAAATGCGTCCTGAGGACTAGAGAGACCCGGGTGTAGCGCGCCTGGGGGAGCTGCCAGGTCGACAGCACGAATCACGCAGGTGACTCGCTGAATGCGCTGCGAGAAGGCGCCCACCCAGCGGAATACCTCGGCTCCGTTCTAGGAAACACGGCAAGATCATGCGCATTCTTTCCATGTCTGACTCAGAGAAAATGCTCGCAGCCCTCAGTCCATGAGACGGAAACTTTGATCACAGGATTTGGGAGCGGTGCCCTCGCCACGCTGTGAGTTCAGCCATCCAGACGCCGTCATTGTGCTCGATCGATTGGTTTTCTATTACAGCAGCTTATCCGACGAGTACCTCTACACCCGTTTTGGACCTCTCGACGTCTCGGATCAAGCGAGCAGGAGCACGGGAGATATTCATGCATTCTCGTCCGCCAGTCTTCCAATACTTGTATTTAACGAGCGGCTTTCCTGTTCTCTCTGGTGCCTATCACGGATGGGCGACGGACTCAATAAGTACTTAGTAATCTTTCAATAAACTTCATTTTCCTCACAGGCTTTCTGTGGTCCCCTGTGTCTCGAACAAGCAGGAATCAGGTTTACATCCGCGTCTGCGTCTCTCAGCTCATCATGTGGCCTCTCTCTATCCTATCAGTTGCGTCTGTAGCAATGGTCTCGTTCCCCTTGCCATTCCTCGGCTTGTTTCCTTTTCAGCTCAAGGACAAGTAATCCACCATGTTTCCTCATCTTCAACGAGCTCCCCGTTTGGAGTGTCCTTGACCCGTACACCACCCTTCACCGTCGCGGACCGCCAATTCCCTTCCCAGCCCCTTAGGAGGTCCCCGGTTACCGGTTGTGGCTTCTCTCGATGGGGTAATTCCTACTTCTTCATCAGCTTCTGCTGTCCGGGGCTGGCCTGCCTTTGAGCAGTGCCTGTATGAAGCGAAAGAGATTGAGAACGATACAGCGCGCGCGGCGACTGTCAAATGTTTTTAACTCTGCGGTGACTTAATCGACACGAGACAGCAGAGCCCATGTTCATCTATATTATTTAAACATCACGGGATACACCCCCTGCACATTCAAGTGCTCCCCCTCTTTAGTCACTACGTCAAAACAGTGGGGCAGTCTATACAACGATTATCATCCAACAACCAAATAGAGGAGCGTCTTTCCTTTCACCACACCAAGTGTCTGTCCCGCTGTGCAGTGGGGCGTCCTACAACCAAGACACTGTAGTGATGTCGCAGCCAACAGCCTCGAGCCCCAGGGTATATACCGCCCTCGATTTTACCGGCACACTCCTCGCCGGGCCTCTGCTCCCACCAGCAAGTCATCTTGATCTCCTCCTCCTCCTCCTCCTCCTCCCGCCCTCACGATAGCCCACCCATCGAAGTCAGCGACAATGTCCCGTTCCGGAGTGACTGGCAGAAATGAACAGAAACAGCCTGTTTCCACGCTCGTCTTTGGCTCGGGCGCGGGTGGGTGGTTCGGTCAGGTGGGTGTCAACGAACTCGTCGTCATCGTTTGGCGAATCAGCGATACCACCCTTATCCAAGCAGATGGCTTTACGGGCTGGGGCCACATCTTCATAAATGTTAATAACAACGTCTCGCTCATAAGAAACTGGGCCAAGGACACCAAGGAGGTTTAGGCTCATCTGCGGCCCGCTCACAGGCATCCAGTTCGATCGGGAAAGTAGCAGCGAATTCGAAGTCGACGACAATGTCCTGCCCCGGAGCGACCGTGGGACTGGGGAAATTCCACCACAAAGGGTGTGGCTCCGTCGTTTTCTGCAGCACGCACGAGCAGTCGCTTGAGTCGAGAATGCCGCAACTAAATCGCCGTCATTAGCCCAAAAATAATTAGAGTCTTAGCTACAGGGCGGCATAGGCGGGGCTGTCGTCGAGAGATACGTTGCGGATGCACGCTATCGGCTGCGCTCCGTTGCTATTAGTGTTTTAACCATGGCCACGAAGATAGAGCAACCGTACGGTCCGGCGAGATGGGTCGAGGGGCGCGTAGCGATATGTCTTCCACGGCTCTTAGCGATATGCGTGCTCAGGGAGCAACTCCAGGGATGTTGCACCTCGATTGCTCAAAGGACAGACCACTTTACTCCACTCGCTCTCCGGCTTATCTAGGTATAGCGGTAACTCGCTAGACTTGACCCAATCCATGTCGTCAGAGGAGCGCTGCTACAGCAAGTTACGGCAAGGTTCGATCTTCAGCTAAAGCGGTGTGGGCGGACTTTGGACTTGGCACCGCCCAAATCGAATTCTTTCAGCCCCCCAAATGATTGGATGGTGAGCTGTGTCACGTGTGCCATGAAAATGAAAATTCATCGAATGGTCTCCCGCGGAGTGGGACGCGGGTGTTTGCGTTCGATAGCAGGCTTTCGGATTTGTCTCTGAAGCAAAGAGTTATTATTCCAGCAGGAAGCCGCACTTTCTGTTTGGCATTTGCTAGGGGGGCACCCACGCACTGGCCATTTTACTAGGGGGCACCCCCCCCATATACGGGGTTAGGGTTTTGTATGGGTAGAAAATTGATCTAAGTCCGTTTGCATCATTGGCCGTTTGCAACATTCGACCTTGTGATACTTTTGCCATCTTTAACAAAACTTCGACTTCATTCAGGCACTACAACACCAATAACGGTTTGTCGCATCGCTCTAATATGGTTCCTATAGCTAATAAAATGGCCAGACTATGCCCTGAAGTAATTAGAAGTATTAGATTTCCATTTATTGTCACGTAATTGCGGAGTTCCGCAGTTGCAGTAATGTCGACTAATGCAGGGCGGACCGTGATCCCTAATAGCGATAGTAACGGTAAGACGTATTACTACAGTGATGTCGACGGTAAGCTTTACTATTACAGTAATATTAACGAGGTTTATAAGCCTTTGGAGACTTCTTTAGAGCTTTCTTTAGAGCCTTCTTCGCGTAAGGGCTTGGTTTAGTGTTTACACAGTACCTTAAACGCTGTAAGCGTTATACTGCTTAATGGGGTTAATATAACCTCTAAACTGCCTTTATTTAGTAAATTAGATAACGATTTTAGTAACGGTTCCGAATCTGAGTAAAGCTTTAGTTGTGATTCTAAATATAACTCTAAACGTAACCCTGTTCGCGATTCCGATCTAATATCCCACTCTGAATAGAGTAAGTTTAATACCAATAATAACTACCTTACCTTTGAGGATAAGGTTATTCTTAACCTTCCTCTGATAATTACAGTAGCTTTAATTAAAGATCTACAGGTTACTGTTAACGCTTAGGTAAAGGATAAGGGCTTTACCATTATAAGGAAGAATAGCTAAGGAAGAAGAATAGAGCTTATACGTGATATAACCTACTGTGTGATAGGTTTAACTAGCCTAGATTAAGTAAATTTGCTGGATTACGTTAACTAACCTTGCGTAAATGCAGCTATATGTAGAAAGAGCTAGTAGTTTTATTTTTAATTAAATAGCTGTTTTAGTTTATTACAGAGCCTGTAATTAAGGTAGGCCCTAAGTCGGAGCTAGAGCTGGAGCTTTAGCTGTGTAAAATAGCCTTACGTAGCTACATACGCCTACAGCTTTCTTTACTTATAGCTAAGGAGCTAGTTACTATTACTTAGTTAAGGAAGCGGGTTATAATAAGTGTCCCCACTAACAAATAGGTAGGAGAATTAAGTTTAGTTTCTATAAGGCCTGTAAAGAAGATTAAGAGTAGCTATATAGTTAAAGCTATAGAGAAAGTAATAAGTGTAGTATAATAGTAATATGTAGTGAAGTGTGTAATGTAGTAATATGTAGTAAAGTGTGTGCGTGCTACCGTTAAAAAGGGGCCGCGCCGCGCGGTTCTTTAAACCGTGCTTCTTTTAATTAATTATCAATCTGACGATTTTCACTATAAAGACCTCCCATTAAAAGCCTAGTAACATTTTAGCCCTTTAATCAAAGGAAGATAACCTGATTTACAGTTACGTTTCCTTTATTATTTTATGTTAAGCTCCGTTCTATGCTAAGCTCCGTTATATATTAAGTTTTATTCCATATTAGGTACGTATCTGTTTTTCTACGTTAGTTACATTTATATCCCTTTAATTAGAGGACCAGTAGTTTAGGAGTTGGCTTTTCAGGCTAATAATACCGTTCTGTAAGTATAGTTCTCTTTATAGTTTCTTTTCTATTACACCATTACACTAGTTTAATATATTTAAAGAGCTTAACTTACATTATTATAATTATAAATTCTATTAATTTAATAAGATTAGTATTATTACATTTATAGATATAATATGTATAATAAGTGAGAAACGAAAACAAGTAAGTGATGAAATTTCCACATAATGTAACTCCTTTACCTTTAATTCTTAATTCTATTATAATAAGTGATAGCTATTCCTTTAAAATATGCTAAGATACTTTTAACTCTTAAAGTAACTAAAAACAGCTAAGATCTTAATATTCTAATTATATTTAAAGCATATAATGTTTTAAAAGTAACACTTTACTACTAACGTGCTGGTTAGCTTATTACAACCTGCACCCGACACAGGCCTCGAAAGGACTGGTACGGGTTAAGACAGAACGTATAGCAGGACGCTAACAGGTAAGGGGCGTTCTGAAGACGGCTTGTTAAGCTAGCACTACTAGATAGGGGGGGTTTAATGTTAATGTAAGTCGCTGTTACTATAATGCACAGAGGCGAGTCTGAACAGTAAGATATAAATGAATAATTAAATATTAGCGTGAGGAACTAGAGTCCCTTACGGTGGTATTCGCGCACTTTTCGTGCCCCTTCATCATCCATCTGCACGACGTACGTTGGAGAGCGGAAGTTCGGCGGTTTACCCGGTGTTGAGAGAGAAGCGAGGAAGTCCTCAGCGACTAAAATATTTGAGTTAGAGGTCCTCATCCTGTATTTGGGTCTTCATTGGCAGTAATGGCGGGAAAACCTACGATCTTGGCTCACAACACAGTACCCCGTGCTATCGACTATAAGGAACCTGTATTTATCGGTCGTCCCGTTCTTCAAGATCTGGATGTTTGCGGATGTCATGTGCAGGTTCTCGGTGTGGACGTCCTTTGCCGTCCTTGATTACATGTCAGCTCAGCTAACTGTATCCCTGACCCTCTTAATGCGACTTACACCTTGAGCAAGACCTTTTCCTCAGGTCTTGGAAATTGCAGGTGGAGAATGAACAGTTCCATTCTTATGTTCTCGACTTTGGTGTAGAAATTCATGGCAGCTGGTTCGGTATCAGCGGACTACCATCCATTATGTCTTGACAAAACCACTTACCTTGAAGATCGAAAAATTCAAACTTAACCTTGACGTCGGGCATTTCGTGTTCGGTCTCTTCAGTGTCGAAGCTTTTGGTGTTTACTCTGTCAAACAGAACGGTGATGTCACCAGCGGTGTGTTTCGGTCTTATTGACGGCGTCACTGCCTGCGTGAGCCACGTGCATTTCCTAAAGTTGAATAACTTACATTTGAGTACTGTTTGGGATATTTCATCGTCCTCCTTGTTGTTAGGGCGCTGGGCTTTGTAGAATACTGAAACTTCAGCCGTCTTGTTGTAATGGACGGCGGTCCCAGGCATGCACGCGGGGTTATCTAGAAGCTTTTCCAGCTTAACGGCCTTGTAATGAAGGAGTTGGACGGTATTAATCGAGTCTTGTCTAAGAGATATAAGCCCTCGCTTGATTGTAACCGACTTGACACGTTGTTTCGCGTCGACTGGATCCCTGTAACCGGTGTTAGTGCCCGAGACAGCTCCTAAGACAGAAGGCCTACCTAATTAAGTGAAGAATATGAGCACGGGGTGAGCCGCCTGTGTCCAGTGCTTCCGCATAGCATAGGAGTGTGCTTATGTTTCGGAGGAGCAGTGACCTGGACTGTTGAAGCGGAAACCTATGGAGGAACGTTTCTTTTATTGCAGCCATGCCTGGGGGTTGATGATAAATCGTGATTAGTGAGGTCGCTGGACTAGTAAAGCTGTCGGAATGAACTCACCCTTTAGTGACATTTTCTTAGCAAGAAGTGTCTTTATCGAGGCTGTATTGCGGTCGGATATTTTATAGAACATTATGACTCTTTGGCCACCAGCGATTCTCGTGCTGAACGATAAAGGGGACCCTATAAGTCGACTTATTGATAAGTTCCAAGCTAAAGGTAAAACTAATAAAAACATATAAGAAAAGGAATCTGGTTAGAAATTGTAGGCACTTAGGAGAAGGAAGCTTACGTTGTAAAGCTTTAAGTTGTGTCTGATGTGGAGAAGCGGTGTTGGTGGAGCTGGCGGGGCAGTTGTAAGTGAAAAAGCCCTTGTCAGATGTTTCATTCTTGTGCTTTGTAGGAATAAGTGAAGTAACACTGCAGATCAGTACCTCCTTGTCTGTCCACTTGTAAAGCTGAAAGTACGAGTATATGGGCTCTTCTTTGGTACTTGGAGTGGTGGTTTGCCAGGTTTGGGTGCGCGATCCAGGGTTGCTTGTGGGCAGGTTCTTAGTTAACTAAGATCGCACATCCTGTAAAACAGTGTGTAGCTGATTAACTCTGGTCTTTAGCTGCCCTGTTTATGTACTGTTTTGAGATGCAGTCAGTGTTTAATGTGTGGTATATTTAGTTTAAATAACGTACTTTGTTATAACACTTAGAAGTAAGTTTAAGCTGTTTATATGGACTGTTAAGTTACTCCTTAAGGCGGTAAGATTACCACCCTCGGTTATCTACATGATGTTTTTCTAACCTGTTTTTAAGCTAGTGTTTTATTATTAAAACTAAGAGCCATTAAGTTTCCCGTTATTATCCTTCTTAAGAACGCTATATTTCGTCACTATTAATTTAAGGTGATTAAGAGTCCGTTTGTAACTCTGGACTGTATACGAAAAGTTATCTTTGGCGTCTTTGTCGGTAATGGACTTAGGAACCAGCGGGGTGATAGTATTGAGTGCGGCGCTTAGCGAATAAAGCTGACTTTTAACCTCTTTGAACTCCTTGGGTGCTGATCTCCGCCCCTTTATAAACGCTCGACCGAGCGTGATAGCTAATTTTGAGACCGCGATGACATCGCCGACGCTGAGTGGTGAAGCTATGGCTTCGATTGGGCGTTTGTGCTAATAAACGGCCGTACGCGATTTAAGTTATGGAATTAATTTATGGCTGGCAGGCAAGGGCGATAAGTGAAAAACGGATGTCAGGGGAGTTGAACAACGTAATGCCATTAATTCCAAGACAGCAGCAATTACTGCTTGCTCCGCCCCATCGCGCTCAGCATCATTTTGACCGCCTGAGGCCATAACGAATCAGGGGCTAAATCGCACCTTCCGGTCTCGCGTTTGCCATAAACCTGAAGGCACTATTGGGTCTAAGCGAGACGCTTGGAGGGCCGAAAAGAGGGGTGCTGCAGCAGAATTCAGCCCTGACTCACTGTAGAGTAATATAGCATGCACCGCCCCTCTCCTAAGTCGAGAACGGAAATGCGAAATGTCCTGACCGAAGTTTGACCGAGAGCCTCGTCGTCGAGGGAATTTTCGACGCGACGAAATTTTGACAACGCCATCTCTCGAACTTCTAATCCATCTTTTGTCAATATCTTAGTAATTCTTCCGGAGACGAACTTGAAGTTACTTCCTGCATAATCGCCATGCCGCACTTTCGAAGGTTCCCTGGTCTCTCCTTCCGATGGGATCCACGAGAACCAGTGCCTCTATTTTTCTTTCGGAACGACACTGGTAACTATTTCCCGCAGCCATCGGACAAGGAGATTCAGGTCCACAACATCAACGCCTATCATGTCCAGCACGACGTTTGGAAGGATATAACCTTTCCCACCGGTCTAAAGCCCACACCCGAGGTCGGCGCCGTTAAGATCCAGAACGTGCTCCTGCCACCTTCCTTAACAGCAGTCTTGGTGTAAATCATCCAAGACACCGCAACCATCACCATCACCCACTCGTTCGAAAATAAGTCGGCAGTCCATCTTGAGCAGGGAAGCTTCCAATTCCCACTCCCTCACACCACTGCCGTCGTCAACTTCACCTGCCGTATCGGCGATTCCACCGTCTTGCGAGGAACTGCCAAGCTGAAAGAAGCTGTTAAACGCGCCTTCCACGATGCCGTCAGACGTTACTGGCCCGCTGGTCTCCTGGAGCAGGACAACTCCCCGGAGATCTTCCACATAAGCATCGGCAACATCCCGGCCGGCGCTAAAGCCATAACCAAGCTCACTATCATCCTACTCCTCAAGCATGATTTCCTCCCAACTAAGTCCGTCACGCAAACTACCCTCACCATCCCCACATACATCACCCCCCGCTACAGCACCACCCCCACTGGTATCCTTAAATCTAGGCCGTGCGGCCCTAAGACGACCTTATCTATTGAAATCAACATCCTCTCCGCTAAGGAAATCATTAACATCCACAGCGATACCTACCCCATCGACACCGAACTTGGCGCTGGCCGCTGTAAATGCCAGCGCTGGGCTGACCTTATCGCCCTGAAAACTAAGTTTAACCCGTCGACATCTGCCCACGTGTAACTCTCCTCCCCTGGAATCACCCACCTTGATAAAGACCTCACTCTCACCATCACTACCCACCCTGACACTGGCCTTAAAACCCCTATCGTAGCGCTAGAATCCCACCCCTCCCTCCCTAACCACGCCGCTTTAATGGTTACCCTCCCACCTAAGTTTATGCTCCAGCAGTCGCCTCTAGTAACTAAGCCCGAGTCTGAAAGCGAAATAATCTTCGTAGCCGACCGCTCTGGCTCTATGAGTGACAAGATCGGGCCTCTTAAATCCGCTCTTAAGTTCTTCATCCGCTCTATTCCCTCGGGTCGGCCTTTTAACATCTGGTGTTTTGGCACTAGTTATACATCACTTTGGACTAAGTTTAGGGCGTTGGTGTAGGATATTATGACGGAGGCATTATAGTATGTCGAGACGAGATTTTATGCCGATATAGGCGGGACAGAGCTGCTGCCTACGTTAAAGGTGGTGATGGGTAGTTGGGATGGGACGAGGGGGATAGAGGTTGTGGTTTTGACAGATGGGGAGGTTTGGGAGTTGGAGGAGACGGTGGCGTTTGTGGAGAAGTCGTTGAAGGGTGGGGAGGGGGGGAAGAGGCCGGTGAGGTATTTCAGGCTGGGGATTAGTGATGCCGTGTTAAGGGCCTTGGTGGAGGGGATTGCGGAGGCTGGAGGGGGGTATGCGGAGATTATCCCAAA
>Ga0247758_1001706_pt1 | contig 14875 bp, 26 predicted proteins | sample UWRJL156409C4_FD_180950 | JGI IMG/M metagenome (GOLD analysis project Ga0247758, IMG submission 180950) | Plant litter microbial communities from Arlington Agricultural Research Station in Wisconsin, United States - UWRJ-L156-409C-4 | ecosystem: Environmental > Terrestrial > Plant litter >...
GGCTCTTCGCCCTCCCCCCCCCCCCCGGCAAAAGTTCTATCTCGATGGAAAGCAAATAACGCATAATCTGTAAGGATAGCTGTAACACCCGGAGTCGAGGAAAGTTCTAGAAAACCCTAGAACACGCCACCTCCCCAGTGGTGTGATAGTCAATATAGTTGACACTGTAGTCGTCATCACAGTTGCTACAACACGGCTATAAGTAGAGCGCAACCGTCTTCATTGACAGGGTTACAATAGATCCCAGGTAACAATTCCAATTACAACGTACACATGTATTAGATATGCATGCGACTCGGCCTAAAAGCCCTATTGTCAAAGCTGAGCAACCTATGTGTACCAAAAGCCTCAAAACAAACCAAAAAAATCTAATCATACCAATTTCAAACCCATAGCATTACTATACTATACCACAGAAGGATGTAGTTCGGATAGAATCGTTAACAACGACAGTAATGTCACCTGTCTGTACTTTTATCTGGTTGATGTAAGGTAGGGTAGGGTCAAGGGAGATAGCAGTCAGTAGTAAGTATAGGTGTAGTGGTCTAAGAAGTCCATTTACTGTATTGACTGCATTAACTGAATCTTGCAGGAGCAAGATTCCCCCGCGATGTGCAGGCGACACGGCCCCTATTCTGGAAAGCGGGCAAGTTATGGCCCAAATTTGTGCGGTTGGAAACTGCTAAGAGGCGACAGTGCCCTAATGGCCCGAATCCTGGGCCACGGCTCCGAATTTTGGCCTAGAATACACCAGTACATGCTCTGGGATAGTACACAAAACTCTAGCTCGGAATTTGGGATGGTACATGGTACCCCAGCTCGCAATTTGGGGATGGTACATAATAGACCAGTACCGATGGGATGGTACATGGAACCCCAGCCAGAAACTTGGACTGCACCGATGGGATGTCTCAGAGTATACCAGCACATGATGGGATGTCTTAGAATATACCAGTACATTCCCTGGAATAGTACGCATTCTTACGACTGTCGGTTGAATGTCTGGGTGTCGGATAACGAGAGAAAATTGGCGCTGGCACAGGATAAACGGGTTCATCTGGGATACGGAGTTTATTGAGCGCAGGAACTGTCGCCGAGGCCGCTGACGACGTTTAACCTCAAGTCTTTATAATGGTGGTAGTGAACCGGCCCAGGAGTTCAGATATCGAGGATAAGAACACAAATTTGGTCCGTTTTGGTAAGTTTCTTCTTACCGGGAGTAACGAACACGGCCCCAAGAAGGTCGCGTTTTCACACCTACCTACCTATTCAACTTGAAATAGAGAGAGACCCATGTATATATAATTATGGGACATGAGAAAACACTAGAGTTCTAGTAATTTGGATACACAGTGGTTCGTATCTCTGCAAGAACCGAGTAAACGATGAACTGCTGGAGAATCGACAACATCTGTCGTCCATTGCGCCTGGCGGATTGTTTCATTGGGGCATGCATCAACCACCACCGTTCCATATTCGACGAGTTGCTCGCCTTCCCTGTCAACCCCTCGTGGACCGACTTGTTGGCTCAAGTTACTCCGGCGATCGACAAGCATTGTTCTAAAACGTTCTATCGACAAAGATGCCGGGCGTTGAGGCCATGGGTATGAATGCCCTGCAGCTTGCCCTCGTATACTGTCCCGGACCGGATCTCAGCACCGCAGTGGACACCTTGCGTGTCCTGACCAAGTACTTTAGGTACCCTGCTAAGCACCTAGGCCAGGCTTTCGGCCCTAGGCGGTCATCCCCGCTTCACCTAGTAGTCCAAATGGGCAATTCTTGTGCTGCCGACTTCCTCCTTGGACTCCCCGGTATCAACCCCAACGCGCGGAACGCCCGTGGTTATCAGCTTTCGATACCTGCTTGATGCGCTGGCAAGATTCAATAGGGAATAGCAGCCTGGCGTACACCAACGCGCTCGAAGCTGGAGTATCAGCAGCCAAGGCGAAAAGAGATTGGGAGGGCGAGACCTTGGAGCTCATGGAGAACATGGAGTAAAGGGGCGCAAGCAAATACGGACGCATTTCGCTTTCGTTCAAGCGCCTCTCGGCGGGAGAGATCTATATGGTTACACCTTCCAAGGAATCAAACTTGAAATACGTCATAACAAGGGCGCCGGAATAAGGTATGTAACCTAGAACGGACCTCATAGCTCACCATCTAGTCTCCCTTGTCAGATCACTTGCCCTGTATTTTGAGTTTTAAGCATGTTTTGGTATGTCAATTGCTGATTCATTCTCTATCGCCGAAAACAGAGATGGCCCGCTTTCTGTCTAAGGAGACGGAGATTAGAGACAAGGTCATGGCGCTGAGCGTGGGAGATTGTGCTTTTATTTCTTGCTGTGGTTTGAGATGTTGGTTAATCGCTCGTTCTCTCCGTGACGATCATCTCAACGCGGGGTTTCGTCGTTGTGGTGGCTTGGTCTAGACCAGGGCTGGGGACCAATCCGCACGGCATCGGACTTCAGCTGAAAAATCTCAGACTGATTTTGACATGATTGGCCTCCGCAGGCACCAATCAGAAACCCGCCGACTATTTTTCAACTTGATGGCTGATGTCATGCCCTTGCCGGTCGGGAACAGGCCAGCCACAGGATGCGTGTACTTAGCAGGGCTAGGGGAACCACCCCTCGTACCCTTCGCGGGCCCCTCAAGTTCTCAAAACCAACAGGCAGACAAAGGATTGTGCACGATAGCTTCGAAATATCATCTCCCAACCGACATGGCCGCCGCCACACTGTTTGGATACGACGCTGTCGCGACATGCATGAACTACGACCGCGACCTAGCCCAACACCGCCGTTTCGGCGTTCTCAACGCGCGAAACCTGCTGTACCTACAGAGCGAGCTGATCAGCCTCGAGACACGGCTGGCCGAGCTCGACGCCCAAGCCAATGACTTTACGCGCGGGAATGATGTGTGGTCGATGCCGCGGTCGTGGCATGCGCTGGAAAGGGCGCAGAACTCGGAGCACTTGGAGGTTGTGCTGAAGATTAGGGACCGGCTAGATATTTACAGTGAGCTCGTCGGTTTCATTCTCTCTTCCATCCCCATTTCGGTAGTGTGTACCTCGGGCACCCTGATAATGAAACTTCCCAAAAGACAGGGCACTGCAGTATCAGGCCTGGTTGCTCGGTCAAAAGAGACCAGATAGAAGACCGATGCGAAACCTAGCCGCTTTCCTCAGCGCAAATCCCACCAATATGGCCACTAGCGATGCCGAGTTCGTGGCTCCCAAACATCAGGACGACCTAATCGCTATTTCGACGGCTGAGAAGGAGCCCATGCTTAGGGTGCTGGAAAAGAGGTTCTACTGGCTGTTTGGCTTCAACGTAAGTGAAACATGCCGCTAGCAGGATCAAACTCACAATTCTGGTAAAGGGCTCCGAGCTTGCGGATGACAACGGAGGCATGACGCGGTACTCGGACGGCAAGCTCCAGAACTTTGTGCGGATTTGCGCCGTGGTCGTGTCGTCGCTGCTGCCCATTCTGTCCATCCTCGGCCTGTATTTCGTCCCCGACGAGAAGTTACGGATCGGCCTCATCGTCATGTTTTCTTTTGTATGCTCGGCGACTCTGGCGAGTTTGACAAATGCAAAGAGCATTGAGATCATCATGGCCACGGCAGCGTGCGTGTTCCCTCCTTATTGTGTTCCTTGGGAAGACGGGAAGAAGAACTGTGCTGACATTATGCCAGATACGCGGCGGTACAGGTCGTCTTTGTCAGTGGGACGGCGGCTGAGACAGGCAGAGTTTAATGCCCCCCAAAGTGTGATGAAACACCCGATAACAGGATCGCCCCAGTGATTTGGTTTGCTTTTGGCGGGCCTTAATAAAACCGATTTTAACATGAGAAACGAGCGACATGTTGCTTACCATATCGAAATAGTTCTTGCGGGTTCAATGAGAAACAGATCCAGCTCTTCGATCCCCCGACTGGAGCAACCAAACCTGTCAACTACCGTTTGTAGACACCGCAGAGGTGTTCGACGCCGTAGAAGCCTGTTTAAGATCCCACTCCAACCTCCGCGCCTCCTCGGCCACCTTTTCCCGCTCCAGCCTTAGTCTCTCGTCGGCCTGTTTTTTCCGCTCCAGCTCAGCCTGTGGCAACCAAGTCATCATGTCAATGGGTCGAACAGCTGCCGCCATCAAGTTCTCATACTCGCGGTCCCACTTCTCCCGCCGGTTCATCTCGAACCAGAACAGGTCCTGTGGCGATGACCCCGAGACCTCTGTCACCCTCTGTTAGTATCATCTTCATGCAGCTCAATTTAATGTAGGCTGGTTTATCTACCTTTATTCTCCTTCTTCTTCCTCGAAGGTATCCACACGCTTCCCCCAAACATCACGTCCAGGGTATCGACTTCGGCATAGCGAAACAGGCAGAAGTTGAGGCCTGCACAGAGAATCTTCTTGTCCCACCCTGACACTGGACCCAAGTTACGGCCTGTTAGCCAAGTGCTAATCAGCGGGGGGATCAAAAGCTTACAAAGATGAAGATTTCCATCCGCAAGCATTTTAGTGTTGATCAAGAAGTTGTGCGTCCCGTTTTCCGAACCAGGCTTCCCAAACTCGCAGTCCATTACATATAAGCGTAAGCCTGACCATTGCTTCTCGAGAACGACGGCGTCAGTCCATGTACCCATGATATATCCATGACACTTGATGACTTCGCCCGATGGGAGCTGCACGATTGGTGACTGGCCGCTAACAGGCGGGTGCAATGTAAACCTCCTCCACTCGAGCCATTTGGACGAGACCATGCTGAAGGCAATCTCGGTGCCGTCGTGAAGTATAGCCGTGTCAGCCGGGATGCCGTTCAACAGCCCATGTTGAATATGTGCCTCCCAAGTGGAACTGTCAGCGCAAACAACCCATCTGTGATAATTAAGGGGGGGGTAATACCGGAATTGACAGCCCCACTGGGAGCCAAGCAGAGATTCGTGCTCCAGCAATCGCCATCGAACTGCATATTTTTCCTGAACGGTCCTCTTGCCAGTCAGGCCAACTGACCTCGCCCAAGCCTTCTGCAGGTGCTTTTATGCTACTTGTAGAAGTAACAGGATCGTACGCTGCCATTCTGACACACACGTCGGCCGCGTAATCAGTCAACATCATCTCAGACCCAACACCGCCGACAGCGTCGCGCCGAAGCAATTCCATGAACTTTGGGTAGCCCATTCCACTTCTATAGGTAGTCGTGGTCTGGAAATCCGCGTACTTGATATAGGGGACGACAATATCAATGTGCTTGGGCCCAGCATCTTCGATCTGATATTGAAGTTCTGCCAGCATGCCCCGGCGGACCCTTGACTTGCCCCCGAACGAGCGTTGATCTGTGGTCCCGAAGGCGGAAAAGCCTTCACAGAGCACCACGTACTCGCCCTCTTTGTTCCCCGGGATTGGCTGGTTTTGATCCTGAATTGGCTTGTCCCGCCGCGACCCCTCAGGCTGCCAGCACTGGTCCCGCCAGACTACGAGCCACTGTGAGCCGGGCGTTTCCAGTTTTTGGAATCTGTATGTTCTAGACAGAGGTTTTGGTTCCTATATTATTAATAGGCCGTCAGCTGACATCCCTCATCCTGAACTTGAGTCATGAGTCTAGATCTCACCGCTCCCGTTTCCTGGGCTGCGACTATGGCATCTTCAAAGACAAAAAAAACGTGGTTCGCAGGACCAGAAACAGGGCCAGTACAGCCCCGACCTTTGCGCGCCAGCAAGATATTCCAGTCCTTTGCCACTCGTTTTTCGTCTAGGAGTCTCCATATCTCGCTTGCCTGGATGCGTCGAACTCGTTCCATCTCGGCCGTCGCTGTCGGAGGGAGACAGTCGCATTCAGGCAGTTTCACGGCAAGCCCCGCCTCTGTGACCAGAATTCTCGCCGGCATCGCTCCCCTCCCTGCAGGCAGTTCAGGCCGTGCGGCGGTCATGGTGGCATTTCGCCATGTGCGCATGTACATCCGGCTATCCTCCCAGTAGTAGTCGCCGTCGGGGGCCTTAAACGAGGCGAGCCTGGGCTGAATCTGACAGCCAGACTTGAACTGGAACTGGAATAAGTTTCGGTAATCCTCATCCGGCGAGTCACGGGTCATGATCTTGTGCGGGAACCGGTGGCACTCCTGTACTAGGTGGTCCACCTCTTTGTACGCCTCGATGTCAAGACACAGCTCCACGAGCTCATCGAGCAAGAGACTGTCCAGATCCTGAACCTCTGTGGGTGCGTGACAGAGTTTTCCCCGTATCCTCGGTCGAGGCTTGAACCGGGACTCGCCAGAATCATCATCGTCATCTCCTTGAGCTGCTGTCTCGCAGTACGTCTGCAGCAGGCCATCGATAAACGTCAGCGTCTCACTGTGCGCCTCCCCAAATATCCGTTCCCGCCTGTCAAACACCTCGCGCAGCAATATCTTTGCCCGCTCCATAGTCCCAAATGCCAGGTTCGCCATTGCCAAGCCGTGCAAATAGCGCAGATAGACTAGGTGGTCCACCCCAAACTGGGCAACCAGTTGTTGCCCGTGGCGGCAGCACAGGTCTTCCATATATTTCCATGACGGGATTGCATCATCAGTGGAAGCCCAGTCGTTACCGTACGTGCCGTACTTTATCATCTGCAGCAGAAAGTCCTCGACCAGGTCTTTCAGCGCCAGCAGCGCGTTTGGGTCCTCGGGCCCAAGACGAGACCAGAGCGCTTGGAAGACGTGCGCCCTCTGCTGCTGTGCTTGCCGTAGAGGAGGAAGGATTCGATCCATTGCTCATGGAGGACGAGGTCTTTTTCTGGCTGTAGCGCAAAACGGGCGGCAATGAATTCCTCTTGTCGGCTTCCGTGACTGGATCTCACGATATCTGAATTATAGTATTCTGGTTTCTCCGTTAATGGTCCCGATTTCCTGAAGCCAACTTTTCGAGTATAGCTCGGTTATTTGGTCGAGGGCTGGGCACCTACGCACTTGGTGACTGCGGTGGATTGCCCCTATCCCTATCCGTTGTGGTTGTCGTGCGGTCTTCGAGTCGGCTACTACCAGCTCTGAGGCGAGTTGAACTAGGCGGAGATGACAAAAAGGGGGTACGTATGGAAATAGGCCGTCTAGATCTGGACCTTGTGGGTTCGGCGAGGTTGATATAAACATTCTCTTCTGGGAGTCTGCTGTGGTAGCCGCCCGCCGCAACCGAGGTGTGACTTGGGATGCTATCTCGGATGCTCCGACTGGACGACAGCGTCGCATGCACTGCCACCTTTCTATGGAGGTGGAGGGTGGCATCCATCACGTTGATTGGCGGTTGTCATTGAGTGCTTGGCCGCGCTTGATTGACGGACGCGAGAGTGGCAGTGCAAGAGGCCAGGCAGATTTGAGCACAATCTGCTTGTGCAAGCCAACCAGACGTCCAGACGTCCATTGGGCACGATCCAATTTTTCAGCTTTCCGAAAAGGTTTCTTGAATTTGGTTTTCTGGCACAGGATCCACCAGATACAGTGATCTGGCGTTCCAGGATCCTCCCTGGTGCTGTCAAACTTCGGAACTTCGAAGACAGTTGGCACAATGATGGTAATGTATCCATTGGCGGAGAATACTGGGAAGCATCATGTAAGTCACTGAGATCAGGGCGGAAAGGGCGGAGGAGATGTGCTACGGCTGACTCGTTCAACAAGATATTCGAGCATAATATTGCCGGCGGAGACTTCTTCAAGACAGCCGGATTCATGAAATCGTGTGATGTAGGATGATTGATTGAATCTAATTTGGAGTCCTTGAGCCACAGCGCCTAATAGAAACCTAAGTGGTCCGTGCACTCCAACCACCACCCAGGGGTCTCGGTCGTCGTCATCGGAGCTGCACAGAACAGGATCCCATGTCCAGAATTCGTTGGCCAGAATAAGGAATGGTGATGACAGACACAACCGGGATATCGATAGCTGGGAAAGCCGCGGAGAAAGAGGGAAAGCTAGAGACCGTGTTTTCGACGAGGCGTCCTCCAACCTAAGGCACGCGGCCACTGACGATCGCCAGTCGACACGGGCCGCGGACCGGGAAGAGGCTGATCGGAAAGCCTTACTTAGCACCTAGGAACTTGGAAGTTGCCCTGGACGCAAGTGGGGACAAGTGGGGACTTTTGGAGACTTCAGGCGGCCAGTGGGGCCAGATAGTTCCCATTGACGAACAAGCATCATCACATCATCAATTCAAGAATGCCCATCTCGTCGCAGAAATATGAGGCGGGGGGGCTAGATGCCAACATGCCGACTGGATGGAGAAACGCATCATTTGAACGCCCGCCAGGAAGCCTTATCTCACGGTGCCGGAGGATGTACTGGGATTGGATGCATGGCAGCACGGTTTCACAGGCGTGCCCGGTCCGAATGGCAGACCAGTTTGGCCTGGAGTGGGCAGTGGCATTGGCTAGTTCAGATGGTCATCGAGCCATTCACGGGGCAGTGGGCACACAGTTGGTCGAGCTAGTTGGGAAGATCCGGGCTTCACAAAAAATGCAAAGTTGGAGTTTGGAGGTTGGAGCGCCTTTGCCGTCTGTAATTGGAGGTCTGAAATGAGGCGAAGTTTGACCGACGCCGGGGTGGCTGCCTGAGGAACAGAAAATTGCCTTACGCTTTAGCTTTGGTTGGATCTGCGAACCAGGGCGCTTCCAAAGGCCAAAGCACCCAGAAACCCAACGGGTCGAAGGCCTTTCAAGCCTTCCGTGATCTTCACGTAGGTGAGCGCCCCAAATACCTAAATTTCCAGTCTTGTCAGGCCCGGCAAGCCCAAACACCCCCTGCATCCAGCTCCGATTTTCGGATACGCTCTTTAGTTGGGATAACATGCAAACTCCGGCTTACATCATCGATTATCAGCATCCTCGAGAGTCCACCCAGTGTGTAACAAGCATTGAGCATTGAACTCTTCCCAGAATGGCCAGCCCGGGCCTTCGGGGCTCATGTTGAGGGATTCGGCGAGATCTGATGTCATTCCGGCCAGCCGGTGGAGGGAGGGTGCTCGAGTTTGACGATCCCACCATACAGGTGCTCGACAAAAATGTAGAAGTGCGTGATCGCGGCGACAGCGGTGTCGTGTCGTGGGAATACGATGTTGCCGGCTTTGGATCCATGCTGCGTGGGGGGGTGTTGTTCGGGGCGTAGTTTAGCTAAGGTCTTTAACGTGTTCCTTTGTTGGTGCAGAAAAGCAAAACAAACAAAAGTAGAAGAAATGGTGAATGACTTGGCGGCAAATGCGTGTCGCTGAGGCACCTGTCAATGTTGCCGCAGTGTTTCCATTGGCGCTTCGAGGTCGCATTGTCAGCGGCATACCTGAATGCGTCGCATCTGTGTCAGGGGCTACCTCGGGGCTCACCCGGAAAGTATCATCTTGGGCAAGCAACTGAGCGAGACCCGCAAGCATGGTTTCATATCAATCGACTTGGCCTTTTTTATTTCCAAAAGTTGGCCATGAAGTCTTTGGAAGCTTCTGCCCCTACATTCCCAGTCATGATTCGAACGTCTTGTCCAAACCTGTTTTGGGAAATGGCCATGGACCTCGACGCCTTTTGCCAGGGTTCGACTCCAACATCTCCCGTCATAATGCGCGCTTGCCCAATTCTGATATTATCATATATGCACCCCTCAGATGGCCGGAAGGAGGCGCCGAGTTGGAGCGACTACTCTGGCCGCTGCTGTTGAGCGTCACCAACCCCAAGGCGCACCAGGTCTTCAGCTTTGAGGGAAATAGTGCCATCTGTTGAAGCCGTTAGCTAAACGCTAGCTTGCACTAGCTGCTTGAGATCTACCAGGAATTCACCAGAATCAACTGGTCGATCCCTCACCACATCCGCTATAAACAGATCTCGGCCCAACAGGTCCCTCACGTTTGTATTCACTTCAGCCAACGTTTGAGACAGCACGCGAAAACCAGCCGTGACATTCCCAATTAACCCAACTTGTGCCACCTCGATGCAAAGAATTAGTTCAGACCTGGCCGCGTCCATACGATTTGTAATGCGGGCTAACTCTTTATCATCATCGTCGCCGGATTTGAGTGCATGGAAGAATTGGCGGGTGGTGGTGCCCGGCTCCTGCCGCTGGTGAAGACGGTCAAAATACGCATGGAGCTCGCCTCCAATGTCAATAACGGCGGATAACTGGCGCGCAACGCTCGCTGTCTGCAGACCGGTTTCGGCTCTGACAAGGGTCAAGGAGCGCACGAGTCCGTCAAGCTGCTGCGATGTGTTCTGCAGGGTCTTGGTGGTTCCCTTCACGTGAGCGCTGGCGGCACGAACCTTCTGGACTGCAGTCAGTGCTGCCTCCAGAAGGCCCGTCACGGCGGATGCTGCTCCGATGATCTCGGCCTATTCCATGAGAATTCACCCTCGGCTTCTGATCAGCAAAGTCCTGAACCTGCGCCACGGGAGTTATTTTACTTGCCATTTCCAAGTTAGAACATGTCGGGCGAGACTTCAGGGATTTCAAGCTCCATGTCCTTCGATGAGTATATTGATCTCAGCGGAAACCCGTCCGAAAAAAGGCATGCGTGGGAGCGGGGTAATGACTCAATCTTGTCTTGTCGACATCACATCTGGCAGATCGCTCCCTGCGCAGACCTCCACCATTGATCGCCCAGACCGAGTTCAGAACCAAACTTATATGTCCGAACCAGATATAGTACCCCGGACCGGGGCACATGAGGGACATGGCGAGAACGAAGGGAATCCCAAACCGCAGCAGCATGCCAATCAATCGGTGTCGTCGGCGGTTATAACACACTCGTCATTTGGAGACCACACGCGCATTCACCAGGGAAACTTATACATGACCATACAAGGCGCGCAGCGTGAGAGCTAGTCATGGTCGAATTAGAAACTCGTTGAATCTGACGAAAGTGCAGCATCCAATTTCCTGATGACCGGCCTCTTGGGCGCCCTCCCGTCCCTCCCAGGCGGCAACATCCAAAGCTCCGACGATTGGCTCAATAGAGTGTTCGAGGATGACAAGTCCTGGTGGTCGGCTCAGGATGTCTTTGCATGCAATCGCAGCCACCTATCGGACGAGTACCTCAACGGCTTCATTCAGACTCGGACCATGGACCAGTGGCGCTCTTCTAGTGCGACTGTTCTGTGGTGCCGTCTCAACATTATCGAAAGCAGCCGCGGCCACTTCTATCCGGCCGCATGCATACTGCGCCAAACTATGGGCGAGTACGGCGTGGGGATACAGTGGCAGGCCTTTTCTTACAACCACCAAGGTGTCGGAGGAGTCAGCCCCTGCTTTCCCTGCGAGTTTGCAAGAACGAAAGACGAGTTTTTACGACAGCAACGACAAGAACAAGAGCAAAAACTGGGCAAAACAGTCTCATCCGAGCAAGCAGTCAGACCCCAAGGGGTCGACGCCGACTTGGAGGAGATTATTTTGCTTTCTCTCCTCCTGCAGGCACGCAGGAAAGGCCTTCCCGTAACCCTTCACGAAATCGACTTCAATAATCCCGAGGGTTTCAATCTTCGTCGGATCTCTCTGCCACATTCCCGAGCGAGTATTCTTCATTTTGGAGGACCTCGGTACAGGAGCCAGTACAGTCATAGAGCTTATGCTGAGACTTGCCGTCGCCCTGCAGTCACTGGGTAGGAATGTCCAGATCATTGTATCAGCAAAGGAATCGCCCAATGTCGTGGAACTGCTCCGCCAATATCCAACCGTCCAGGCAGACTCAGAATACAAAGGTATTTAATTCCCTCAACGCATTCAGCTTTCTTTCTGTCTAATTCTCCACTAGAGTGTCTAGACTCCCTTTGGCTTGATGACAGAAACATTCGAAGAGACGAAATCGCCAACCCTGTGGGCTCCTCAAACTTTTGGATTTGGAACCACCCAGCCATCAAGGCTCTAATGGACAGCTCGGCCGGGGCCATTGCGATTATCAGCAAGCCTAGCAGTGGAAAGTCTTCTTGGCCAAAACTACCCAGCGGGGAGTATTACAACATTAGAGCCACATAAAACCACAGTCCCCGCTACCATTGGTTGGTGGTTGGTTTTATTGTCGGCGACGGGGCGACGTGTATACATCATATGACTCGCTCCTTCGATGCATCCTGTCGGAGTTCCTAGTCGGAAATAAGTCCTTTTCTATTATTACAAGGCAGCCAGCCGCCGTGCACGAACAGCGAGGACAAGCAAATTATGGGTCACCGAAGAGCTAGAGGGGATATTGTCGCAGCTGAACACCTCTGGAACACCACTGTTCATGGTTTTTGATGGCATGGATGAAGCGAATGATGATAAAATGGTCGGCTTAGTCGAGTCCTTTGTGCAACATCCGAACTCTTCCATTAAGGTCATTTTTTTAAGCAGGCCGAAGGGAGAGTTTGACACGTCATACTGGAAAAGTCGAACAGTCATCCTTCAACACGAGAACGCGTCTGACATTGCGAACGTCGTCTGCCACGGCCTTGCGAAGCTCCAGGAAGTTATTTCCGGGAAAGCTGTCAGCGGGCTATCCGAAGGGAGCCAGGTCACTTGAAAGTACGTCAAGACGCATGCCGCATTGAGGTACCTGACCAAGGATACCGTCGCTGAGCAAGCTAAGCGCCAACCTCCAAACATTGAACCCCAACTCAGTGATGAGCTTCGAATTCTGGAGAGAGCCATTCTGGAAGGGGCTGAGAACGTGATTCTGTGGGTCGTCTTAGTCCTTGACTCTCTTTACAAACTCGCCAGGATTGAACCCGTTGTTACGGGGGAGAAGTTAATTGCCTGCGTAAAACAACTACCCTGGGACCTTAACAAATTCTACAGTCAGATGGTTGGAGAGCTTGCCAACACAGTTTCCAAGTCAGCGCTGGGGACAGCCCGTGTAGTCCTCATGTGGATCCATGTCGCCAACCGGGTTCAAGGTTTTACCCTTAAGGAGCTGTGAGACGCTCTCGCCATCTCACAACAACAACAACAACAACAACAACAACAACAACAACAACAACAACATGACACTGGAGACCAAGTGATGGTGGCTGCGGTCCCCGGTTCAATTGCCGAAAGGAGAATCGCGATTTGATCTTGGGATGACTTGAACCATACTTTGCGGCGTCTCTGTGGCTCTTTGATTGAGATATTCCCCCCCAGAGTCCAGACGTCTTCAGCAACGGGACAAAATGACACAATACACAAGTTAGAGGACCTGACACCGGGATCAGTGGATTTCCCTCACGGTAATCTACACGTTCCCACATTATCTGGGACCTGTGTTGTGCAGCTTATGCACCAAACGGTCAAAGAATTTCTGTCAAGCCCAGAATTGGCTGGTCCGTTTCATTTCACCGAGGAAGAGGCTCTGCAGATGGTGCTCCGACACTCACACGACTTCATAAAACTGTCTCTGCCGAACGAAACGAGTTCATTTTTGCCTCTGAGAAGAAATAACCCAGAGGAATGGCCATTGTTTAGCACCCAACTGGTGCGAAATATGGAAGACCTCAGGCTCATTCCTCTGTGCGGAAAGCTTGTTGACACATACTCGGCCACATTCTCATCCGATCTCGCAATACAGGCCGGCATGAAATGGGACGGCTACCTCCCACGTTGGCTTCATGACCTCGACAGGCAACAGGGAATCGATCTTGCAGGGAGATGGAAGTACGACCATCTGTCACGCCACTACAATCCCCTGACCTCGGGCGCGCTTGGGCTAATGTTCCAGTACGCGACAACAATGGGCCTGTCCCATGCCGCTCGGAATCTGCTCTGTCTTGTCTTGTGGAACTCGATCACGACCCGAATTTCTGGCCTATTTACCGCCACACTGTGCTGAACGGCATTCTCTTTGCATTGCTAGAAAGACGGAGTGTTCCCAGGTATCCTGAGCTAAGGAAAATTCTTCTCACACCAAACTGGTCAAGACGCGAGAGCGCTATCCTCGCCCTGGACGCCCGTTTCTATGAGCAAGCCAACTGCCATTTGCTCCCGAGAGTACAGGAGGAAGCAGATTCCGTCCCGGCCGAAGATTTCACTGCCACCATTGAGATAATCATAACTCATATTAGCAGCGGGAAATGGTGGGAAGATTTGAAGGCAGAAGGAGATCCAATAATCGACGACCCACTCTTCCACTCATAAAGTAATGTAAAAGACGACGAGGGTCCGCTGTTTCCATATGCTGTGGAATTGCCCGCTGTAGAGACTCCACGGGACAGAGGACGAGAAAGTAGACAGGACAGTTCGCCGGTGGGGTCGAGGGCGTCTTCTCTACGAACACAGATGAAAGCGCTCATCGGCAGTTTCAAATTGAAGGTAAGCCTACCTCCAGATTAGGACGTCATGAGTTGAGAGAGGTTAGAATTCCTGAGGCAAATAAGTCAGACTCATGATAGGAATTCAGCTGGAGCCCAATGATATAACCGTCACTCTCTCGTCTGTGCAGATATGGATACGACCGAGCGGTGCTATCATCACACACCGAACAACGGGACTCGGTGGTTTACTCCCTCGCACATGGCCCCAAAAATTGTTTTCGTTCTAACACTCCTTCAACCTTGTGGCTGAAGTATTTAACAGCCCGGACCTACTAATAATAGAATTTATTGGAGCTACCGTCTCGAGAAACAAAGCTTCCTTGGAGAAGCAGTGCGAGAATGGACGACGCTCGTGCACTGGGCATTGGCCACGTTCCAGAAGATGCCCCTGACGAGATTCTAAACGATTTCTCCTCGGCGCATGCTAATCCGTTCCTTGACTACGACAAGGCGGAGCCCATTCCCCTCTACAATAAACCACTGGCGAAGTGGCGTTCCGTATGCCTGGGACGGTCCGTTGCATATCAAGAACGAGGCTTTGGTGGCTTTGTGCTTGGGGGCTGAACATCCATTGGGGAAAGGAGGTTGAGTTGTTCGAGGATGCCGATGCGCTGA
>Ga0247758_1001707_pt1 | contig 14873 bp, 19 predicted proteins | sample UWRJL156409C4_FD_180950 | JGI IMG/M metagenome (GOLD analysis project Ga0247758, IMG submission 180950) | Plant litter microbial communities from Arlington Agricultural Research Station in Wisconsin, United States - UWRJ-L156-409C-4 | ecosystem: Environmental > Terrestrial > Plant litter >...
GGAGAGGGGGATGAGGTACGTGGTGAAGGAGGTGGTGTCCCAGTCATTGTCGAGGATTACCTTTGGAGGGGTGGGTGTGGGTGTGGGGTGCCGAGGGTTGGGGTGGGGAGGATGAAGGGGAGGAGGATTGATGTGATGGGGAGGAGGGAACGGATGGTGAGCATTTTAGGGGGGGCGATGGTGGTTTGGTTGTGGTGGCGTCCCCTGAACCTCACTTTGCGTGGAGTGGTTAGCGGTGTTGCGGAAAATGGAGGCGAGAGGCGCGTAGGGTGGACATACACGGTGAGGTCCTGCTGATAGATACCCCTATTTACGAGATTTGAATATAAGAAGATAGGAGTGAGGTGTTGTTGCAACTTCCGAGTTGTTCAGGAGTAAAAACTGACAAAAATACGACTGACTTGGTGAGTTATTCGGGCTCGAACTGAGCAGGAGGGGGATTTTGCAGTATAACCAGATGCGTTGGAATACAGGATAAATACCGATGGGGGACAAACTCGGACGGAGCTGTCAAATAAGTATGGATGGTTGAGGTAGTAGGTAGCTGGATGGGATGGAACGTCGGGCTCGTAGCGCGTCTCGACTCATGCTTCCGACTAGCGGTAGTGCTCGATAGCCACATTCTGACGGACTGCTGCATCGACCCCATGAACGGAAGCATCTAGTGTGACTTGTTTAGCCCAAGCTTTTAAGTAAGGTTTATGGACTTACCGTCCAACCCGTCGCCAGCCCCTATCTTTTTTTGTGGTTGTGACCGGAGCATGCCACAAAGATGCACATGTGCGTGCGCAGGAGCTGTATCTGACAAGGGAATCGATCCTAGCAGAGAGAAAGCTGATAGAGCGCGAATGTATGAATGCGGCACATCTCACTCTGAGGAGCCAGCCGAACCCATTGGCACATCCGAGTCGCCCAACGTCCTGAACCCGTCGTCGCCAGCAGTTTGTGCAACCACCCGACTAGACCGGATAAAAGCCTACGCAACCTAGCCCTAACTTATAAAGAGAAACCTAGCCTAGCAAGGCCTCCGCTCTCATCTAAACCTCCCCCTTCCCTTCCATCCATCCCCGTCGCCGACAACATCACCATGCCGTCCATCAAACACTCTACAGTCATCGCCATCTTCACCGTAACTAGCTTGCTGCTCCTTAACCACATCTGTAACCCCCCATACACCGACGGAATACAAAACCTACAGCCCCATGTTCGGGTTGCCGGAACATGATCTATCTTAGCTCTTTCACTTAGCGTCAATTCGTGTTGTATGTTTCATCACTACCGTGTCAGTCGGGCGTATGCGGAAGGGTTTGAGGCCCAGAACCGGTGCTTGAGAGTAGGCGTTGGCGTAGGGACGGCGGTTGGGGGTTATATATTGTGGAGGTGAGGTTTTGACGGCCGGTGAGGAGGGAGGGCTGGCTGGGCGGTGAGTTGGGCCTCCTCTTGTTGGTGGGGTGCCCAGTGTGGGGGGCCTTCGCGAGCACGGTGCGCAACACCGCAGCTTGTGTACTGCAAGAATACTCGGTGGTGTTTATTTATTTGGCAGTAATTGGACAAGTGTCAGCATTCTGGAGTTTCTTTTACGATTGGGAGTTTCTTTTTCTTTCAAGCATCTTGTCTGTTTGTTGCCTCAGAGTCGTCTTGCTCTTGGTCCACAGTGCATATTGTAAGATCACGTGCGGTTAAACTATTTCTCTTGTCACCAATCGTGCCTTGAGGAAGGCACGTTGATCGTGGGGTTCTTCGCAAGGCAGCAATGGGCTCAGAAACCCTCACTTCTTTCTCAAACTATCGCCCACCATGATACCCTACAGTTACAGCGCATTGCCAGACGGCGCGGGATGTATGCGATTGCTTACAGCTCAAGTACAAGTTTCCCGCAAATTCACCTCTGTTCTTGGAGGTCGGGTCGCCGATTCTGGAGCGAGTTTGCGCGGCATTATCTGCCTCACTACATAGATTCCCCGGTCAAGCTCCACGCCCTCCAATCCAACAGGTATTAGATTAGAATAAAATATATAAAAATGAAAACTGCTTTGAAAACCGGCGCTTACCATTATCTGGACACCTTATAGTAACCTTATCTCTGCACAGACTCCATTCTCGACATCTCGGGGTGCCCTGTGCTTTTGTACTGTGAATCCAAAAGTGGGGCATATTTTGAAGATTGCCGAGAGTGTAATTGATGGGTTGGTGTGTGGGGCCACATAGTACCTCGCTGAAAGGGGCCTGGGAAATGCATCCATACAAGAAAGTGGAGTAGGAATTCCACCAGTTTCCTTGCATAAGCTACCGAAAGCCACGCAGAGTATGTGGCTTGCAACAAAAGGTCCCTTTTGCCATTAGCTTCCGACTTCGAGTGCGGGGTAAAGTGGCATGTTGGGCGCTAACCAGGCCGATTTCATTTTCTCCTCAGCCCTAAAATTCCTTTCTTTGAACTCAAACAAGTCTGGCGCAAAGGCGGCCTAATCTCGACCTGTATTTCTGCCTGTAATGTGGCTCCTCAATGCTGAGACTCGTAGACTCGAGGAGTTTTTCGAGGACCAAGCTCCTCCATACGCTATCCTGTCCCACACATGGGGTGCCGAGGAAGTCAACTTCGAAGATATGGAAGGGACGTCCCCACCCACGCACAAACTGGGCTACCAGAAGATTGTTTGGACCTGCGAACAGGCTTTGTCTCGGGGTTTATACTACGCCTGGGTTGATACCTGCTGTATTGACAAAACCAGTAGCGCCGAGCTTTCCGAATCTATCAACTCGATGTACCGATGGTACCACAAAGCCGACATCTGCTTCGCCTACCTTTCCGACGTCCCTTTGCTCCCAGACGAGGGCAATCAAGCTAGCGCACTTGCCCAAAGTCGCTGGTTCGAGCGCGGATGGACGCTGCAAGAGCTTCTGGCACCGAAGAAACTTGCGTTTTTCACGGCAAAATGGGCTGAAATCGGTGACAGGGCTACTTTTTCACGGGCTATTGAAGACAGGACTCGAATCGATGCCAAGTTCCTTGACGGACACGCGGAACGCTATCTTAGCCGAACAAGCATTGGGGAAAAGATGAGTTGGGCATCCCAGCGCAAGACAACTAGGGTCGAAGATACTGCCTACTGCCTACTGGGCATATTAGGGGTCAACATGCCCCTGTTGTACGGGGAGGGCGCCGGTGCCTTCATCAGACTTCAGGAGGAGCTCATCAGGCACTCAGACGACCAGACAATTTTTGTCTCAGATTGGCGTTCTGGAGCTAAACAAGTATTGGACACGGACCCTTACCAAGGAGTCCTTGCGCGCTCTCCAGCGGCCTTCTCAAGATGCAACTCGTTGGAGTCTCGGGGTGATAGCAGCCACAGAGCACGCTTCGCACTCACAAATCAGGGTGTAGCCATCAGTGTCCCTTGTTGCTGGCAACCGGGCCGTGGCTTGTTCGCGATGCTACTATGCGGTCCAAGGAGTGACCCCACATCCATGATGGCGTTGCCACTTCGTGCTATTCACGGCACGGGCGACCTGTACGATAAGCGAGGACCTCCGATTGTGGTTGAGTACAACAAATGCAGGTCATGGCGACGAAAATCCATCACTCTGTTGGTGCATGCCAATGTTTCAGAAGAGCACACTAAATTGGCAGGTGAGCCTGTCTGGATCCGGAGCATCCCAACCGGCTTTGCCTTCCGCCGATATCATCCACCACGCCAATGGTCCCTTTGGGGTCCGACCTTGCATCTACCCGTCGCTTCGAGCTCGAGTTCTGAGGCTCCTGATACCTTGCCCTTCTTCAGCATTGGAGAGGAGGATGGCGAAGAAAAGATCAAGGTCATTATCACCGCCAGCGAACCATTGAAGTGGCTTTGCCCCGCCGGATTCAACTCATTACGTGTCAAATGCCTTTTGATCCCAGACGCCGACTCAGATACCCGTGTATCCAAGCCAAGGAGCTACCTACAGACGGCCAGCGGGGTATTTTTCTATGCCAACACGGGCCGGCGCACAGCCTTCGACAAGCGCACCTTCATCGTCGAGATAAATTCGACAACGTCCCGCATGACCAAAGGATGGGCGCTGCTTTGCGATGCATGCGCCGACTGTTTCACGGAGCCATTGTCCCAGTTGGGTTCTTTGATTCATTATGTTAGCCTTTGTGTCGGAAAGTACAGAACCCTCAATGTAGCGGTTGGGAGTTGGTTGATTGCCAACGTTATGTCCGTACATTTGAAGGACCAAAGTCTGGCTTCCAATTCAGATTGGGCTTCGAGGGCGCTATTTAGCATGAACAGTTTCATAAGACGGTGGAACTACATGGTGGTTGACCTCTTGCAGACGGAGAAAACACAAACGGCCTTGCTTGTTTATGCTTGCTCCATCTGGTGCACCCATACTATTTTAAGGCTGTGTGAATTGTCCTGGCCTCGAGAAATCATCTTGTTATTCCTCAGCGATGTTCTTTTTACCATGGTCGGCCAACCTTGGACTGTCATGACGTGGGGAGTTTTCTATGGCGTGCCTTTCTGCCAAGTTCTTACGATGTGTTGTATTGGAATTTGGTTCAGTTGGCAGCTAGAGTTTTAGTCCTTATCTTCCTTTTCAATATCTCCATTTTCCGTAAAGTTTAAGTATCTACCTACTTTTGCTAGCATAATCAACTGCGTCCTATTACAGCTTTAGCCCTTACGTTAGCGTAAAGTTATATAAATGCCTCACCCCTATACTAACAATGTAACGACGTCCCTCCAAAGTACTCATATTGAAGATCTTCTCCCCTTTTATAACTAGAACACATCTCGGCGTATAGTTGGCAACATCTCCGCGTATAGTAGGCCTATATATTTCGCCATATATAACCCTGTCAGAAGCACGGCACTCTTGGTTGCAACTGGTTGATTGTATTGCTTGTGTGGTTCTAGTTTCCAGCCAGAACATCCTTCGTTATAGACCATCCTGCAAGATTCGGCTTCATCACCACAGCGGCTCAGGCTCACTAGCATCCTAACAGTGCTAGGCATCCAGTCAGCGGAGCTGACTATATGGCCAGGGCCCTTAAATCCCCTTTCTTTCTGACAGCTTCGTTAGTTTCTGGCATTGCGTGGCCAGAACTCCCTTCTTTCTAGCAGACTTACTTTATTATTTAGCATTCTAATCCCTACTATGTAATGACTCGAGGCGCCTGTTCAGGTCGACCCTATGTTGTTTTTCGTTTTTGTAATATCACTGTAACCACCTTTGTACCTAATAATGCTTTCTCTGGCGCGCGCCTCCCTCAAAAAGGGGGCTACGCTGCGCGGTTCTTCGAACCGTGCTCCTTTCAATTAACATGCGACGATTTCACCACGAAAACCTCCCGTGAGAACACCAGTGAGCCTATAGCCCTCTGGTCGAAGGGAGATGACCTAAACCACCATCTCGCGTTCCCTTTGTTGTTCCATGCTAGGCTCTGTCCTATATTAGGCTAGGTACGTCTCTGCTTTTCTGCGTCAATTGCCTCGGATCGGAGATCCAGTAACCTGGAAGTCGGCCTTCCAGGCCGACTGCGAGTTCCTAGGGATGTGGTTTCTTTGGGGTTTCTTTCATGGTGCATCACCGCACTAGTTCAGTAGAAGACGCATTAAGGTCTCTATAGGTGCAAAGCAAAGTAGCGATGCGGAGGCAAGTTAGTGCTAAAATAAAAATAACTAACGAAGAAATGGAAGACTTTCAGAAAATAAAACTATCGGTGCTAATGGCGCAGGCGAGGGTGGGGTGTAGATTTAAAGTGTTTAATTACATACCTTTGAAACTAGTAGACAATTTGCAGGGAAACGACATTATACTTCTGGCGCATGCCGACAGGAATTCGCCAATTGAATGTCAGCTCTCGACGCACGCATTGCTTCTGGATTCGGCAACCAGTCATCCTTCCGACGCTTTGTCGTACGTCTGGGGCTGCAAGGCGAACCAGAAGTCCATCACTCTCAATGGCCACCCTTTCGCCGTAACCGAGAATCTTCATGCTGTCCTAGCGCATCTCCGAGACAGTTTCGTGAATCGGACCCTTTGGGTAGATGCCATTAGCATCAATCAGGACGATCTCGCTGAAAGGGGACACCAAGTTCAGTCCATGGCCTGGATCTACTCTAAAGCACAGTGTGTCGTGGTTTGGCTCGGGTCCGCGTCAGAAGATAGCGAACAGGCAATACAAATCATCCGTGCCAGCGCACGATGGCAGGCCTCTAAGTGTTCAGGCTCTGAGTCGTTCGGCGTATCTGCCTCAGACAGAGCGGCAGTTGTATTCCTCCTTGAAAGGTCGTGGTTTGAGAGAATATGGGTAAGTGCTCAGGTGCAAATACTTGATCCATCCTGAACTCAAACACTCCTAACAAGAGTCCGATACACCTAGGTCTTGCAAGAAGTCGCAGCAGCCCGACACACCACAATCAGATGTGGCCAGGCCGATATTGGGGGATATACCTTCCACAAAGGCCTGAAGAAGTTCAATCTGAGCGAACCAGACAAAGACCACTTAAAATTGCAGGCCCTGGTCCGCTCGATCTGCTACCTCCTCAAGGCAGTTCATACTGCTCAACATGGCATGCCATTGTCTGGCGCCTTTTCTCTCAACATTGCACCTCTACGTGAACTACTGGACAAGTACCGCAACCGCAGCGCTTCAGAACCCATTGAAAAAAATATACGCGTTGCTCGGCATGGCCTCTGATGACCTCGGCACAGCTGGATTATTTCCCGACTACACTCTTAAATGGAGCGAGGCTTTCCAGAGGGCCACCCTATTCTGTATATGCGCAAACAGCTCAGTCGAAACCCGGCATGACCAGGAGCACGGGGTGATACAGTGTGAGGGTTTCATTCTTGGCCGAGTCCAAAGGCTGGCAGGCATCGAGCTTGAAGGCCGTACCACCGAAAAGGAACTCAGTATTGTATGGAACTGTGAATTTGGTCAGCGGAACTCTGGGAATTATCAAGAGATGGCCATCGAGGACGACGACGTCGTATGTCTTCCCCGAGATGAGGTGCACCCGTTGATAATCAGGGCACACGAACAACATTGGGCCATCGTTTCTACCTTGACTTGCGATAGCGGAGATAATGTCTTTTGTTTCACAGAAGAGGAGGTTGCAAAATTGGTAGAAAAGGATCCGACTAGCCTCCTGCTGGTCTGGGACTGGCAATCATACCCCCGGAATTCACCGGTCTCCGGCTATCGCCCGGGTCATGATACAAACGATGAATACCGGCAGCCTGTGCTGCCAGGATATCTGAACAGGGGAATCAGGAAGCTCGATTTCGCACTATCCCTGTACATGGTGCAATCTACCCTGAAGTTCGTGTCCATTGTGGAGAGTGTCGAGCAGCTGTTGAAGCCTACGCTGGAAAGCCGAGAAGCGATTGATTTGGGGGGCTACCAATCAGAGATTCTGGAGCTTATTGGCCAGCAAAAGTACGGGTGGGCAGCACTAGACGTAGCCGCAGAACACGGGCATAAGGCGGTGGTCAAATTGATAATTCACAGAGGCGAAGTCGATCTGAATTCCAAGGATGCGCACTTCGCTGAAACACAGCCAGATGCGGACAGGAGACTGTCGCGAGGCTTCTGCTAGATACCGGCAAGGTTGATCCGAATTCAAGAGACGTTCTTCAATATACGCCGTTACACAGAGCAGCACAGAAGGGAGATGAGGCTATTGTCGCGCTACTACTCGGGACCAGTGGAGTCAACCCGGATACCGCTTCGTTTTATGGATCTACACCACTCCACGAAGCAATCACATGCGTACACGAGGCTATTGTCACTCTCTTTCTCAGATCTGGTCGGGTTGACCCAAATGCCTGTCTTCAGGGACTACGTGATCAGAAAACGGCATTGCAGTTGGCCGAGAGCCGAGGACATTGGCAGATTGCGAAGCTACTGCTTGACACTGGAAAGGTGGACGCGTCCGGTACGAGATGGCAGAGGCAGACGTAGCTTCGTGGTAGCTCATACCTCGGAGCACATCATTGATTGCAGGGATGTTGGACGGGCGGGCATAGGATGGCATCACCAAGTTCACAGGGTATGATTGACATCTGTGGCCCAGTCCCAGCTACCTAAGGAGTACCCAGCAAAAAGTACACCACCCGCGAGACCAAGAACACGACCGAATACCCAGTCAACGCGACATTCTCAAGTGTATCCGCCCCAAAGCCATATCGAAGACATGGCCCCTCGGTTGCCGCTCCAAGCTCCTTCGCCACCAAACCCATTATTCGCTTGAACTCGGAACATCTAGACAAGAGCCTCAACACCCATGTACTCGCCCACCTCTGCAGACGGAGTAGGCTCAGCCGGAGTCTCGCAGAAAGTCTCAGTATCCCAGCCAATCTCGCAAGAATCGCTCTCAATCCACACCCAACGATCCTCCGGAAACTGGCCCTTCTCGTTACCCGACTTGATATCCCGCTGCGAAAGCACCACGTTCTCGACATCCTTGTCCTCCTCAATGACGAGCGTCTTATCCAAAGTCGCAGCTAGGATAGCCTCATCCGCATCCTCAGCCAGCATCACCTCGTACTTGACCAGCAGGGCGCGCGCTCTGTCAAGGAACTTGAACTCGGCCTCGCGCGGGATAGTGTTCGGGTCGAGGCGGATCAGGTGCTTCATGACTTTGTGGATCTTGACGGTGCGCAGGATATGGGCGGTCATGTCCTGGAACTCCTCGAGTGAGCGGAGGTAGCGTGACAGGATGGGCATGTCGTCGTCTTTGAGGGTGCCGCCGCCGGGCAGGTGGAAGCCCTTTTGGATGCGGTGGCGGAACATGAGGACGATGCGCTGGGGAGGGTTAGTGAAGCTGGCGCGATGGCGCCAGGATGGGCGGGATCTTACCTCGTTGATCGCGTCATTGTCCTTCATCAACTGCTGGTTGTGCGCCAGCTCGGCATCGGCATCCATTATTGCTGCGGCTTGAAGTTCGGTCTCAGCGTTTGCGAGGCTTTGAGTGTCTCCGGTGAAAACTGAGGTTAGCCTCTGCGCTGGTGAGGGAAGGGCTGCCATGGCTTATGTGGAGAGAGGTAAGACCGCGCGAAGAGGGTGCGTGGTTGAAATGCGGGGTTCTGGGCTGGCTTTGCGATGTGTGCGTGGTTGTGTGTTTGACTTTGCGCGCAAACGCCACCCAAGGTCAGACACATTGTTTTGAGTGATGGGAGTTTCCGTGTAACCGCGCGTGTCTTCCGCGTCTGCGCCAACAAGCCGCCCGCTACCGAATTTGCTGGCCCAGTGGCTTGTTTCCGATCAATTTGCGTTTGTTTACATCCCTTTTTCTGCCGGAGTTGAAGATTACACATCTGAGTCATTGTGGGCCGGTTTTGCGATGCGCGCAGAACCAAACACAAGAACTAAACTCCCAACTAGTCTGAGGATATGATTGGTTTAATTTCTTGAAAGCTCCGGAACTATCTGCTGGGAAACTAGCTATTAAAGAAAGGCATTCAACCCCTGGGAAAACAAGGCCGGAGCCATGCTCAAGTTGCTAACTGGGGAGCTGTCGTCAAATCCTCTGTTGCCGTTGCCGTTGTTACCAGCATCAACAGCTATAGACCGGGAGTCAAACTACCGGCCACGCTTCTCTGGAAATTTCACTGGTGCTTTCACAGCCGTGGAGCTGTCTCCGAGATGAGCGCAGGGCTGTTGGATGGCATTAACACTGTCACACTAAACTTTAAAAATGAAATTGGTCCGGCGGAGCCAAGCCAACACTCTGCTTCGCCAGGATTTGTCAAGCACCGCAGCCTCCTGGATCCAAATATTAGAGCATGAGCTTCAGATGCTTCCCTAGCCGAACTTTGCACAACCCTTCAATTCCGTCGCGACACATACGTAATGTCTAAAGACTCCAGTAGCGCCGATGAAGGGACCCTCATGTCAGCTCGCGCGTACACCGTGCGAGTAAGGTCCTGTTAACCCCGGCTGGAAGTTGGATACTGTCGTACCAAGATTAGAGTTGGTGTTATCGGCCACTTGGATATCGGGAGGGGTTCATGCAAGACCACTGCGGGGAAGGGCAGGCCGGGGCCTTATCTCCAGTCAACACTGTGACCTACCTGATCGAGAGACGTTGATCACCGGGAACACTTACCCGAGAACAACGAAGTCGAGGAGTGATCGTCACGCCCTTTTAAAACATTTATGCCAGACCCACCTACGGCGAGGTCAAGGAGGCAAACTCACAACGCAACCATGGTGGCCATAATGGAGCACACTCTCAACGGCGGCAACCCTGCCACAGATGCCGTGCCAAAGGATACCGAGACCATCGTTTCCTTGTACCCAAACACCAACCAAGATGAACTCCAGAAAAAAGCCTCCCAGTACCTCGTCAACTTTGGCACCAAGTTCTCTCCCGACATCATCGTCGGAAGCAAGGGCCTATACGTCTACACAGCCTCAGGACGACGCATCCTTGACTGGACATCCGGTCAAATGGCCTGTCTCCTCGGCCACGGCCACCCCAAGATCGTATCCGTCATTGCCTCGCACGCCGAAAAGCTCGATCACCTCTTCTCAGGCATGGTCTCACCACCCGTCGTCTCTCTCGCCGAGCGGCTATGTTCCCTTTTACCCGCTGGTCTCGACAAAGCCTTATTCCTCAGCACCGGCGGCGAGAGCAACGAAGCCGCCATCAAAATGGCCAAGGTGTACACCGGGAAGTTCGAGATCGTCGGCGTCGGCGGGTCCTGGCACGGCGTGACGGCCAGCGCGCTGAGCGCGCAGTACCATTTCGGCCGGAAGGGGCAGGGCCCTCTCATGCCGGGCACGTTGATGCTTCCTCCGCCGAACGCGTATCGAAGTCCGTTTCGGGCCCAGGACGGCAAAGGGTATGACTGGGAGGCGGAGCTGGACTACGGCTGGCAGATGGTCGACCATGCATCGTGCGGCAGCCTCGCGGCATGTATCGTCGAGTGCATCCAGTCGTCGGCGGGGATGCATGTTCTTCCAGAGGGGTATCTGGCTGCGCTGAAGCGACACTGCGAGAGGCGCGGGATGTTGCTGATCGTCGACGAGGCGCAAACGGGAGTCGGTCGGTGCGGGGCTTTGATGGCCAGCACACACCACGAGGGCATTGTCCCGGACATTCTGACGCTGAGCAAGACGCTGGGGAATGGTGTACCGCTGAGTGCGGTCGTCACGAGCGCCGAGATCGAGCGTGTTTGTTCGGAGAGGGACTTCTGCTTCTACACGACACATGTTAATGATCCACTGCCAGCGGCTGTGGGCGACAAGGTGCTGGAGATTGTGGTAAGGGACAACCTGGTGGAACACGCTCGGGAGATGGGGGAAATCCTGCACGGCGGCTTGCGCAAGCTGGAGGAGCGGTATGGCTGCATTGGTGCCGTTCGTGGTCGGGGGCTCATGTGTGGGGTCGAGATTGTCAAGGATCGGGAGACGAAGGAGCCTGGCTTTGATGTTGCCAAGCGAGTGGGAGACCGGGCGTATGAGCTGGGATTGTGGGCGAACTTGAGCACACATGCCAGTTTTGGAGGCACCTTTCGCATTGCCCCGCCGATTGTTATCTCGCAGAGCGAGATTGAGGCGGGGCTGGCCATTTTGGAGGATGCGTTTGCGAGCACAGAGTGGACTATGCCTTTGTATTAGTGGTCGGCTCCAGAGAGAATCGGATCGTTCTTTCCCTCAAGTTCATTTTGGGGAGAATCTGGGACTGCGCACTTCTATTTCTAAACTACCTATTTAGCAGAACTCTGTCTGTCTTCATTCGGGGGCGTATATGTTGCTGTCGCCCAGGAGGACAGCTGATGTCAAGGCGGAACCCGGGCCCAACGCTTTGTTTCTGATCTATCAGTGTGCTTTTGTTCACACGCTCCTCTTCTGCCACAGTTATCCTGCTGGAGTCAGTCCGTCTTGGAGAACAGGAGATGTCTCTGGCTTAGACTTCTTCTGTGTCGACATGTTCGGACATTTGCATTTTTGTCGTCTTTGAGATTTGATTGGTGTTGCAAGGAGTTGGTTTTTGAGCACTGGTGGATCATCGCGAGTCTTGGCGAGCGGGCGGCAGACAGAACGCTGGCCTTGCGGATAAGTATCGGTTATCCAATGCCCCCGAAACAACTCTCGGCTGCTTTCAAGGAGAATGGATGAGACATCTCCCTTTGCACGTTGTTCTCGCCTTTTCCGGGCCCATCCGACTTTCCTTCCCAGTGCCGCAATCCACGCCGTTTGTCACCCACATTCCCCCTGTCAGAAGTGGATGCTCGCCTGGATGTCAAATTTTGCAAACAAGCGGGCCCGCTTGCCGAGCGGCCCCACATCTCAGTCGCTATAAGAATCTCGACGCCGGCTCGCATTCTCTTCCTGTTTTCTTTTCTTCATCGAAAACAAAAAGTTCACAAAGCTGCCACGACCTTCACTAGATCTCTACGGTGTTGCGTTGCCTGACCCCCCAGGGGGTCGCGCTTTGGAGATCAAACCTCACACTCCCGGATAGGAAGTCTCTCACTTGGGTCACCATATGTGAGAGATGCTGAAAGATTGGAGACATTTTGCCTTGCTGAATTTTGTGAGTTGTGCACGGTGGAGCGGATGGCGGCCAGCTTCCGTCGTTTTGGGGTGATTGCGGCTTTTATCGGTGTGCTTCTGCGATTGCGATTTAGCTCCTGTGATGAGACCATGAGTCTTGTGCGTGGGCGCCAATCGAAGAGCCACCAGTGATTGGGCAACTGAGATTTCGCTGCACTTGATTCCTTCCCCGCCCAGCTTGCTCGAACTCGTCTATCCTCGCGCATCTGCAATGCCATCGTCCCATCATGCATCGCGAACAAGCGGCTTTTGACGGAAGTGGCGAATTGCACCTTGCTCGCTATTCTATCCTTTGGTTCTGTTGGCCAATTCGAGATCTTGCTACTCAGTTCGCGGCTTCTGCGTTCCCTTACTCACGCTGCACAATGTGGCTGCTCAACACATCCACATTTGCCCTCGAGTTCGTCCTTGAGTCGCGCTACTACGCCATCCTCTCCCACACATGGGAGAAGGAGGAAGGGACATTCAGTGGCATCAAGGATCTCGACGCCGTGAAGAAGAAGACCGGTTGGGGCAAAATCGAGCAGACATGTCGCCTTGCCAGGGAGCTGTGGAACCTCGAACACGCCTAGGTCGACACTTGCTGCATCGACAAGAGTAGCAGCGCTGAGCTGTCCGAGGCCATTAACTCCATGTTTAAGTGGTGCAGACGGGCAACCGTGTGTTTTGCGTACCTTTCTGACCTCGAGAGCACTGAGCATAACCCCACATCTATTGAGGCCTGGCAGCAACTCGAGGCCAACCTCCCTGGCTGTCGGTGGTTCAGCAGAGGGTGGACCCTGCAAGAGCTGATAGCCCCGTGGCACCTGGACTTCTATGACCACAGCTGGACGAGGAGGGGAACCAAGAGTTCGGCGGCGATACGAAGTCTTCTCGCGCAAATCACACGCATTGATGAGAATACGCTTTCTAATCCCGACAATCTTTCTTCCATCGCTGTTGGCAGAAGAATGAGCTGGGCAGCACACCGTCAAACAACTCGAACCGAGGACATGGCTTACTGTCTTCTGGGTATCTCTGATGTTAATTTACCCATGATCTACGGCGAGGGGATGAAAGCATTCCTATGACTGCAAGAGGCCGTCGCTCTGGCTACTGCCGATCTCTCCTTGTTTGCTTGGGTGGACTCGAAATCACCAAGGCCACAGCCTGTCCGGGGTCTCTTTGCTCGCGATCCGTCAGAATTCTGGTAGTGTCATCAGTTAGAGAACATCACCACATGGATAGCGACGAAAAAATCTGTTACTGGAAATTACGCCAAGACCCACTTCGGAGACTCGAGATATTTTCACCGACCTGTATCTGTATCGATCCCAAAGTGGCTGCGTCCAGTTGATGTTGAGCATGCTGCCCTCCGCCACCACAACGCCTTCCGCTTTGATATTTCCGTACCCATGACCTCGTCCTACAATTTGGAGGTAGTGCATGCGAAGTCTACGGATACAAACACTCCACCACCCTACTGGGACGAGAGCTCGGCCACGTTCTTAACCGATGGACACCCGCAGTTCACTGGGATACTCTCAGTCAGCTGCACAGATGCCTTACGTGGATCGCTCCCGCCCTTCTGGATCATCTGCGGGTTTTACCGCACGAATCTTAGCAACTTGCAGCTGCTTGACCAAACTCCATGGGTTTTTATTTCTTGCGGGCCTGACGAATACTGGAACCGAGACTCCGATACCTTTCCCGGCATAGACATACTTCAGTTATAGGCCCCCGACCCCTACATCATGGCGCCCTTTCTCCCGGGCGACTTCATCACCTTCAGCGGCTTCCGACGCCCTCTCCTTCCCCACCCGAAGTAATTGCCTTCTCCATCGTCGCCCAAAACGTCCAAATCCTCACCCCCCCTTCCATAATCTACATCCGCACCGTCCTCGCCCTCCTCGGCATCGCCTCCCCCAACCCAACCTCCGAAGTCGCCGCCTCGCGCTTCATCGGTTTCGTCTCCAACCCGCTCGCCACCGTGACCCTCTCCGCAATTGACATTGATCCCTGCACGGGCACCACCCGCGACAGGATGATCTCGTCGTTTGGGCTGCGCGGGGGGCGGAATTTCCAGAATAAGTTTGAGTATCGGAATGAGATTTTGGCGGGGTATGTGAGGGAGTATCGCGTAGATGTCGAGGTTGAGGGAAGAAGGTGAGGGCGGTGACGAGGAATGGGATTTTGGCGGGGACGTATGTGCAGCCTGTAAATGTGTGGGTGTATGCTGAAGGTGTCAGAATCTAGCACTCATGGCCAATTGTGGTGATTGTTGTGTATTGTTGTTCTGTGGAAGAGAATCTCTGGCCTGCAGGGTCCCCTATTGCCA